>Ga0316205_10005740_pt1 | contig 10153 bp, 4 predicted proteins | sample 3monthpyrite_MG_FD_204941 | JGI IMG/M metagenome (GOLD analysis project Ga0316205, IMG submission 204941) | Microbial mat bacterial communities from mineral coupon in-situ incubated in ocean water Damariscotta River, Maine, United States -... | ecosystem: Environmental > Aquatic > Marine >...
GCTGACTGGGCAAAGATCGCACTCTTTTTCGGATCAACACCGGAAGCAATATAGGCCGCCGCGGCAGAGCGAACAGAATCAGGAAGCGTTTCAGGGTCATGCGGCATGGTGATCGCGTGAAGATCCACCACGCAATAAAAGCAATCCCAGCCCCCATCTTCTTGCAAGGACACCCAGTTTTTCAAAGCGCCCAGATAATTGCCAAGATGCAATTGTCCTGTCGGCTGCATGCCAGACAAAACCCGTTTGGGACCATTATAATCAGAAGGGGTGTCACTCATGAAAAAACCTCTGTTGGAAGGAGGAAAACGATCAGAGGGTCTTAGCGTTGTGTGGCTCTGGCCTCAAGAGCGCTTGAGCGCTGCAAACACTTCAGAGGGGCGCAAAGCACCGGTCACAACAGCCATAAAGCCATAAAGGCCCACTCCCGCACCCGTCAGAGCAACCAGAGCCAGAAGACGGGAATTGAAAGCCAATGCTGTCAATTGATCCGCATGATAGGCACCGACACCAACAAAAACCGTCATCCCGATCGCGGCGATTAATATCCTCGGGGCCCGCGATAACAAGCGTTGATCAATCTCAAGCCCGCCAAAGGCAATAACGCCGCGCAAGAGCAAAATGGCATTGAGCCAGCCGGCAACTGACGTCGCCGCGGCCAGGCCGACATGGCCATACAGGGGCCAGGTTTGACGGATAAAGAAAAAGGCGCTCACTCCCAAAACCACATTGGCGATCATCGACAATCCGGCAAACCGCATCGGAGTGGCCGTATCCTCCCGGGCAAAATAAGCGGGCGATAAAACCTTGATCAAAACAAAGGCTGGAAGACCCGCCGCAAACGCCATCACGGCATAAGCCACGCCGCGCGCATTTTCCGATGAAAATTCCCCGCGCAAGAACAAACCCTCAACCAGAAAATTCGGCATCACCGACAAAGCCAGTGCGGCGGGTATGGTCAAGGCCATGGAGATTTCCAGCGCCCGGTTCATGGCATTGGCCGCGCCCTGATCATCGCCCGCCCGGATACGTTTGGTCAGCATCGGTAAAAGCGCCACACCCATGGCAATACCGATCACGCCAAGTGGCAATTGATACAAACGGTCCGCATAATAAAGCAGCGACACCGCCCCGTCCTGCAAGGAGGCAACAATCTGACTGATCGTCAGATTGATCTGGGTCACACCGGCGGCCACAGCGCCCGGAACGCCCAGAACAATCAAACGCTTCACACCCGGTGTCAGTTTCGGTAATTGCCATTTCAGCACGATACCGGCGCGCTTGGCCCCCCAAAACAAAAGACCGGCCTGTAAAATGCCCGAAACCGTGACTCCGATAGAAATATTTGTGCCGGTTTGAATCTGATCATCAGGAGCCCAATATAAAAGCGAAATCAGCAAGATATTAAGCAGGATCGGAGCCCCAGCCGCCGCAGCAAATTTATCACGGGCGTTCAAGGCTCCGCCAATCATCGCCGTCAAAGACATCAATAACAGATAAGGCATGGTCATCTGGGTAAACATCACCGCTAGGCCGAATTTGTCCGGATTGACTAGATATCCTGGAGCCCATACTCGCATAATCCAAGGCATGGCCAATTGTGCAGATACGACCAATACGCCCAGAGTGATGATCAAAACGGATAAAACCTCAGAGGCAAACCGGTCTGCCGCCTCTGGGCCCTCTTCTTCCATCCGTCTGGAATACAAAGGTACAAAAGCAGAATTGAAAGCCCCTTCAGCAAACCAACGCCGAAACAAATTTGGGAGCCGCAGAGCTGCGAAAAAGGCGTCGGCCACAGGCCCTGCTCCCAGAGCCGCGGCCAATAAAACGTCCCGGAAAAATCCCAAAATCCGGCTGCCCATGGTGAGAATGCCGACAACCGCCGTTGACCTTAAAAGCCGCATCTTATCACCTGAGCGAACTGGCGCGCGCGCGGGCAATGCCGCGCTTGGCTGCAGTCACGTCAAAAGCCGTCTCGCTTTCACTCAAAACAGCCAATAATCCAGATTTGACTCGCTCCATAAAGGTTTCATCTTCCAGCTTTTTACCCGCTTGGGTAACATAGAACACATCGGTCGCCCGTTCACCATAGCCATCTATTTGCGCCGAAATTATGGACAAATTCTGATCGGCCAGAATATCCGCCAAATCTGCCAGCAGGCCTTGTCTGTCACGTCCGGAGGCTTCAACAATCGTCGCCATTTCGGAAGCGTCGTTTGAAATGGAAACCTGGGGTGTGACCCGAAAGGCCGCCTCACGCCGTTTGAGCGACATTTCAGAACGACGCTGCGCCGGTTTTTCATTCAGGGCAACGGCCTGTAAATGCGCCAGAAGATTTGTCTGCAAATACGCGTCACTTTCCCCAAACGCCTGTCCCGTCACATCCTGGACATGAAAAACATCAAAAATATTTCCCGACATGGTCGTGGTAATATTGGCTCCAACCACATCCGCGCCCGATTCCGCAATCGCAGCCGCCAAATCAGCAAACATACGCGGCCGGTCCGGTGCCCAGATCATGATCTCGGTGGCGGCCCGACGTTTGTCGACCCGTGCCGCAGCAGAAAAAATGCGCTGGTTTTCAAAAATCTGCCTTGCGAAAGCGGCATGGCGAAATCGATCATCTTCAGAAAAGCTCGGCCAGTAAGAATTGGGGAGCTCGGATATCCACCAATTGGAAAAATCAGGATTGACCCGTTCCAGCCGATTTCTCAGCCCTACGCGGGCATCTTCGACCCTGGCGGCCAACGCCATTGAGGTATAATCAGCGCCGCTTCCATCGGCTTCAATAGCGATTTCAGAGGCCGCATATAGCTCCCGCATGAGTTGGCCTTTCCAGCCATTCCATACACCGGGGCCGACCGCCCTAATGTCGACAGTTGTCAAAACCGTCAGAAGCCTCAACCGCTCCAGCGATCCAACCACATCAGTGAAATCTGACACCGTTCTTGGATCACCCAGATCCCGGCGTTGCGCCGTATCACTCATCAAAAGGTGTGTGCCCACCAACCAGGAAACAAGCTCGGCCTCTCCATCCTCAAGGCCTAGTCTTTTGCACGCCGCCAGAGCGCGAACGGCTCCTTCGGTGCATTGATCTCCGGACCCTTTTCCTGTGTCATGCAACAAGATCGCCAAGTGCAGGGCGCGCCGGTTTTTGATCAAGGGCATGATTTTGGTGCACAAGGGATGATCTATCGGGTGCAAGCCATCTTCGATCTCGCGCAGCAAGCCGATCGCCTTCAGCGTATGCTCATCAACCGTGTAATGATGATACATATTAAACTGGGTTCGCCCGACAATATCCCCGTATTCCGGAATAAAACGGCCCAACACACCCGCCTCGGTCATCAGGCGAAGCAAGGCCATGGGGGCCGGGGAATCCAGTAAAACGGCAAAAAACGCCCGCGCCGCCCGCGGAGCTTTACGGTATTCATCATCAACCAAATGCAAATTCCGGCCCACGCGCGCAACCGCCTCAGGATGTAAATCCAGGCCGCGCGAAGACGCAATATGGAAGAAATTCAGCAAGCGAACCGGATCATCATGGATCTGGTTCGGATTGGCAAAATCAAGACGTCCGTCCTTGAGGACAAATCCATCCAGATCCGGATTTTCGGGCGTTTCTGCATCTGGAAGAAAACGCGCCAGCCCTTTGGGTTTGGACTTCCAGGCATCGGCTTCAAATTTGGCGCAAATCAATCGGGTCAGCGCGCCCACATTCATCGCCGTTCTGAAATAACGACGCATGAAACGCTCAACCGCATTTTCATCTTCCCCGTCTTCAAATCCCATTCGGGACGCAATTTCGGGCTGAAAGTCAAAACTGAGGCGCTCGTCCTTGCTGCCTGCCAGATCGTGCAGATGGAACCGGATCGTCCACAAAAAGTCGTCGGCAGCGATATATTTATCAACATCTGACACGCTGAGCAGACGCGTTCCCACCCAACGCTCAAAGGCGTCTGCGCCATATAAAAACAGCGCCAACCAGCGGATCAATTGCAAATCCCGTAGCGCGCCTTTTCCAGATTTAATATTCGGTTCAACGGTATAGCGCGACTGTCCAGCCCGTTCCAAACGCTTGTCTCGCTCTCGAAGCTTGGCTTCAACGAACCCGGTTTCATCCCCATGAACGAGTTTTTGGCGAAATTGCCGTTCCAGATCGACCGGCGCATCGACATCGCCCGCCAGGGCACGAAGGCTGAGCAAGGATGTTCTTTCAGAGGCATTTACGCTGGCCAGGTCGAGCGTTTCCTTATTGGTGCGACACGCTCCGCCGCCAATATCAATGTTTAAATCCCACAGGGCATACAAAACCTGTTCAAGGAAATTATTGGTTTCGTCTGTGGCGTCTTCCGGTTTGATAAACAGGATATCGACATCCGATTTCGGAGCCAATTGACCGGCACCAAACCCGCCTTGAGCGCATAAACTCACCCCGCGTGAGCCCTCGGGATCTGCCGCCGCCATGGAATCAAACAGGGCGTGCAGACAGACACTGACCCCTTGCGCCAGGGTTTGTGACGCGGCTGCGCCGCCACAATCCCCTGAAATCTGCTCAAAAGCCCGAACTCTGAACGCATCCAGCGACGCCCGCACATGCGCCAGGGCTGCAGAGCGTGCGACAGGCGATGACCACCCGTCCGGCGAGATGGAAGAGGCAATCTGGGCGCGCAGTTTGAGCGCATCAAGGGAAGCGGGCAAGGTCATCGTATCAACAACCTAATCTGCCTGCGCCTCATCGTCACTCACCCTTTGCGAGGGTTTTGAGTTTATACAGCACGTCCAGCGCCTCGCGCGGAGCCAGCCCGTCCGGGTCAATGTCAGACAAGTGCAGCTCTACAGCCGACGGGCCCGTTTCAATCACCGGTTCCAGTGCTGCAAACAAGGGCAATTCCGCCAGCGCCGCCGCAGGAGCGCCCTCAGATTCCAGGCGTTCCAGAATGGTTTGCGCGCGCTTGATCGCCTTGGCCGGCAAGCCGGCACGACGCGCGACTTCAATCCCGTAAGAGCGATCAGCGGCCCCCGGGCCCACCTCATGCAGGAAGACCAGATCACCCTTCCACTCACGCGCCTTGAGCGAACAATTGCCAGCCGAATCCAACGCGTCAGCCAAACGCGTCAGCTCGTGATAATGGGTGGCAAACAAGGCCCGGCACGCATTCACACCATGAAGGTGTTCACACGCCGCCCAAGCAATCGACAACCCGTCAAACGTCGCCGTCCCGCGACCTATTTCGTCCAAAATGACGAAGCTTTTATGGGTCGCCTGATTGAGAATAGCCGAAGTTTCAATCATTTCAGCCATGAAGGTCGAACGGCCGCGGGCCAGATCATCGGCTGCCCCCACGCGCGAATACAGCCGGTCAGCAATACCGATACGCGCCACACGCGCCGGCACATAACACCCCGCCTGGGCCAACATCAAAATCAGCGCATTTTGCCGCAAATAGGTCGATTTACCGGCCATATTCGGTCCGGTCACCAACATCAGGCGTTTATGCGTCTCTCCCGAGCCATCCAGCCCGCAATTATTGGGGGTAAACCGGCCCTCCCCATTTCGCGCCAGGGCTTGCTCGACAACAGGATGGCGCCCGCCTTCAATGGCAAACACCGAACTGTCATCCATCTCGGGTCGACACGCATCACTCTCGACAGCCCATTCGGCCAGAGCCGAAGACACATCCAGCTCCGCCAGGGCTTTGGCCGCTTTTCGGATCGGTTCAGCCTGACCTTCAACGCGCTGTCTCAACGCGTCAAAAACCTCCAACTCCATCGCCAGGGCCCGTTCCGCCGCACTGGCAATTTTAGCTTCGATCTCAGCCAGTTCTGTGGTCGTAAACCGCACCGCATTGGCCATGGTCTGACGGTGGATGAAATCGTCATGCTCCATCAGGGGGTCAGCGTTTTTCGCGGTCACCTCAACAAAATATCCCAGCACATTATTGTGTTTGATTTTGAGGGAGTTAACCCCGGTGGCCTCCGCATAGGTCTGCTGAAAACCGGCTACAATGCGCCGGGACGCATCGCGAAACTGGCGCGTTTCATCCAGCTCAGTGCGCCAGAACTCAGCGACAAACCCGCCATCGCGGACCAGATGCGGCGGTTCATCAATAATTGCACGCTCGAGATCCGAGACCAATTGAGCCAGATCCGGCTTGTCTGCCAGATCAAGGGCAAGCAGGGCCTGGTCAATCTGGTCAGGCGGCGCACTCAGCGGCTTTGCTCGAATAGCACTTGCCAGGGCAGACCCTTCTTCCAGTGCGCCCGATAACGCTTTCAAATCCCGCGGCCCACCTCGCCCCAATAACAGGCGTGACAGGGCCCGTTCGGCATCACCGGCTGATTTCAGCCGCTCTCGCACAGCGTCTCGCAAACCCGTGTCGGTTTCAAAAAAAGCGATGCCATCAAGACGCGCTGTAATCTGTGACACATCTGTTGAGGGTCGCGACAGGCGCTCAGACAAACACCGCGCACCCGGGGCCGTCACCGTTCGATCAATCGCATCCAGAAGAGAGCCCTTGCGTGATCCCCCCAGCGTTCGGTCAATTTCAAGGCTGGCCCGTGTTGCCGGGTCCACCGCCAGAACAGCCCCCTCCAGCACCTGCCGGGGCGGCGACAACTTGGCCGTCCCGCCCGCCTGGGACAGAGACAGATAATCCAGCAAAGCCCCCAATGCACTCAACTCGGCTTTGGAAAACATACCAAACCCGTCCAGCTCTTTGACGCCAAATTGGGACTTCAAGCGCCGCTCTGCGGAGGTCGCATCAAATTTAGCCCGCGGAAGCGGGGTCAGGGACGCTCGAGGAGCCAGCTCATCGCCTTGTGTGTAGAGCGTTTCTTCCAGCAATAATTCTGCCGGATTGATCGCCGCCAATTCCGCTGAAATATTGACAATGGAGACCGGCATCACGGCAAAATCACCCGTCGACACCTCCGCCCAGGCAATCGCCGCTTCACCGGACGCCAATTTGGCCAAAGCCACAATCCGGTTGGAAACACGCGGATCCAGCAAGGAATCTTCTGTGATCGTACCCGCCGTGACCACACGGGTGATCGCCCGTTTGACGACAGATTTTGCCCCTCGGGCCTTGGCCGCTTTGGGGCTTTCCATCTGCTCGCCAACAGCCACCTTGAAACCGGCCTTGATCAGACGCGCCAGATAAGCCTCTGCCGTCGCGGCCGGTACACCGCACATCGGGATCGCCTCCCCGCCGTGCTCCCCGCGCTTGGTCAGGGCAATATCCAGTGCCGCTGACGCCCGCACCGCATCGTCAAAGAACAGCTCGTAAAAATCACCCATGCGATAAAACAGCAGGGCATCGCCCGGCGCTTCCGCGCGCAAGGTCAAAAACTGCGTCATCATCGGCGTCGCACCTTCCGCATCAGGAAATGTGCGGCTGGCGGGCACTGGAAGAGAGGTATGAGCGTTCATGATGGCAGAAATTGACGAGGTTTCAGCTTGTGCGCAAGACCCGGAAACGGTTAGAGCTTTACCGGACAGGGGAAAACCCTCAGCAAGGACGAAAAATATGAGCGACAGAACCAGCAAGGTCGATGACGAAGAAGCTTTGGCTTTCCACCGTGATCCCGTCCCTGGAAAGATCGCCATGTCGCCTACCAAGCCGATGGCGACACAGCGCGATCTGTCTTTAGCTTACTCACCCGGTGTCGCCGCCCCCGTATTGGCCATCGCCGAAGATCCCGATAAGGTTTATGATTATACCTCCAAGGGCAATATGGTCGCCGTGATCTCCAACGGCACCGCCATTTTGGGCCTGGGCAATCTGGGTGCCATGGCCTCCAAACCGGTGATGGAGGGCAAGGCGGTCCTGTTCAAACGCTTTTCGGATATCGACGCCATTGATATCGAGGTTGAAGAAGAAGACCCTGAGGCCTTCATCGAGTGTGTGCGCCGGTTCGGCAATACCTTTGGCGGCATCAATCTGGAAGACATCAAGGGTCCGGAAAGCTTCATTATCGAGCAAAAATTACGCGATTTGCTCGATGTTCCAGTTTTTCACGATGACCAGCACGGTACCGCCATCATCTCGGCCGCCGGCATTATCAATGCCTGCCAGATCACCAATCGCCGGATTGAAGACCTTAAAGTCGTGGTCAATGGCGCAGGAGCAGCCGGAATTGCGGTGCTTGAACTGATCAAGGCCATGGGCGTTCAAAGCCAGAACGCCATTTTGTGTGACAGCCGCGGCATTATTCACACCGAACGTGACAATCTCAATCAGTGGAAAGCGGCTCATACCGTTGAAACAGACAAGCGCACTCTGGCCGAGGCCGTAGATGGGGCTGATTGTTTCCTGGGCCTGTCTGTGGCCGGTGCTTTGACCCAGGACATGGCCAAATCCATGGCCGATAATCCGATCATCTTTGCCATGGCCAATCCCGACCCGGAAATCACACCGGAAGATGTCCGTGCGGTCCGTGATGATGCCATTATCGCCACCGGACGCTCTGATTACCCCAATCAGGTCAATAACGTGCTTGGCTTTCCCTATATTTTCCGTGGCGCACTGGATGTTCGCGCCCGCACTATTAACGAAGAAATGAAGATCGCCGCCGCCCAGGCCCTGGCCGCTTTGGCCAAGGAAGATGTGCCCGATGAAGTGGCCGCCGCCTATCACGGAGCCAGACCCAGCTTTGGCAAGGATTATGTCATCCCCTCGCCCTTTGATCCGCGTCTGATCTCCTACGTTCCGCCCTATGTTGCCCAGGCCGCCATGGACACGGGCGTTGCGCGCAAACCAATCTCCGACATGTCGGCCTATCGCGCCTCCCTGGCACGTCGCCTCGACCCGACGGCCTCGCTCTTGCAGCGCATTCAGGGCGCGGTCATGGGTCAGGAGCGCCGCATTGTCTTCGCCGAGGGTGAGGAACCCGCCGTCATCCGCGCGGCCTATGCCTTCCAGACACAAGAGCTGGGCCGCGCCATTCTGGTCGGCCGTGAAGAGATCACAAAGGTCAATATGCGCCTCGTGGGCGTGCCCGAAGACGCCATTGAAGTGGTCAATGCCCGGCTATCCGAGCGCAATGCCGATTATTCCGATTTCCTCTATGAGCGCTTGCAGAGAAAGGGCTATTTGCGCCGCGATGTGCAGCGTCTGGTCAATAATGACCGCAATGTCTTTTCTGCCTGCATGGTCAAATTGGGCGATGCTGACGGCATGGTCACCGGCATCACTCGAAATTACGATGCGGCTCTAAGAGATGCCCGCCTGGTGCTGGATACCGCTCCCAATGAACGCATTATGGGCATGTCCATTGCTCTGGCCAATAATCAAACCCTGTTTATTGCCGATACCAATGTCACCGAATTTCCTGACAGCGAAGCCTTGGCCGATATCGCTGTGGAAGCGGCCGCCGCCGCCAAAGGTTTTGGCTACACACCGCGTGTGGCCTTCCTGTCCTATTCCAATTTCGGCAATCCCTCCGGGGCTCGAACAGAAAAACTCAAACGCGCCGTGGAAATTCTCGATAAACGTAAAGTCGATTTCCAGTATGAGGGCGAAATGAATGTCGATGTGGCCCTCGATCCGATCCACAAGACACTTTACCCGTTTTCACGCCTGAAAGGCCCGGCCAATGTCCTGGTCATGCCGGCCATTCATTCCGCCTCCATCGCCACCAAGCTATTACGCGCCAGTGGCGGGGCCACCGTTTTGGGGCCCATGCTGTTAGGCTTTGAAAAACCGGTTCAAATCGCCCGTTTAGGGGCCTCTGTCAGCGAGATCACGACATTGGCCGCCCTGGCCGCCTATGACCCGGAAAAACACGAGGTTTTGGCCCAGATCGCAGAATAGGATCAGGCCGGTTTGGGCGGGGTGTCTTGCGACATCGTTTCTATGGTCTGCGTGCCCTTGGCAGCATCTGTTCCCCGCATCATCAGGAAAATGATGATCAAAGCGGTCGGCAGCGCGTAGCCAGCGGTGACCAGGAAGAAATTTACGTATCCCAAAGCATCGGCCATGACGCCGGAAAACCCAGCGATAAACTTGTTGATGAAGGCGTACAACGAGGACAATAGCGCATATTGAGTGGCCGCATTCACAGGATCCGTCAGGGATGACAGATATGCGATAAACGCCGTTCCGACAAAACCAGCCGCAACATTGTCAGCACTGATCACCAGAGCCAA
>Ga0316205_10005741_pt1 | contig 10151 bp, 8 predicted proteins | sample 3monthpyrite_MG_FD_204941 | JGI IMG/M metagenome (GOLD analysis project Ga0316205, IMG submission 204941) | Microbial mat bacterial communities from mineral coupon in-situ incubated in ocean water Damariscotta River, Maine, United States -... | ecosystem: Environmental > Aquatic > Marine >...
AAAGTAGAAGCTGAACTGATAGATGCACGTAAACGACTTGAAAGTATTGATGCGTCAATGAGGCAGCATGAACAGGATCGTCATTCAGCTGAACAGAAAGTACAAGATAGTCGGTCATCCGTAGAACAAGCGAAAATGGTTTGGCAAGAATTTAATATAAGAGCCAAAACTTTAAAAGAGCAGCTTGAACAGACTAATTACAAACTGGAAGCGCTTCTTAACGAGTTGGAAGAGAATGCAACTGAAGCTGATTGGCAGGAACAAGTTGAAAAGCTCGAGCGTAAAATACAACGTTTAGGGCCAATTAATCTGGCGGCTATTGATGAGTTTGCTGAGCAAACTGAACGTAAAGAATACCTCGATCTACAATACGTTGATGTAACTTCTGCCTTGGAAACGCTTGAAAATGCTATCAAGAAAATTGATAGAGAATCACGAACCTTATTTAAAGAAACCTTCGATAAAGTCAATACTGGGTTACAAAGATTATTCCCAAGAGTATTTGGTGGTGGTCATGCGTATCTTGAGCTAACAGGCGAAGATCTTCTCGATTCAGGCGTGAGTGTTATGGCACGTCCACCAGGTAAACGGAATAGTTCGATACATTTACTATCAGGTGGTGAAAAAGCATTAACTGCTGTGGCATTAGTGTTTGCAATATTTGAACTTAATCCAGCTCCTTTTTGTATGCTGGACGAGGTTGATGCGCCACTTGATGATGCTAATGTAGGGCGTTTTTGTGAATTAGTAAAAGAAATGTCTGAAACCGTTCAATTTATATTTATTACGCATAATAAAGTAACCATGGCCATGTCTAATCAGTTATCAGGTGTAACTATGCATGAACCAGGTGTATCACGCCTTGTTGCAGTGGACGTAGAAGAGGCCGTAAAATTAGCTGCCATGTAAGCAGTTATTTCTAAACATACTCAATGATGGAAGAATAATAATGGATACCTTGAGATGGGTGTTGCTATTTATAGGAATAGGGGTCTTTATACTTATTTTTCTATTTAGTAAAAAGAAACAAGGTTATTCCAGTGAGCAAGATAAAGAGTTGCATAGTGACGATTCTTTCGATGCAGACTTCAGGAATGTCAAACCTAAAGCTAATGATTCATTGTCTCTGGATGAGTTGGCACGTGATATGAGATTGGATAATAATTCAGATTCAATTGAAAAGACATTTAGCATAACAGACAAGGATGATCCAGTAACTGATAAAGCATCGGGGAGTGAAGAGAAATTAATTATTTTTTATTTGCTTGAAAAAAATAATGATACTTTAAAAGGGTCACAGATTCTTGATGCACTCGAAAGTGCGGGCATGCGTTACGGTGACATGAAAATATTTCATTATTATGATCCGGATTCGAACGATCAAAAAAATTCGGTGTTTAGTATCGCTAATATCGAGGAGCCGGGTTGGTTTGATTTAGTCAGTATTAGTCAGGTCGCTACACCAGGGATAGTTATGTTTATGACATTGCCGGGCAGTATGGCCTCAATAAAAGCATTTGATGCGATGTTAGAAGTTATGGATAAATTGGTAAAAGCATTGCCGTTAACATTAAAAGATAAGAAACATGATATTGTTTCTCAGCAAACGCTTTCTCATTTACGAGAAGAAATCGTGGAATTCGAAAGAAAGCGGTCAATAGCACGTAACTGATAAACATCTCTGGAATCAGGTAATATAAGTTATCTTATATAAAATTCTATATGCCCCTTACTGAAAAAATTACACAACACGTTTCTATCCTGCGCGAGCAGATAAATCATCATAATATTCAATATTACACTTTTGATAATCCTGAAATACCAGATAGTGATTACGATAAGTTACTCCGTGAACTACAGTCTTACGAAGAAAAATATCCAGAGCTGGTCGCATTAGATTCGCCTACACAACGGGTTGGCGCAAAACCACTGAAAGCTTTTGGTGAAATTACACATGTCGTCCCAATGTTATCGTTGGGTAATGCAATGAATGAAGATGAATTTAATGATTTTGATAGAAAGGTAAAAGAATTAACAGATGAAAATGTAATGCAGTATGCAGCTGAACCTAAGCTGGATGGTCTAGCTGTGAGTCTCCGGTATGAGCACGGCGTATTGATTACGGCAGCAACTCGTGGTGATGGAAAAGTCGGTGAAGATATTACTCAAAATGCACGAACTATAAATACCATCCCACTTCGACTATTGGGAGATGATGTGCCTCCTGTGCTTGAAGTAAGAGGTGAGGTTTTTATGCCATTGTCTGGTTTCGAGAAATTAAATAAAGATGTACTGTCCAATGGTGGTAAAGCCTTCGCTAATCCAAGAAATGCTGCAGCAGGATCATTGCGACAGTTAGATCCAAAAATAACATCAAGTCGACCACTGGAAATGATTTGTTATGGAGTAGGGGTGGTTGAAGGTGTGGATTTGCCTGAAACATACAGTGAAACAATTAATTGGTTAAAAACATTAGGGTTAAAAGTTTCACCTGAACGCATGGTTTTGAATGGTAGTGATGCTTGTATTGAATACTATAATAAAATTGCCGTAAAGAGAGACAGATTACCTTATGAGATAGATGGCATTGTTTATAAGGTAAATAAATTATCATTACAAAATAGACTGGGTTTTGTGTCACGGGCACCTCGGTGGGCAATTGCGCATAAGTTTCCAGCGCAGGAAGTTATGACTGTCCTGCTATCAGTAGAGTTTCAAGTAGGCAGGACTGGTGCAATTACACCTGTTGCCAGACTTGAGCCAGTTGAAGTTGCAGGCGTAATCGTAAGTAATGCCACATTACATAACATGGATGAAATAAATCGGCTTGGTGTTCGTGAAGGCGATACTGTTGTAATCAGAAGAGCGGGAGATGTTATTCCTCAAGTCGTTAGTGTTGTTGAGAGTAAGCGCCCTAAGAAGACTAAAAAAATATCATTGCCAAAGAAATGTCCCGTTTGTCAGTCAGACTTGATAAAGCCTGAAGGTCAAACGGTTGTGCGATGTACAGGTGGGTTATATTGTGAAGCACAGCGCAAAGAAGCGATAAAACATTTCGCTTCCAGAAAGGCAATGAATATTGATGGTTTGGGGGATAAAATTGTTGACCAGCTTGTTGATGAAAAGTTGATTGGTGATCCATCTGATTTATATAAACTTAAAACTGAACAGTTAATTGAGTTGGAACGGATGGGAGAAAAATCTGCAGAAAATCTTGTTGCGGCCATAGAAAAAAGTAAAAAAACGCAATTACAAAAATTAATTTATGCTTTAGGGATAAGAGAGGTTGGTGAAGCTACGTCGTTAGCGTTAACAAATAATCTTGGCAGTATAGATAACTTAATGAACGCTGATAAAGAATCGCTTGTAACCATTCCTGATGTGGGGCCTATAGTTGCTGAAAATATACATTATTTTTTCAGGCAAACTCATAACCAGATTGTTATTCAAAGCCTTTTGAATGCAGGTATAACGTGGCCAGAGCCTGAGGTTATTCATGAGGAGTCTCCAGTAAATGGCCTGACATTTGTTGTGACTGGAACCTTGTCTACACTTTCTCGTAACGATGTAAAAAGTCGTTTGCAAATGTTAGGTGCTAAAGTGTCTGGTAGTGTATCTAAAAAAACGGATTATCTGGTCGCAGGAGAAAAAGCAGGCTCTAAGTTAAAAAAAGCAAAAGACCTTGATGTGAAAGTTTTAAATGAAAAAGAATTAATTGAGCTTATTGGTATCTGAGAATGATAAAAGCTGGATTAACACTATTCTTGATATTTTTTAATGTTTCGATATTAGCCGATAGTAAGTGTCTATATATATCATCATATCATCAGGGTTATGAGTGGAACGACGGAATACAGAGTGGCATAGAAAAAGTATTAACCGGCAAATGCCAATTAAAAATATTCTACCTGGATTCAAAAAGGAACAAGAAAAAAGAATGGATAGAGTGGAAAGCAAAAGAGGCTGTCAAATTAATTAAAAAGTACAAGCCTGATGTTGTTATTGCTTCCGACGATAATGCATCACGTTATTTAATTATGCCCTATTATAAAAATAGTGACTTGCCGTTTGTTTTTTGCGGATTAAATTGGAGTATGGCTGAATATGGTTACCCTTATAAAAATGTAACGGGAATGATTGAAGTGGCGCCGATCAAGCCTTTAATAAAACAATTAAAATTAATACGAAGTAGTGTAAAAAAAGGAATATTCATTTCTAGTGATGTTTTAACTGAGCATAAAGATTATAAGCACTATAAAAAAATATTTTCCAGAAATGGAATTATTCTTGATGTGGTTTATGTGTCAACATTTAAAGACTGGATTATTCAATATAAAAAATCCCAACGCTATGATTTTGTTTTTTTAGGCAATAACGCAGGCATTAATGATTGGTATCAACCTGAGGCAAGACGCATTGTAAATCTTGCTACACGTAAACCGAGTGTGACTGTGTATAAATGGATGCTGCCATATTCAACGCTTGGGTTTACAAAAATTCCTGAAGAGCAGGGCGAATGGGCGGCAAAAGTAGCGGTATCAATATTAAAAGGTGTCCCGCCCTCGCAAATACCCGTTGTAAGTAATAGTCTGTGGGATATGTGGATTAATACTAATATAATAAGTAAGATGAAATTGAAAATACCTTTTTGGTTATATAAGCGAGCCAAACACTTTAAATCCTAATGAATAAAAAAATAATACACATTCCTTTTCGTACCACTACATTAATTGTTGCAATTTCGCTGATTATGTTTTTTTCAGTATTGTCAGCTTCAATATGGAATGATGTACTTAAATCAGAGGTGCTTCTCAATCAGCAATCACAACGAATATTTAAGGATTTGTCAGATAATGTCAGTGATATAAATGCTGTGCTTAGTGGCTTTGTTGCGCTTCACAACACAATGGATATTGTTGATGCGGAGCAGTTTTCACATTATGCAAAAGAAATGTTTGGGAGCTACAAAGGTATTCATGCAATAAAACTTCTTACCAAGGTTGAAAATGATTACCGGGAAGCATTTGTTAGTCAAATGAGAGACTCAGGGTTTCCTACTTTTAATATTACAGATGGTAACCACGCTGATTCGGCTAGCTGGACACCATCCAATGGGCGATCATTTTATTTTCCATTAACGGCTATTGAACCTGCAGTACCGGAAACGATTATTGAGTTAGGATATGATTTATATACAAATGGCAAATATCGAAATGCAATTGATATGGCTATAGATTCAGGTGAGGCAGTTTCAGCTCATTCTATTAAGTTAATGAATGGAGCAAGTGGCTATGTTGTTTTAAAGCCTGTTTATGCAGGCCGTGTAATGCCATTGACAGCACAAGAGAGACGTTCGCAAACCTTGTATATAGTTGCTGTTATAGTACAGGCAGCTGACATGCTTGCTAATATTGCTATTAACGATGGGTTAAATGTTGAAATTTATAGGAATGCTACCGATGATATACACGGTAAAGAATCTGCTGACTCTTTAATTGCAGCAATATCTGAGCCTTCTACGAGTTCTTTTTTGTTTACTGAATATCATTTCCATAGGACACTTCAGATTGATAATCAACCCTTAATGCTGTCTATTAAATCACCAATTGGTTTGAATGCAATCAGAATAAAAGTAGTTTTAATAATTTCTATGCTTTGGGGTGCGTTCTTATTTTTGATTTTATTTATTGTGAATACACACTATGAAAGATTAAAGGAAAGAGAGGAATCTCTCAATGCCTGGAAATGGGAAAAAGAACGTGCAGATGTAACGCTTCATTCATTAGCTGATGCGGTCATTACAACAAACTTGCATGGCGTAGTCGAATATATGAATCCTGTTGCGGAAAAATTAACGGGATGGAAAATACATGATGCAAAAGGACGTGGCATAGAAGATGTCTTTAGATTGGTAAATGAATCAAACGAAATAAAAATATCGTCTCCAGTGATTGAGTGTATTGAACGTGGTGTTTTGAAACAATCTGACAATGACTTATCGTTAGTCCATAAAAATGGAGAATATAATTCTGTCGATTATTCAATAGCTCCAATGTATGGCAGTCAAAATGTCGTTCTCGGTGCTGTTCTGGTATTTCAGGATGTTGGGTCAGAACGCATGATGCAGAAATTATTGACGTATCAGGCAACCCATGATGATTTAACTGGATTATATAATCGTCGGGAATTTGAACGAAAAATGGCGCGCGCTATTGAACGTGTTTTTAATTATAGCGAACATTACTTACTTCTATATATGGACCTTGATCAATTCAAGGTTGTTAATGATACCTGTGGGCATGTAGCTGGCGACCTTGTTTTGAGACAAGTAACTGAGTTATTAGCGCCATTGATTAAAGAAAAAGAAACGTTTGCAAGATTAGGTGGCGATGAATTTGGTGTGCTTTTAGATGGATACACCCTGGAACAAGCTAAAGCGTTGTCTAAAGACATTTTAGATGCGGTTAGAAAGTACCGTTTTAGATGGTCTAACAAGGTTTTTGAAATTGGTATCAGTATTGGAATAGTGGATATAGATAGTGGGATGCAATCTATCAGTAATATTATGAGTTACGCAGATGCTGCCTGTTACATGGCCAAAGATATGGGAGGCAATAATATCCTTGTATATCAAATGGACGATGATGATTATAAAGTTAGAAAGGATCAAATGAAATGGGTTCAAAAAATTACGCAAGCTTTTGCTGACCGACGTTTTGTACTATATGCACAACAGATCGTATCTTTGCAGGGTGATACTGAAAGCGAGCATTATGAAATCCTCATGAGAATGATCGACGATAATGGTGAGATTATTGAACCACAAGAGTACATTATTGCGGCTGAACGCTTTCGTACGATGAAAGATATTGACCGCTGGGTCATTAGAAATGCATTTATCAGTATTCAGAAATATGTAGAAAAAATGAAATTAAATTCTTCACTGGTCAAACGTAATTATGCTATTAATTTGTCAGGGCAAACAGTAGGAAGTCAGTCCGCTATTGAGTATGTGAAATCGTTACTACAGGAATTCCCTGAAATTATTCAGTATGTGATTTTTGAAATTACTGAAACAGCTGCTATTTCTAACGTATCCAGCGCTAAACGGTTTATTGAAGAGCTTAAGTCTATGGGTGTTAAATTTTCGCTTGATGATTTTGGTACGGGTGTGAGTTCATTTAACTATCTCAAAAATTTAAATGTTGATTATTTAAAAATTGATGGTGGCTTTGTTCGTGAAATTATTGCTGACTCTGTTGACTATGCAATGGTTAAATCTATTTCTCATATTGGTAATGTAATGGGTATTAAAACAATTGCTGAGCACGCTGAATCTGATGAGATATGTGAAAAACTTAAAGAAATGGGTGTTGATTATGCTCAAGGGTATTGCCTGCACGAACCTGAAAGCCTGGAGAATCTGGTTTAGCGATAGTGCGTAAGGTGAATCTGTTAGTGCAAAGGACGAAAGGTTTTTATTGGTACTAATTGCTTGGAAATACCTTCTTGTATGGTTTTATTGTCACAGTTTTAAAAATACCTTCTGATGCATAGGGGTCATTGTTAGCCCAATCTTTGGCTTCTTCCAGACTGTTAAACTCAGCGACTATTAAACTGCCAGTAAAACCGGCTGAACCCGGGTCTTCTGCATCAATTGCAGGAAAAGGCCCGGCCATTAATAAACGACCTTCATCTTGCAGTAATTTCAATCTGTTTAAATGCACTTCGCGTACGGATAATCTTTTTTCAAGGCTGTTATCTACATCTTCACCAATAATTGCATACAACATATTTTAATCCTCTTTTTCTTTTTCTTTTTCTTGTTCTGGCTCTTCTTGTATGTGACGTGTTAAATAAATGCCTTGCAGAATAACAAATACAAATGTCAGTCCAAGCATGCCGTATACTTTGAAGTCTACCCATAGAGATTCGCTGTAGTGAGTGAAAACATACCAGTTAAGGAACCCCATGCTGATAAAGAACACAGCCCAGCTTAAATTAAGTCGCAGCCAAATGGGTGGAGTAACGGTAATAGCATTTGCCATCATACGTTCAACGATTGTTTTCTCACCTACGAATTGACTGCCGATAAAGGCTAATCCAAAAATCCAGTTGATGACGCTAACCTTCCATTGAATAAAAACAGGGTCATGTAGAAGGATGGTGATTCCTCCAAAAAAAGTGACGAGTACTGCAGTAATGACATGCATCTTCTCGACTTTTTTATGTTTGATCCAGTTGTATGTGATTTGAATGAGTGTTGCGACGATGATTGCTCCGGTAGCAATGAAGATATCGTTGTCGTAAACCTTATAGGCAGTGTAAAAAGCAATAAGTGGAAAAAAATCAAATAAAAATTTCATATGTTTGTCGTTTTATTGTTTAGTTTAAAATTAGAGTATAATAGTTCAAATATTGTCAGCTTGGATATTAATGTTGTGGCTATTCTATCACTTTCCCTTGAGGAAAATTAGTATCTAATGACATGATTGTAAATAATGGATAAAACGATTTAATTATGAATTACGACTTACACACTCATTCTACTGCATCAGATGGCACATTAAGCCCTACTGAGCTTGTGCTGCTTGCCAAGCAGAATGGTGTAGACGTACTGGCTCTTACCGATCACGATACGACAGATGGCTTACAAGAAGCATCTGAAGCTGCAAAACAATGTGATATGACATTAATTAATGGCGTAGAGATTTCTGTTACCTGGGAAAACATGACTATTCATGTTCTTGGTCTGGGTGTTGATCCTGACAATAAAGCCTTGCAAGAAGGCTTACTAGCGTTAAGGACTTTTAGGCAGTGGAGAGCAGAAGAAATAGGCCGGAGATTAGAAAAATCAGGAATAGAGGGTGCCTACCAGGGAGCATTGAAATTTGTTAAAGGCCAATTGGTTAGTCGCACGCATTTTGCCAGGTATCTTGTAGAGTGTGGCAAGGCTAAAAATGTTGGCGCAGTGTTTAAAAAATATCTGGTAAACAATAAACCGGGTCATGTTTCAGGTAAATGGGCTGATTTAGAAGATGCTATATCGTGGATACGTGGTGCTGGTGGTAATGCCGTTATTGCTCATCCTGCGCGTTATAGAATGAGTGCCACTAAATTACGAAGGTTCATTGAACATTTTAAGGCGTTTGGTGGAATAGGGATCGAAGTTGTGTCTGGCAATCATAGTCCAAATGATCGCAGAGACGCGGCTTTATATGCGAAACGTTATTCCTTGTTAGCTTCACAGGGTTCTGATTATCATGGGCCTGAAAATGCCTGGGTAGAGTTAGGTAAGCTTCATCCGCTTCCTTCTGCTTGTGAACCAATATGGACGGCCTGGACATGAGTCAGTTTTTTCAAATACACCCGGACAACCCTCAGTTACGTTTGATCCATAGAAGTATAGAGATACTGAGAAGTGGAGGGGTAATAGCTTATCCAACGGATTCGAGTTATGCATTGGGTTGTATGATGGGTGAAAAGTCTGCGCTCGATCGCATAAGAAGAATAAGACAGGTCTCAAGTGATCATAATTTCACCCTGGTTTGTCGTGACCTTTCTGAAATAGCATCGTATGCAAAGGTTGATAACACGGCTTACAGATTGGTGCGTAAGCTTGCTCCTGGCGCCTATACCTTTATCTTTAAAGCGACGAACGAAGTTCCCAAGCGTTTGCAGCATCCAAAAAAGAAGACGATCGGTATTCGTGTGCCTGATAATCCAATTACTCAGGCATTGCTAAATGAGTTGGGCGAGCCAATAATGAGTTCTACATTAATGCTACCAGACGATGATTTGCCCTTAATTGAGCCATATGAAATGCGTGAACGCCTTCAGCACGATGTTGATCTCGTAATTGATGGTGGGAATTGTGGATTTGAAGCAACGACAGTCATTGATTTTCTGGAAGGTACTCCTCGAATAGCCAGGCATGGAAGAGGAGATGCCTCGATACTCGAATAGAGAATATTATGCTGATATTGTTATTAATATTGTTTTCAGGGATAGCGAGCCTGGTATACACCGGCTTAATTATTCGGGATATAACCTTGAAGGGGTCAGTAGAAAGCACCATTAGTGCGAAATTTTTTCGCCAATATTTACAAAATTGTAGTTACCTGAAAACCCCCCAAAAATATCAAAAAAAT
>Ga0316205_10005744_pt1 | contig 10145 bp, 5 predicted proteins | sample 3monthpyrite_MG_FD_204941 | JGI IMG/M metagenome (GOLD analysis project Ga0316205, IMG submission 204941) | Microbial mat bacterial communities from mineral coupon in-situ incubated in ocean water Damariscotta River, Maine, United States -... | ecosystem: Environmental > Aquatic > Marine >...
CAGGTACGCTGGGATGCCTTGCGTCCGGTCTTGCGAACGGCGCTTTCTGGTCATTGGCGGCGGTTTTTACATCCAGCGTTTCTGAAAACGTATCGCTCGCCGCCTGGTTTATGTCAGCCGCCGTCGTCGGCGGCGCCGTCGCGCAATGGCCGATCGGAGTTTTGTCAGACAAGCTTGGCCGACGCAAAGCACTTTCCGCTGCTGCGGCAGTGGCTGCAGTACTTGGGATCGTCGCAATACGCCTGATAGATCGAGGCAGCTTTCTAAGCCTGAATCTGTTCAGCGCTGCGTGGGGGTTCGTCGCATTTCCAATCTATTCAATCGCGGTCGCCCATGCGAACGACAATGCGGAGCCCGATGACTATGTCATGGTCTCCAGTGGGCTGCTCCTTATGTACGGTAGCGGGGCGATCATTGGACCGTTTATCGCGTCGACCCTGATGACGCTAACCAACGCATCAGCCCTTTACGTCTACACTGGCGCGATTCATCTATGCCTGATGCTGTATGTAGTCACCCGAATCATCCGACGTACCAGCGCGCCGGCGGAACATCACATGGATTTCAGCGACGCACTCGCCACCGCGCATACAGCATCACAGGTTTACGAGGAGGAGATTCAGCACATCGCGGAAGAAGATCAGGCGGAATAGTTTGCCGGAGACATCACTCTGAGCCCGCGCGTTCCTCGCGCAGACCCTTAAATAAACCAACACACATCAACAGCAGAACGACACCAAACGGCAGACCGATTGAAATCGTCAACGACTGCAGTGACGCCATGCCACCACCAAGCATCAATGCGATCGCAACCATGCCGGCGAGTAAGCACCAAAATACGCGCTGCGCAACCGGCGAATCCATCTTGCCGCCCGCGGTAATGATATCCATTACAAGTGAACCGGAATCCGCCGAGGTTACAAAGAAGATGGCAATCAGAAATATGCTGATTGTCGAGACGACACCCGTGTACGGCAGTCCCTCGAGCATCTTGAACAAAGCGAGTTCCGGCACTGAGTCGGCGACTCCTCGATAGCCGGAAGTGAACAGTTGGTCGAGCGCATTACCGCCGAATGTCGACATCCAGATCAGGCCAATCAGGGTGGGAATAATCAATGCCCACAGGACAAACTCACGGACAGTCCGGCCGTAGCTGACCCGCGCGATAAACATGCCGACAAATGGCGACCATGAAATCCACCACGCCCAGTAGAATATTGTCCAGCCATGCAGGAACGCAGTGTCATCCCGACCGACCCAGTTGCTGAGCTTGGGGATAAAGTAGAGGTAGTCGACAAGCGAGGTCCCGATCTGCGTCAGAATGACCAGCGTCGGGCCGGCGATCAGCACGAACAGCCACAGCAAACCGGCCATGCCCATATTGATTTCGCTCAGGCGTTTTACCCCCTTTTCAAGCCCGGCGACGACAGAGATGAGAGCGATGCCGATAATGACGACAATCAGGATGATCTTGGTGGTATTGCCGGTTGGCACGCCGAAGAGATAGTTCAACCCACCGGCGATCTGCTCAGCGCCGAAACCCAGGGAAACTGCCAGCCCGAACAGGGTTGCCAGCACTGCAACGATGTCGACGAAATGGCCGAACGGCCCCCACACCCTGTTGCCGAGCAACGGGTAGAAGGCCGATCGCAAGGTCAGCGGCATGCCGCGGTTGAAACAGAAAAATGCGAGCGAGAGACCAACGATGGCGTAAATCGCCCAGGCGTGCAGGCCCCAGTGAAATATCGCGGCAGACATGCCTGCGGCGCGCGCGGTATCGGTGTCCGCCGGATCGATCCCGATCGGCGTGTTGAGCGTATGCGTTACCGGCTCCAGCACACCAAAAAACATGAGGCCGATGCCGACACCGGCAGCGAAAAGCATTGCCAGCCATCCCGGGTAACCATAGCGCGGTACCGCATCCTTGCCGCCCAGGCGAACCTTTCCAAGCCCGGACAGGGCGATAGCCAGGCAAAAAATCACCAGCAGGTTCGCCGAAATCATGAAGAACCAGTCGAAAGTCACGGTAATCCATGCGCGCATGTCGGCGAAGACCTGCGCCGCCTGTACCTGGAAGATCAACGTGCCTGCTACGACGGAAACGGCCAGGATGGCCGACACCAGGAACACGGGGTTGTGAATATCGAGACCCAGCACTTCAACGTTGTGCTCGCCGATCTCGTGCCCGATCTCGTCCTTGTTGGCGGGTGTGATGGGTTCATCACTCAATGGACTGTCCTTTCTCATCACTGAATTCGGTCGACGCGCCATGCGCCAGCGCCGGCCCCAGCGCTTCCTTCAACGGAGCAAGCCATGCATCGAAATGCCGCCATTGCTGTAGGCCGCTCTTGTAAATTGGCTGTCGTACTTGTTCCGAGCTTGGCGTACGCACGGACCGCTCCGTTTTGTGAAACTCGATGCACGATTGTTCGAACGGCAGTCCGCAAAAATCGAGCATGCGGCGAACCTCAGTTTCCAGGTCGGCAACGATATCCTCGTGTTGCACGCGAAGGACGAACCCGGGAAGCACCGCATCCCAGTGCTCCATCAGCGTCACGTAGTCCTTATAGTACGTTCCGATGTCCGCGAGGTCATAGGTAAATTCCTGGCCCTCGGCGAACAGCTGTTTAAAACCACTGAAGCAACACGCCATCGGGTCGCGCCGTGCGTCGATGATCTTTGCGTTAGGCAGGATCAGCCTGATTAGCCCGATGTGGCGAAAGTTGTTCGGCATCTTGTCCACGAAGTATGGCGCGTCCTGCCGATGGAACTGCGTATCGTCAATGTATTCGTGTCCGAATATCTCGAGTTCCTCATCGCTGAGGTCGGCAAGAATTTCGGGGTAAGGACGGTCGCTGGCGTGCCGGGCGCGGCGACGCAATCGCTGCGACAATGACAGGATATTGGGTAGCTCGAGCGTGCCGTCAACCTGGCTGTGTGAGGAAAGAATCTGCTCCAGCAGGGTGGACCCCGCCCGCGGCAGCCCCACGATGAAAATCGGATCCGGGGCATCGAAGCCGGTTCCCGACCTGGCCGAAAAGAGGTCGGCAGTGCACACGCGTGCCTGGGCCTGCAAATCATCTGACATCTGTTCGGCGTCATAACGACTCTGCGTCTTCTTCAGTCGATTACCGCGCTCGTAATACCGGAATGACGTATCGAATTCCTGCCGGTCCTCGTAAGCCTTGCCGAGAGCGAAACACAGGTAGGCACGATCGATGTGCGTCAGGTTGCCATTCTCTTCCTGCGCATGCATTTGCCGGATCTCTGCGTCCTCAAATGCATAAACCTTGAGGTTGGACAGGGAATAATACGCCTCACCATAATCAGGCCGACTTTCCAGCGCGGCACGATACGCATCAACCGCGGAATCGTATTCACCGCGGGTCTTGTAGGCATGTCCTTTTGTCGTCAGCGTCGTCGGATCACCCGGCAGCTGTGCCAGCACTTCGTCAAACTGGTCGAGCGCCTCGTCGAAGTCACCCGTTTGCATGCATTCCACAGCGTACATGGAGCGGAATTGCGGATTCTGCGGCGACCCGTTCAGGAGTTTCCGTGCCTCATCAAGGGCCTGTTTGAATTTCTGCCGCTTCCGAAGCGCCCGAATGTAGTCGATGCGCACCTGGATATTGTCGGGGTCGAATTTCAACGCGCTCGCGAGCAGGAATTCCGCGTCTTCAAGAACGCCCAGCCTGCTGCCAATATCTGCGAGCAGGCGCATACCCTCCACATGGTCGGGTACCTGCTGCATAAACTGCCGGCATATGTCCTCGGCCTTGAGCAGCCGACCCTGTGCAATCAGATCGGTTACGCCAACGAGCGGTCGCGGCATCATCTGGAGTCTCTGCAGCTGTGCATCGACTGCTGCCGCACCCTGCTCAAAACCCTTGCCGGACAAAATCTCCAGCTGCCCCCGCCAGCTCGCCTCCAGCGCCGGATTATAGCGACAGGCCCGACTGTAAGCCTGCAAAGCATCATCGAGCCGGCCCGTGTCGCGGTAGATATGGCCCTCCTCCTGGTGCGCCCGCCCGTGTTCCGGCGCCACCAGCTTGAGCCTGGCAATGGTCGCCAGCGCCGATGCGAAGTCCGCCTTGTAGCGGCGGCAGACGGCGCTCATATAAAGGGCTTCCGGATTCTCGGGGTCGGCGGAAAGCACCAGGTCGAGGTCGCTCAACGCTTCGTCGAAGCGCTTTGCGACAACCTTATCCTGTATCGATCCAAGATCCGGGATGGGATGGCTTGATTGCACGCAACGTTCCCGATTCATTAAAGACGCCCCGCCCGGGCGCCTTACCGGATCAACTTTGGAGGCTTAGTGCTGATCAGAAGTTAAAGCCTAACCGTAAACCGATCGTTCTCGGTTGCACATAAGTCACGCTGGTTCGATCGAAGACGAAATTGCGCGCAATTTCTGCTCGCTCGTTCGTCAGATTGCTAATGTACATCTCAGCAGACCAGGATTCGGTGGACAAGCCGGCCGAGATATTCGCCATAAACCAGCTATCCATCTTGTCGCGGTTAATGGTGATGATGTCGCTGTATGCCTCCGACGACCACGTGATGCCGGGCATGACATGCGCAATCATATCGGAACTGCCGAAGTCCCACTCATATCGGGCCCGCAGGTTGCCCTGGAAGTCAGGGGCGAAGGCGAGTGAGTCACCACTGGTCACGTCGTTGGTAGGCGTCAGGACGTCTGTAATCTCGGTGTCAAGGAGCGAAAACGCACCGGCCACCGTCAGACCTTCGATGCCCGCAGGAAGCCAGATGAAATCGCCCTCGAAACCTTTCACCTCGGCATTCGCCGCATTATCCGAGAAGAACAGGTTGGTGATGCTGGTGTCGAAGATCGTCGTCTGCAGGCGCTCGATGTCGATGAAGAAAATTGCGCCGTTGAAGCGCAGACGGCCATCCAGGTAATCCGACTTGATACCAATTTCCATATTGGTGACGTCGTCAGTATCCAGCGAGTAAGGCACGGTAAACGTGCCGCTTGGATTCTGGTTCCCGCCCGGCCGGTTGAGCAGCCCGGGCCGGAATCCCTCTGACCAGGTCAGGTAGTAAAGCTGGTCGTCGGTCGGTCTCCAGTCAGCGGTTACCTTGAAGATCGTGCCATCGGCCACTGCCTTGTCAGGCGCCCCGACCGAGTTGCCGGGCGCAAACTGTGCTGAAATATTCGTGCCGAATGCCTGCGCATCGTCGGTTTGACCGAAGTTAAAGAAAGACGAATTGGCGCTGCCCTCAAAATCCACCTCAATATCGTACCAACGCGCGCCGACAGTAACCGAAAACTGGTCAGTGAAATCGTAGGTCAATTCGCCGAACACGCCGACCTGCTCGTCGGTACGCAGCACGTCGTTCCTGAATATGACATCAGACGGAAACGGCCCGGCGTCGCTGTACCAGCCCGGGAAACCATTGTTGATCTCTCCTGTCACGGCGGTATTGGTCAGCGGGTAGTTAGGCGCAAAACCGGTTGTTACGCCGTCGAAGCTGATCGCGTCAACCGATCCCGGATACGTAAAATCATTGAGCTCCTTGAGCTCCAGGTCCTGGTAGAAAGCACCCGCAGTCACCCGGAAGGCGCTGTTTTGATCGGTCGAAAAACGGATCTCGTGCGACATCACTTCAGTTTTTGTCCGGCTGTCAACGAACAGGTTCGGCGCTTGGCAGGTACCTGCCGGTCCCGCTGCTCCCGGATACGTTACCGACCCGTCGCAAATATAGTAGGGCAGGTACTGGCCGACGAAGAGGTAGTCCGTGTAGTCGACGACCTGCTCGGTCTGGCGATCCGTGAACGCTCCTGTGTACACGAGTTCAAGTTCACCGATCAGGCCCGTCAATGTCCAGGCAGTATTGTTGAAATTGTCCTCAACCCTGTCCGGGCTGAATCGCTCAACAGCCAGGTCTCCGACCGTCGGATCGGAAAAGAAAACGCCGTCCGATTCGATATTCTGCTGCATGTGTGCGACATGCAGGCTCCAGTCGTCGTTGATGTTCCACAGTGCACCGATGCGACCGCCAAGGTATTGAGTGCCGTTGAAGTCCTCTTCGACGAGGTCACTGTTGTCGGCTTCTAGAAACGTGACCCCGCTCAGGTCAGCCGTCGACTGGAAGCCGGCACGCTGCGGACTGACAGGCACTCCGTTCGCCCGAATCGTGCCCTCGGGCCGAAAACGGCCACTCTGGCTGGCATCACGGGTACCGGCAACGTTGTCTATGTAGCCACCCTTGTTGTCAACGTAGGCAACACCACGCAATGCAAAATCCTCGTTGACGGGAAGGTTAAACATCGCCTCCAGATTCGAACTGTAGTCGCCATCTGTAATCGCTGCGCCGCCGAGCTTGATGCTGGCGTAAGCCTCGTTAGCATCAGGTTTGTTCGTAATCAGGCGTACGTTACCTGCCTGCGAGCTGGACCCGAATAAAGTGCCCTGCGGACCCGACAGGACCTCGATACGCTGGAGATCCGCCGCATACACGTCGAGATTTCGACCAGGCTGGGAGAGTGGTTGCTCGTCCAGGTAAAAGGCGACGTTAGGGGCGAGACCGGCCACTCCGGCCGTGGTCAGGTTGGGCGTCGTCGACGCAACCCCACGAATATAGATTGTGTTCTGTCCTGGCCCGCTTCCGCCAGCTGTAACGCCAGGCAGTTGCATCACGTAATCTGAGAAATTAGTGATGCCGAGTTCTTCGAGATCGTCCGCGGTCAATGCGGTCACCGCGATTGGCACATCCTGCAGCGACTCCTCGCGCTTGGTCGCCGTAACGACGACTTCTTCGATGACTTGCTGGGCATTGGCGGTGGCGCTGACGGCACCGGCAGATATCGCACAAATCACCGCTTCGGTGACTTTACTTCTCTTGAACATGACAATTTCCCTGGTCGTTGCATGCCTTCGCCTGTAAATAAGCGCGACACATCCGTTTTTAAGCGGTGACAATGCCTGGCCGATGGTCGGATCAAATAATGATCTGGTCACCGGGCGGGCTTGCGCAGCTGTAGCAAGGCAAGCTACAGCATGGTCCGAAGCTACGATAGCCCAAATACGACATATACTTGTCTAAATACGACATTTTATCGCTCAGCTGTCATGTTCTTGTAGCAATGGCCTTTTTTGCCTCCGGGCGAAGCCGACATAGCGCTTTCGAGCTGGAAAATACCACCAAAGTGTCGTTTCTGGATGCGTGAATGTCGCTCTTGGCCAAGCAGGCGGCTGAAATCTGGCACAAACTGTCGCGCCGGCAGGCCTTCAGCAACACGAACGTAAATGGCCTGCCCTTGTCCGGGGGAAAAGATGAGCGAAAGACCACGACGGAGAGGAAGAGGGGCTGGCCGCGAGGCCAAGCGCGCGGCGCGTCAGGCCGCGCCCCTGACGTTGGCCCCGTATATAGATCGCAAGATCCCGTATTACGAGGTACTTGACGAAGATGCACTGATCACCATCGAGCACAATGCCGACACGGTACTCGAGGAGATTGGCATTGAGTTTCGCGAATTCCCTGAAGCGCTCAGTCTATTGAAAGCGGCCGGTGCCGATATAGACGGCGAACGCGTCAGGTTTCCGCGCGGAATGTGCCGCGAAATTATCCAGGCGTCAGCGCCCTCCGAGTACACACAACACGCAAGAAATCCTGAACGAAGCGTTATCATCGGCGGTGACCGGACGGTGATGGTTCCCGCGTACGGCTCGCCCTTCGTCCGCAATCTGGACGAGGGCCGGCGCTACGCCACGATTGAGGATTTCCGGAATTTCGTGAAGCTCGCCTACATGAGTCCGAATATTCATCATTCCGGCGGCACGATATGCGAGCCCGTGGATATCCCGGTCAACAAGCGCCACTTCGACATGATTTACAGTCATATAAAGTACAGCGACAAGCCTTTTATGGGGTCAGTCACACAACCGGATCGGGCGCAGGACACTGTCAACATGGCAAAGATCGTATTTGGCGACGATTTTGTGGAGCAGAACACGGTTATCACCAGCCTTATTAATGCCAACTCACCGATGACGTTCGACGCCACCATGCTGGGTGCCGCAACTGTTTATGCGCGGCATAACCAGGCGACTATGATCTCTCCTTTCCTGCTGGCCGGCGCAATGTCACCGGTGACCGTAGCCGGTACGGCGACACAAATTCTTGCAGAAGCTTTAGCCGGCATCGCCTACGTGCAACTGGTCCGGCCCGGAGCGCCCGTGATCTTCGGCACCTTTGCGGCAGCGGTTTCAATGCAGTCCGGGGCGCCGACGTTCGGCACTCCTGAGCCCAGCCTCATCATGTATGTGGCCGCTGCTCTCGCGAGGCGCCTGGGTCTGCCGTTTCGCAGTGGCGGCGGATTGTGTGGTTCCAAAATTCCGGACGCACAGGCCGCTTACGAGTCGGCCAACACCCTGCAGACGTCTGCGCTCGCCGGTGTAAACTTTATGCTGCACACGGCGGGATGGCTGGAAGGCGGACTCGTGATGGGATACGAAAAGTTCATCATGGATGCTGACCAGGCTGGCATGATTGCGGCGTTTCTTCGCGGAGTCGACATGACTGAGGATGGCCAGGCGATGGACGCCTTGCGCGAAGTCGGGCCGGGCTCCCATTTTCTCGGCGCTGCCCACACACAGGCGCACTTCGAAAAGGCGTTCTACCGTTCGGAAATTGCCGACAACAACAGCTTTGAGCAATGGGAGGAGGACGGGTCAATGGACGCAGCACAACGTGCGAACGGAATCTGGAAATCAATGCTTCAGGATTACGAACTGCCGCCACTGGATCCGGCTGTCGACGAAGCGCTCATTGACTACGTCAGCCGCCGAAAAGCAGAATTCCCGGACCAGAATTACTGAACCACGCTTTGCTGGCACGTATTTTGAAATCTCCTGAAGATGTAAATGTATGACTCGTATACACGCCGCTTCAGCGGCGAATTTGCCTTTTGTAACTACCGCCCGGGACCGGTTCAGCGCGGTCTGACCGGTAAGGTGATTGTGTGAATAGGAAGGTGAAATTTACGGCCATGGATCACGGAACCCAGGCTGACTACGACCTGATTTTCGCGGACGAGGCCGCCAGGACCGGGCAGTTTGCCGACCGAATCCTGGGCTGGCTGCGGGACATGGATGGCGACTCGCCCTATCAAATCACGCGCCTCGAACATAGCCTGCAATCGGCGACCCGCGCCGAACGCGACGGCGCAGACGACGAAACCGTCGTCTGCGCGCTGCTGCACGATATTGGCGACATACTTGCGCCCGCCAATCACTCGGAAGTGGCAGCGGCACTGCTCGCGCCTTATGTCAGTGAAAAGAACCACTGGATCGTGAAACACCATGGGCTGTTCCAGGGCTACTACTGGTTTCAATTCATGGGGGAAGATCAGAATGCCCGGGATCGGTATCGCGATCACGAGTACTACCAGGCTTGTGTCGACTTCTGCGCGAACTGGGATCAGCCGTCGTTTGATCCCGATTACGATACACTCCCACTCGAGCACTTCGAGACGCGCATCCGTGAGCTCTTCGACAGGGAGCCGAGGTCTTTTTTTTAAGCATGCCTGGCAAGAATTAAAAATATAAAGAGTCAGTTCGATGGGAAATAACGGAATGAAATCTCAGGCACGTGTTGTCGTCATTGGTGGTGGGGTTGTCGGTGTCAGCGCCTTGTATCACCTGGCCAAAAAGGGTTGGGGAGACGACGTCGTGTTGCTGGAGAAAGCCGAGCTCACCTCTGGATCCACATGGCACGCCGCCGGACTTCTGCCTCTTTTTAACATGAGCTACAGCGTCGGGCAGGTACACAAATACTCGGTCAAACTTTACCGTGAGCTCGAAGAGGAAACCGGTCAGCCGGTCGGTTTCAGCCAGGTCGGAAACTTGCGGTTGGCGATGAACGATGACCGAATGGATGAGTACTATCAGTATGCAGCGACCGCGAAAACCATCGGCATTGACGTTCGCTTCCTGACACCTGCAGAAATTCTCAAGCTCTGGCCGATGTGTAATGTCGAGGGGCTCGTTGGTGGCATCTTTCACCCCGATGATGGTTATATCCAGCCAGCAGATCTCACCCAGGCGCTGGCCAAGGGAGCCCGCGCGCGCGGCGCAACAATTTATCGCAAAACCGCGGTACTCGATATCGAGCAAACGTCA
>Ga0316205_10005745_pt1 | contig 10144 bp, 8 predicted proteins | sample 3monthpyrite_MG_FD_204941 | JGI IMG/M metagenome (GOLD analysis project Ga0316205, IMG submission 204941) | Microbial mat bacterial communities from mineral coupon in-situ incubated in ocean water Damariscotta River, Maine, United States -... | ecosystem: Environmental > Aquatic > Marine >...
AGAAATATTTAATCACAAATCATTTACAGGTCGCTCAGGTACTTTTTACGGTTATGAAGGTTTAGGTTCTATTTATTGGCACATGGTTTCTAAGTTATTGTTGAGTGTTCAAGAAAGTTGCTTAAAAGCTATTAGAAAAAATGAAAGCCCTGAACTTATTGGCAAACTATTAGACCATTATTACGAAATACAAGAAGGAATAGGAGTGCATAAACCACCAAAACTATATGGTGCTTTTCCAACCGACCCTTACTCGCATACACCAGCCGGAAAAGGTGCGCAACAACCAGGAATGACAGGTCAAGTAAAAGAAGATATTTTATGTCGTTTTGGTGAACTTGGTGTTTTTGTCAATGAAGGTAAATTGCAATTCGACCCTTGTTTACTTAGGCAAAGAGAATTTTTAAAGGAACAAAAAACATTTAGATATATTGATGTAGCTCAGGAACAAAAATCTTTAGAATTATCAATAAATTCATTAGCATTTACCTATTGTCAAGTTCCTATAATTTATAAAATAGCAGACAAAAATGGTATTGAAATTTTCAAGAATAACAATACAAGTCAGCAAATTAATAATCTAATAACAGATGCGCAAACAAGCGAGAAAATATTTAAAAGAAATGGAGAGATAGTGCTTATTAAAGTAAGTATTCAAAAAAGTATCTTAAAATAAATAATGACACATGAAAATAAAAGCAAACATCATACTACTAGCCTTAGCAGTTATGCTTGCATTTTCATGTAAAAAACAACAAACTAAAGAACAATTAATGCAGTCGCAAATAAACATATCAGCTAAAGACATTTTGGGAAATCCAGAGTATTTGGCAATTTCTTATGGAGCTTATCGAACTAATTCACGCAAAGTACAACCTACTATTCCCGAAATAAAAGAGGATCTTAAAATTATGGCTGTTATGGGTATTAAAATATTGCGAACCTATAATGTGCACTTTCCACATGCAAAAAATATTTTAATAGCCATTTCTGAACTCAAAAAAGAAGACCCTAATTTTGAAATGTATGTCATGTTAGGAGCTTGGATAGAAGCTAAAAACGCATTTTCTGAAGCAACAGAAAAGATTCGCAATCAAGAAGGAGAGCGTTATATACCTGATATTGATGAAGTTATTGGAAACGAAGCTGAGATTAAAGAAGCTATCAAGCTAACAAAGCAGTACCCAGACATCGTCAAGGTTTTAGCAGTTGGTAATGAAGGGATGGTGCATTGGGCTACCGAATACTTTGTGGAACCTTCAATCATTTTAAAATGGGTAAATCATCTTCAAAATTTAAAAAATAAAGGCGAATTACCTAAAGAATTATGGATTACAAGTTCCGATAATTTTGCTGCTTGGGGAGGTGGAGATTTAGTTTATCACAAGGAAGATTTAGTTAAACTAGTTAAATCTGTGGACTATATTTCAATGCATACCTATGCGTATCATGACACACATTATTCACCAGATTATTGGATTAACGATACTGCCGAATATGATAACGATTTGCAAAAAATTGATGTCGCAATGCTACGAGCTAAAAATTATGCCATATCACAATATGAGAGTGTAAAATCTTTTATCGCTAGTTTAGGTATTGATAAACCAATTCATATAGGAGAATCAGGTTGGGCGACTCAATCTAACGGATTGTATGGCAAAAATGGTTCTAGAGCAACCGATGAATACAAAGCAGCACTCTATTACAAGCATTTACGCGATTGGACTAATAAAGCTGGTATCTCATGTTTCTATTTTGAAGCTTTTGATGAAAATTGGAAAGATGCTGAAAATCCTGGTGGATCAGAGAATCATTTTGGATTGTTTACCATCGATGGTAAAGCAAAATACGCACTTTGGGATTTAGTTGATAAAGGTGTGTTTGAAGGATTAGGGAGAAATGGAAAGCCAATTACTAAAACTTATAATGGCAACATAAAAGAACTCATGAAAGATGTTTTGGTGCCAAATACTAAAGCTGAAGTTATTAATAATTAAATAGTGAATAAGAAAGTACAATACATATTAGTTTTATTATGCATCACTTTAATCTCATGCAAAAGTGAGACCCAAGTTGATAAAGTATCTGTTTCTAAAAGACAACTATTAGTGAATGAAAAACAATACATAATTAAGGGCATTTGTTATCATCCTGTTCCTAAAGGAAGCACTGTTAGAAGTTTCAATAATTTAGAACAAGACCTTGCATTAATGGTTGAAGCTGGAATTAATACCATTAGAGTATATGCGCCTATTGATGACAAAAAGGTACTTGATAGAATTGATGAATTGGGCTTAAAAGTTATTATAGGTTTTGGTTATAACGATAAAAAAGAACCTTACGATATACTATCTGGAACGTTCATAGATTATGTTAAAAAATACAAGAACCACAACGCTATATTAATGTGGGAACTGGGTAACGAATATAATTACCATCCCGAATGGTTTAAAGGCGATTTAAAGAATTGGTACAACGACATGAATGAAGCAGCAGCATTGATTCACGAAACCGATACCAATCATCCTGCTACAACAGCACATGGCGATTTACCTGATTACATGGCCTTGTCCATAGGAACCAACATTGATGTTTGGGGAATGAATGTGTATCGTTGGGATAATCCAGAAACCATTTATAAACAATGGGAAAACCTAAGCGGTAAACCTATGTATTTATCGGAAGCTGGAGCAGATAGTTTTATGAAAATTGCAAATGAAGGTTATCAACAAGGTGAAAACCAACAAGCCCAAGCCGATGCTAATACTAAAATTTTAAACAACGTTTTCGCCAATACTAATATTGGCTCTGGAGTCACACTATTTTCATTTTTAGATGGATGGTGGAAAGCTGGAAATCCTAATATCCAGGACACAGGTGGAATTGCACCAAATAGCACTGGAGTACCTTACGATGGTACACCAAATGAAGAGTATTGGGGAATTGTGGATATTGACAGAAACAAGAAAAAAACCTTTGATGTTGTCAAGCAAAAATATAAATCTACTAAAAACTAATATTTATGTTGAAACTAAAACACTATATCATTGTATTAATTGGATTATCTATGAGCTGTAATTCTAATCAACTAGAGGTCGAAGTTTACGAAACATCTGCTTCAGGAAACAAATTGACTAAAATTTCTGAATTTACACCATCAGAAAACCCATCAGAAATCAAAATTAATCCGGATTCAACGTATCAAACCATTACAGGTTTTGGAGGCTCGTTTACCGAATCTTCCGCCTATTTGCTAAATCGATTAAGTAAACCTAATAGAGACAAAATTTTACATGCCTATTTCGGCGAACAAGGTGCACGCTATTCACTTACTAGAACACACATTGCGTCTTGTGATTTTTCATTGAACAATTACACTTACGCACCAGTTGAAGGCGATTTAACTTTAGAGAATTTCTCTATTGATGAGGATAGAGATGACCTTATTCCCATAATAAAAGAAGCCATGGCAATTTCAAAAGAAGGCTTTAAAATAATAGCATCACCTTGGACCGCACCACCTTGGATGAAAGACAACAAATCTTATGTAGGTGGAAAATTGTTGCCAGAGCATTACAAAACGTTTGCTTTGTATTTCAATAAATATTTAGAGGCTTATAAAGCTGAAGGAATCGATATTTGGGGTTTAACACCAGTAAACGAACCACATGGAAATGGTAATAATTGGGAAAGTATGCACTTTTCCCCTGAAGAAGAAACAGATTTTGTACAAAACTATTTGGGGCCAAAACTGGAAGCAGAAGGCTATGGTAATGTTAAAATTTTAGGCTACGACCAAAATAGGGCAGGTTTAAAAGAATGGGTAGATGTGATGTTTAAAGATGAAGCGTCTTCAAAATACTTTGCAGGAACAGCTATTCATTGGTATGAAAGCACCTATGATTATTTCCCTGAAGATTTGCAATATGCTTATAATAAAGCACCAGATAAATATTTAATAGAAACCGAAGGTTGTGTCGATGCCGAAGTGCCAAAATGGCAAGACGATGCTTGGTATTGGAGCAAAGAAGCAACCGATTGGGGTTGGGATTGGGCTCCCGAAGACCAAAAGTATTTACATCCAAAATATGTTCCTGTGTACAGATATGCAAGAGACATTATAGGAAGCCTTAACAATTGGGTAGATGGTTGGGTAGATTGGAACATGGTATTGGATAGACAAGGCGGCCCAAACTGGTTTGAAAATTGGTGTGTAGCTCCAGTAATTGTTAATCCTGATACCGATGAGGTTTATGTTACACCTCTTTACTACACCTTATCACATTTTAGTCGCTTTATAAGACCTAACGCTCAGGTTATTGATGTTTCAAACTCAGATGATGAGTTAATGGTGACTGCAGCTAAAAATCCGGATGGTACAATTGCGATTGTGGTTCTTAATCAAAGTACAGAAGCAAATAACTTTAATATTTCAATAGGAGATAAGAATACGAATATATCCATTAGTCCCAAAGCAATTCAAACAATAACGCTTATTAATTAAACAAAAAGTATGTCTGGTATTACGAGAATGAATAAAGTATCGATGGGACAAAAAATAGCCTTTGGTATTGGTATGCTTGCCAATCAAATGTTTCCAGCCATATTGGGAATATTTATGGTTGTACTGGTTCAAGACTTGGGCTTTCCGGGTTGGATGTGGGGAGTTTTATTCTTTCTACCTAGAGTATTCGACTCGATAACCGACCCAATAATGGGATTCATTTCAGATAACACAAAATCACGTTGGGGACGACGACGACAGTATGTATTTATTGGAGCGATTATCATGGGAATTTCATTTGTCATCATGTGGCAGTTATATCGCGAAAATGGACTGGATTATAATTTTATGTATTTTCTTTTATGGTCGTTTGTGTTTTATTTAGGACTAACCATTTTTAGCGTGCCTTATGTAGCCATGGGTTACGAAATGAGTAACGATTTTCATGAACGCACCAATATTATGGCTATTGCACAATGGATTGGGCAATGGGCTTGGGTTATTGCGCCTTGGTTTTGGGTTATTATGTACGATAAAGGTTGGTTTGAATCTGCCGACGTGGCAACAAGAGAATTAGCTATTTGGGTTGGTATTGCTTGTACCATTTGTGCTATTGTCCCTGCAATATTTATTAAAAGCAAATCAACACTTAATGAAAACTACTCACCTTTAACCGTAAAAAATATTGGAAGTAGTCTTAAAGAGATATTGAGTGGTTTTAAAGAAGCTTTTAAATCTGTTCCTTTTAGAAAACTATGTATAGCAACGTTCTTCATTTTTAATGCTTTTAATACCATTGCTGCGTTTTCGTTTTTTATAGTAGTGTATCATTTGTTTAATGGAGATGCTGAAGCAGCAGGCATTTGGCCAACGCTATTTGGAAGTATTGGCGCATTGATTACTACGTTTTTAGTGATTCCTATTGTAGCTAGAATGTCTAAAATAATGGGAAAAAAGAATGCGTTTATGCTGTCACAAGGTATATCACTAATTGGTTATATAATGCTTTGGTTTTTGTTTATTCCTGGCAAACCTTATATGTTCATTTTTGCTTTACCATTTTTTTCATTTGGTATTGGAAGTTTATTTACACTAATGATGTCGATGACCGCAGATGTAATTGATTTAGATGAATTAAAAACCATGAAAAGACGAGAAGGTATTTTTGGTGCTATTTATTGGTGGATGGTTAAGTTTGGATTGGCAATTGCAGGATTATTAAGTGGAGTCATAATGTCTATAGTAGGTTTCGACCCAAATATTACAACACAACCAGAAGGTGCCATTACTGGATTAAGAATATTTTACTCAGGATTTCCAATACTTGGAACTCTCATCGCTATGTATGCCATGCGTAATTATAGTATCAATGAAGAGCGAGCAAAAGAGATAAGGATGGAACTGGAAAAACGAAAAAACGCTGCATAACAGCAACTAATATTAAATTTAAAATATGTCACTTAGAGAAGAAAAATTTTTGGCGCTAACTGCTGTAGATTATGATGATATATCTATTGATGGGTTAAGAAAGACATTTAAAAAAGTACTTAATAATGGTGTACATGGTTTATGTTTTAGTCCTTATATGGATGGCCAAGAACCAGGGCAAATGCTTTCAGAAGAACAAATTAGAAGACGCATTGAAATCATTAAACCATATACTAAATGGATACGTTCCTTTTCTTGTACAGAAGGCAATGAATTGATACCAAAAATTGCTAAAGAATATGGTTTAAAAACATTGGTTGGCGCTTGGTTAGGTGATGATGCTGATATAAATAAAAAAGAAATTACAGGGTTAATAGAACTAGCAAACGAAGGCTATGTGGATGTTGCAGCAGTTGGTAATGAAGTCATGTATCGTGGCGATTTAACCGAAGATGAACTCATAAGTTTTATAAATCGAGCAAAAAAAGAAATTAAGAATATACCAATAGGATATGTTGATGCCTATTATGAGTTTTCAGATAGACCTGCAATAACCGAAGCTTGCGATATTATTTTAGCTAATTGCTATCCATTTTGGGAAGGTTGTGACCAAGATTACTCATTACTATACATGAAAGATATGTATAATAGAGCTAAACGTGCTGGAAACGGAAAGCGAATCATTATCACAGAAACAGGTTGGCCAAATCAAGGTACAAATTTAGAAGGCGCTTTTCCATCAGAAGAAAATGCGTTAAAGTATTTTATTAATGCTCAAAAATGGTCAAAAGAAGAAAGTATCGAGATGTTTTATTTTTCTTCATTCGATGAGTCTTGGAAGGTTGGATCCGAAGGTGATGTAGGTGCCTTTTGGGGCATTTGGGATAAAGATGAAAAGTTAAAGTATTAAGGCCGTACAACATATTTTAATAATCGAACTCAGGTTATTTGATATATTTTATTCGTTAACCTAACTTGCCTAGCCATTTATTATTTTGCTTGACTTTAAAAATGAGATTCTTAATAAAAAGAAAACTACTCATATTTAATGCTAAAAATTAACACAATTAATTACATTATACAAAATATTATTTTGTATTTCAAAATTTGATATTATCTTTGCTTTAAATTAATTGAAGTTTAACCAATGCGAATAGTTACCTATAAAAGAATACTGGTGTTTGTAAAAAAGCACCCAGATGCCGAAAACTCTTTAAACTTTTGGTATTATACTGTAACAGCAAAAAAATGGAACAACCTCAATGAGATTAAACAAACGTTTAATAGTGTGGATTACGTAGGTAATAACCGATATATATTCAATATAAAAGGGAACGATTATAGATTGATTGCCATTATTTCATTCAATGCTAAAAAGGTTTACATAAGGTTTATAGGAACACATTTAGAATACGACAAGATTAAGGACGTTAAAAACATTTAGTTATGATACAGACAGAAAAAGAGTATAACGCCATTATTGAACGTATCGAAGTACTTTTACAAGATACCGATAATATAGAGAATACCGAAGCTAAAGGCTATATTGAGTTAACCCTGTTATCTGACCTTGTTGCAGATTATGAGGAGCGCGCCTATCCAGTTAAAAAACCCTCATTGGTTGAGGTTATTAAGTTAAGAATGGCAGAAATGGGCTTAAACCAAAAACGCCTATCTGAACTTTTAGGAGTAAGCACGTCAAGGGTAAGTGAGTATCTGAATGGTAAAAGCGAACCGACTTTAAAAGTGGCAAAAGAAATAAGTGTAAAGCTCGGTATCGATGCTTCAATAGTTTTGGGAGTTTAAACTAAAAAAAATTAAGTTATTAAGGTGTACAAAAATATTTGCTTTTTTGTTTTATGTAGATAATGTGTAAAATGTAGGCTAAAATAAATTACAATGTTAAACGATACTAAATCGTATTTTTTCTGCAAATATTCTGCAAATGAAAAAACCAATAACTTCAAAAACGCTTGAAAGTATTGGTTTTATTCGTGACCTCGGCAGGATTCAAACCTGCAACCTCTTGAGCCGTAATCAAGTGCACTATTCAGTTATGCTACGAGGCCATTTTTGTGGGTGCAAATATATTTTATTTTGTTACAATGACAAAATTAACTATAAAATTAATTACTTTTCGCCCATGAATACAATTGAAGACTTTATTAGAGATATTCCTGATTTTCCAAAGGAAGGAATTTTATTTAAAGACATTGCACCATTACTCCAAAGCCCTAAAGGTGTGCGTTTATGTTTAGAGGAATTGTTAAAGCTTATTGAGGGCCAAAAAATAGACAAAGTCATTGGTATAGAATCTCGTGGCTTTTTCTTTGCCACATTGTTGGCTCAAAAGCTTAATGCTGGTTTTATACCTGTTAGAAAACCTGGTAAGCTACCTTATAAAACTTTAACGCAATCTTATGCCTTGGAATATGGTGAGGATGCTGTGGAAATTCATATTGATGCGATTGAAAAAGGAGAGAGAATCCTTATTCACGACGATGTATTAGCAACTGGCGGAACAGCTGAAGCTGTTTGTAAATTGGTTGAAAAATTAGGAGGCAACATTGTACAGTGCAATTTTATTATGCAACTTAATTTTTTAAACGGAAAGGATAAATTAAAAGGATACGATGTGAAATCGGTTTTAGAGTATTAATCTAAGGCTCTAAAGGTAACATAAGCTCTCCAACCAATAATTGCAAGTTGAAATTTACTGGCTCTTGAAATGTCTAATTGTCTTCTGGTAAAACTAGGCAATATTACTTTATTTGCTTTCGCTAATATTTTAAAAAGCTGTTTCTTCATAGTTATTTGCCATGTAAATGAGAACCTAGTTATATTACTTAAGTGCAAAAATAACGAAACTTTTTCTAGGACTAATTTTTTAGAAATTATTGAATCTGTTAGTAAATAATTACAATAATAATTGCTATTATAACTTTACTAGGGCAATCATAGTTTTTTTGTTGATGATTGTTAAATAACGTGAGTTCGATATAAAAGTCATTGACTATAAGCTGATTGAAATAAAAACACCCCTAATGAGCTTCGCTCGGTATCTTCAACAAAAGCTGTCGCTTTTATCTCGATAATCCTCAAGGGGACAATGTCATCTTTGGGAATTCCTCCCTTGAGGGAGGAGCAAGGAGGGTGTTTACAATAAATAAACGCATATCACGCTAACAATCAAGTAATTATATTTTGACTATATACTTTTAGTTATATCGAACTCACGTTAAATTAAAAAAAAGACTTCTATTTTTTAGAAGCCTTTTTTTACTAACCAAATGTTTATAATAAAGTTAATCTTTTTTCTTTTTCAATGTAATTTCTACAACGCCATTTTTACCTTTTTTACCATATAATTTTTCAGCAGCTTTGCCTTTTAATATACTAACCGATTCAATGGTATCTACATTAATATCTTCTAATTTTTTATTTTCAACCTCTTTACCATCAACTATTAATAGAGGCTTTTTGTTTTTGTCTCCAGAAATAAAAATATTGTCTTCTCCTTTTTCTTTGGATTTTAATACTCTCAAAGTAAAAGGTTTAGATTTAGAGGTTATAATCGTATTGTCAGATTCAAAAGTAAAAGTGTTTCCTTTTCCTTTAACTTCTTCCTTTATAATATTTCCATCCTTATCTTTTGTAATAAGCATGATGTTACGGTTGTCATCTTCTCCACTTCTTAATTCGATAAGTTCGCCATTTTTGTCTTTTGATTTGAAAATAACATTCCCTTTTAATTTATAAATTTTACCATCGGTTTCTAAAGTATCAGCATGAAATACGTTGCTACCAGAAAACACAAATACATGGTCATCTTTATCGCCATGTAGCTTTTTTAGCTCATGTACTTTATTGCCTTTTTTGATAATGATTTTATCGTCATCTTCAATCACTTCGTGGTCATCATCATGTTTATCACTACTAAACACAAATACGTTGTCACTTTTTCCAGATTTGCCAATAGTAATTGCACCATTTTTATGAGTGAAAGTATGATCTTCATCATGAATAAAACTATTAGTATTTCCAATAGAAATGGAATTGCTTTTTGCATTGTATGTTATTCTTATGGTTTTAATAGCCGAATCGTTACTAATTGAAAAATTGGCATTAGATGTATTAGATTTTGCATCAATTTTAATGGCAGTGATTTCATTATCGCTATTACGTTTCACACCTTTTATTTTAATTTTG
>Ga0316205_10005747_pt1 | contig 10141 bp, 7 predicted proteins | sample 3monthpyrite_MG_FD_204941 | JGI IMG/M metagenome (GOLD analysis project Ga0316205, IMG submission 204941) | Microbial mat bacterial communities from mineral coupon in-situ incubated in ocean water Damariscotta River, Maine, United States -... | ecosystem: Environmental > Aquatic > Marine >...
TAATGCTGGCGCTTCCGATCTACAAAAATCAAGTATTGGATTTCATAAACAGTCTAAGGAAACAGACTATATGGAAGCGATCAAGAGAACATTTTCTCCAGAATTTAGAAATCGTCTCGATGGCACTCTTTGGTTTAGTCCTTTGGACAAGCAAGTTATTTGCTCAGTAGTGGATAAATTTATCGCAGAATTGCAAAGCCAGTTAGACGAAAAGGGCGTTTCTCTTGAAGTTGCACAACCGGCCAGAAATTGGCTCGCCGAAATAGGTTTTGACGAGCAAATGGGAGCACGTCCAATGGCGAGAGTTATGCGGGAAAAAATCAAGCAAGAGTTAGCTGAAGAATTGTTATTTGGTCGTTTATCCAACGGTGGTCAGGTAGTAGTTGGTTTTGATGAAAAAAACAAAAAGCTTACTTTTGACATAGCGGCTAGTAAGGAAATAGCCATAAAGCAATAGTTTTTTCTTAGGTATATAGTTTGATATAGCAGACATAAAAAAAGCAGGTTTAAAACCTGCTTTTTTTATTTCAATTTTAAAGCTCTATCTTTCGCGGAAAGTGATCCTGCCCTTAGAAAGATCGTAAGGCGTCATCTCAACTGTTACTTTATCTCCAGTTAAAATTCTAATGTAATGTTTACGCATTTTTCCTGAAATATGTGCAATCACAACATGACCGTTTTCTAGTTCAACTTTAAACATGGTGTTCGGAAGGGTCTCTTGAACCACGCCGTCCATTTCAATGCATTCTTCTTTTGCCATACTGACTCTTCATATAAGTTGGTGTTGTTTAAATCGCGGCTATAATGCCTGATTTTAGTACAATAAGCAAAATTTTTACAAGGAATTTGAGTAATCGATATTATACGAATTTAAGTTAGCTTAAATTGACCCACCTATCATTAATAAAACACTCAATTGGGCGATACTCGCCTTTGTAGGACATCTTTTGGCAAGCTTTAATCCAGTAGCCAAGATAAACATAATCTAATTGTTGCTGTTTACAGCTTTCAATAAGTGTCAAAATAGCTAATCGACCTAAACTAAATTTAGAATAGTCAGGATCAAAAAAAGTATAAACCGCTGACAACCCGCTATTTAGCTGATCAAAAACACAACAAGCGATTAATTGGCTATTAGTCGGGTCGTAAAAATCTAGAAATTGGCAGTTCATCCAGTCACATAAAATAAATTCTTTGTATTGTTTTTCTGAAGTTGGGTACATGTCGCCATCAGCATGCCGAGAGCTAATATAACGTTCGAATAATTCATAGTGTAGTTGATCATAATTCGCCGGACTGATCTTAGTAGTAAACTTTTGCCCTTTTTTAAAGCAACGCCTTTGTTGTTTGTTTGCAATAAAAACATCCGATTTTACCCGTACTGAAATACAAGCCGAACAATCGTCACAGTGTGGACGATAAATATGATCGCCACTGCGCCGAAAACCTTGTTCAATTAGCCAGTCATAAATATGATCGTTTGGTTGAAGCTCTGGATTTAAAAATAGCGTTTTTGATTCTTTTTGATCGAGATAAGGGCAATCATGTGCTGGAGTCGCGTAAAATTCGAGTTTAGTAGTTTCATCCGAATTATTATTCTGTTTATTCATTAACTGACCTTGTCGTTAATAGGGCAAGTGTCTATTCCCCGCAAATTGTCTTGAACAGATAACTGATTATACAATTGATCTATACCCATTATCATTCAAGGTGCATGATTCAGCAAGGCTATAAGTAGCCATATTTGAGGCATGAAGTCTTTGGACTAGTCATTCCCTGCAAGTTGTGCCTTGTTCAAGTTTCCTAGCTGAACACTGAAACCTGCACCTTGAATGATAATGGGTATATATGCAAATCAGGAACAATTTATCGAGCTGTAAAAATATTCTCGAAACTATGTATGCTCGACGATGATATCAACTAAAACGAAAATGTTTCCTGCCAAAAAATGATTTACATCATCCACAGATTCGCCTACACTGACTTAATCGATTAAGTTGGTTGTTGCTTTTCGTACTTATTGATACGCTCAGTATTGCTGCCGAGAACTATTAGGAAATAATCAAATGGTTGATGAAAACGTCAATATAAAAGCTATAAAGTGGCTCACTTACATGATGTTTTTAATGTTTGCTATGACAACTGATGCGGTTGGCGTGATTATTCCGGAGATAATCAAAGAGTTTGATCTTAGTCATACTCAAGCCGGTGCGTTTCATTATGTCACTATGTTTGCGATAGCTTTGAGTGGAATATTCTTGGGGTATCTGGCGGACAAACTCGGACGTAAAATAGCCATTATGCTCGGTTTGTTAATCTACGCTACAAGTTGCTTTCTATTTGCAATTGGCGATACCTATATTTTCTTTGTGTTACTACTTTTTTCGTCTGGCATCGCCATTGGTATTTTTAAGTCTGCTGGGCTTGCTTTGGTGGGAGATACTACATACTCCTCATTAGAGCACACAAAAAGTATGAACATGGTTGAAGGTTTTTTCGGTATAGGAGCCATTATTGGACCGGCAATTGTTACTTATTTACTCGCCAACGATTTTTCCTGGAAATATCTTTATATTTTTGCAGGTTTTATTTGTATTTTATTGTCTGTTGCAACTTGGCATGTAGAAACACCTACTGTCGTTCGCAACACTTCGGAAGCCATCAATTTGAAACGAACTTTTAAGATGATGAAAAACCGTTACGCGTTAGGTTTTTCTCTGGCGATAGCCTTGTATGTTGGTACCGAGGCAGCAATTTATGTTTGGATGCCTACCTTGTTTGAGAAATATGAAGGTAACTTGACTTTGTGGGTTGGATATTCATTACCCATTTTCTTTATTTTGCGAGCTGTTGGACGGTTTATGGCCATTTGGATATTGTCAAAAATAAGTTGGTCAACTGCAATGTTGCTTTTTAGTGGTGTAATTTTTATTTGTTATATATTTTCAATGACCTTAGGGTTGGATTTTGCTGTGGTTTTGTTGCCACTGACAGGTTTGTTTATGGCGATGATCTATCCCACATTAAATTCAAAAGGCATCAGTTGTTTTCCCAAACACCAACACGGTGCCGTTGCTGGATTAATTTTATTCTTTACAGCGGTAGCTGCAACCATCGGTCCGTTGGTAATGGCCGCCTTTAGTGACTTAATGGGCGGGGAGGCAAAGTATGGTTTTTATCTGGCAACAGGGTTTTCTGGGTTATTGTTTATAGCAATGATTTATAACTCTATAAAGCAACCAGCCGCGCAAAAGTTAGCCTCATTTTCTTAATCATATAGTCTTATTACCAGGTTTTTGTCGCGAATATCTATGTCCATAAATCAATTTGAACAACAGCATTTTGAACAACAGCGTTTTGACCAACTGGTCGCAAAGTTAGATTGGTCTATCCTTAGCGGCGATGCAGCATTGCAGCTTCAAGATCGGATGGCGCAAGAAGGGGCTTCTTTATGGAATTTGCTATGCGATATTTATCCAGCACATTCAGTGGAAAATATTTTAGCTGACTTATTGAGTAAACTTTTGTTCAGTTTTTCTCAAAGAGCCGAGCGACTTAAGCAGAAGGATAATACTCTTTTAACAACTGATCCATGGTATTTAGATCATAGCCAAGTTGGGATGGCTTGTTATGTTGATCGATTTGCAACAGATCTTAGTGGACTAAAGCTTAAAATTCCGTACTTAAAACAACTAGGTATTACTTTTCTGCATTTATTGCCTTTGTATGAATCTCCTGCGGGTGATAATGATGGAGGTTATGCTGTTTCAAATTATCGAAAGGTCAATCCTATTCTTGGAGACATGCAACAATTGCGTGAATTGATTGAAGAGTGTAATCAAAATGGTATCCACATCGTACTTGATTTCATTTTTAATCATACTTCGGATCAACATCGTTGGGCTCAAAAAGCGATTGCTGGAGACTTAAAATATCAAGACTTTTACTTTTTGTTTGACGATCGAAAAGTCCCTGATCAGTTTGACCCTTATTTGCGAGAAATTTTCCCACATGTTCGTCGCGGAAGTTTTAGCTATCGAAGTGATATCAAAAAATGGATCTGGACAACCTTCAACAACTATCAATGGGATCTTAACTATGCCAACCCTGAAGTACTTTGTTCAGTGGTTGATGAGATGTTATTTCTTGCCAATACTGGTTGCGATGTCCTGCGTTTAGATGCGCTATCTTTTATTTGGAAAGACATTAATACGAATTGTGAAAGCCGTCCCAACGCCTATAAATTAATTGCTCTTCTCAATATATGTCTGCGAATAGCGGCACCATCTGTACTGTTTAAGTCAGAAGCAATTGTTCATCCCGATGACGTGGCAAAATATATAGCGCCAACACGTTGCCAGCTTTCCTATAATCCCTTGTTAATGGGATTATTGTGGAGTAGTTTAGCTACCCAAGATACCGATTTTATTAATCAGTCGTTGCAACACCGTTTTGCGATCGATGAGAATTGTGCGTGGGTCAATTATATTCGTTGTCACGATGACATAGGTTGGTTTTTTGATGATGATGATGCAAAGACCGTCAATCTAGACTTGGACAAGCACTTAAGTTGTTTAAACCAATTTTATACTCAAAAATCGACCAACAATTTTCCATCGGGAGTCACTTTTCAAAATGATCCATCAATAGATCATCAAGGCGTTTGTGGATCATTGGCCTCGCTTTGCGGTTTAGAAAAAGCTATCACTAATAATGATCAATCTGCAATCAACTTGTCGATAAAGAGAGTTAATTTATTACACAGTATTATTTTAAGTATTGGCGGAATACCGTTAATTTATAGCGGTGATGAATTAGCCTTACTTAACGATTATCAATATCTAGAAGATAGCACCCAAAGCCATGACGCTAGATGGGTCAATCGACCGAAGATCACCTCCCAAGCAATCGACCTAGCGCAAAAATCAGGCACACCTCAGAGTCAAGTTTATCAAGCACTTGCTAACATGATATCGCTGCGTAAAAACAATCCGATTTTTGGCAATGCGAAAACGCAGATCGTAAATACCGGCAATAATCATTTATTTGCTTATCAACGAGTTAACAAAAACGGTAATACTCTGTTGGCAATTTGTAATTTCAGCGATTTGCCTCAATCGTTTGGGCTTGATAAACTTGACCCGTCTATCCATTTAGACAATCCCCTGGAATTGATTACCAATCGTAAGATCAAAGTATCTCAAGATTCCATTTTGAGCCTCTCTTCCTATCAGGTTATGTGGTTGCTCAGTTGATTTTAGCTCTTGTTATTGAATAGCTCGGTTGTGATAGATGCAAAAACAAACTAAATTAACACTTAAAAGTGTCGCCAAAATATTGGGGGTTTCTAACGCGACCGTATCAAATGCTTTTAACAGACCTGATCAGTTATCACCGAAAAAGCGTGAGGAAATATTGTTCGCCTGTAAGGAGATGGGGTATTCCGGACCTAATCAAGCTGCTCGCTCTCTTCGAAAAGGTCGATCGGGTATCGTTGGTCTAGTTTTATCTGATTCGCCCAAATATATGATGAGTGACCCTGTGGCTAATCAATTTCTACAGGGGGTCACCGGACATTTTGAAGAAACATCTGCCAATCTGTTGCTGATTTCTGGTAATCAACCGTCGCTTTCATCGGTGGTTGATTTTGTTGACGGATTTATATGCTATGGCGCACCGCGAAACACCGCGATAATAGATGAGTTAAGCGCTACATCCAAAAAGGTTGTCACCGTTGATTTTAATATTGATGGATGTTCATCGGTTAACATCGATAATGAGCAAGCCGCTTATCAAATAGCCAGTGAAGTGGTCGTTAATTCTAGTCAAAGAGTCGCTATACTCGGGCTTCGTTTAATCGATTCAATGTACACTTGCAGAGTTTACGATAATGAATTGATAAGTACTCAAGAATCAATTGCACATCGGCGTTTGGATGGTTATTTAAAACGAATAGAGGAAGTCGGCGGTGAGATGAGTGGAGAGCAGATCTGGAGCATACCAGAGAGCAGCCATCAATTTGCAACGATTGCAGCGCGTGAGGCGTTAGATACCTTCAATCCTCCGGATATTTTTCTTTGTATGAGTGATATTATCGCATTAGCAACGATGAAAGAAGTGCTTCAACGCGGACTTAAAATACCTCAAGATATTAAAGTCGTTGGGTTTGATGGCATAGACGAAGCGTTAAGGTTTCATCCTTCATTAACAACGGTGGAGCAATTTAGCCGCCAAAAGGGCATTAAGGCAGCCGAATTATTTTATAAAACAGCCGGTGAGTCGGTTATTTTGCCTTTTAAGATTGAACGTAGAGAAAGCTCTCATGTTTAATTGTCTATTCTTGTTTTTTCTTTTTTTATAAGCAAACAAAAAATTGATTGATCTTTTAATTTGATTGTTATAGATTGACTTAATCGATTAAGCTCGTGTCATTACTAATTATAATTATTTCAGACAGACTAATTGCTTGCTCAATATAATGAAGGGGAATAACAATGATTAAATCAATCAATAGTAAATTCTGCATAGCTGCCGTATCTCTTGCGGTCAGTAGTGGTCTATTTGCAGCAGAAGAAGACAATAAAGAAAAAAATGAAAACGATGGACTCGGCTTTGACAATGTAGTGGTCACCGTTGCAGGTGCTAGAAAGAGTACCGTTATGGAATCAAGTCTTTCAGTGACCAGTTTGTATGCCGCTGAGCTTGAGAGTGCATCACCGAGAAGTACCGCAGAGGCATTTCGAATTATTCCTGGAGTGCGTGCAGAAGCTTCTGGAGGTGAGGGTAACGCAAATATCGCTGTTCGTGGTTTGCCAGTTGCATCGGGTGGAGCTAAATTTCTTCAATTACAAGAAGATGGTTTGCCGGTGGTGATGTTTGGCGATATCGCTTTCGGTAACGCAGATATATTTTTAAGGATAGATTCAACTGTTGAGTCTATCGAAGCCATTAGAGGTGGTGCATCCTCAACCGCTGCAAGTAATGCTCCAGGTGGTGTAATCAATATTATTAGTAAGAATGGAGGTGATGATAGCGGCAGTGTTTCTACCAGTTTTGGTTTAGATTATGACGAATTTCGTTCCGATTTTGAATTCGGCGGCGCGATCAGTAATTCCTTGAGTTTTCATGTCGGCGGATTTGTGCGGCAGGGGGAAGGACCACGGGAAACTGGCTACCAAGCAATGAAAGGTGGACAAATTAAAGCGAACTTGACTAAAGAGTTTGATAAAGGCTACGTACGTTTATATTTTAAAAACCTAAATGATAAATATCCGGGATATCTTCCCATGCCGATGAAGGCTAATGGTGATTCCGTTGAAGGATTTGATGCTGGCTCGGATACGCCGCACTCTGCATTTTTAACGACTACGTTGCGACTCGGATCTGATGGTGAAAGATCGAGAGGAGATATTCGAAACGGTATGAATCCGAATGTTCGCACGTTTGGTTTCGAAGCATCATTCGATTTAGAGGATGATTGGCGGATCGAAAATCGGTTTAGAACTAGCAATATTACCGGTAATTTTGCATCACTGTTTCCAGCTGAAATAGCGAGCTCTGATGATTTAGCGGCAAGTATCGGCGGCGTGGGAGCAACATTAGAGTACGCGAATGGCCCGCAAGCGGGCTCTTCTTTTTCCTCTGACAATGTTATGCGAATTCACACCTTCGATGTTGAACTCAATGATTTTGGCTCAATTCAAAATGAAATGAAATTAACCAAGGATTTTGAGAATACTTCAGTTGCCTTCGGATTCTATAAAGCCAGCCAGAACATCGGTATGTCATGGTTGTGGAATTCCTACTTGATGGAAATTAAAGGCGACAACGCTGCTTTACTTAACGTGGTTGGCGCTGATGGTACTCAATACTCTGAAAACGGTCTTTATGCTTATGGCGTACCTTTTTGGGGAAACTGTTGCCAACGGAACTATGATAGCGACTACAGTATCGATGCGCCTTTTGTGTCTTTATCTTCTAAGATTGATAATCTAACGATTGATGCGAGTTATCGTCATGATAGCGGACAGGCGAATGGTACATATGCGGGAGCGGTTACTTCTGAGGTTGATATTAATCTAGACGGTAACATTTCAATCCCTGAGCAAAATGTCGCTTCAATTGATAATGCCAATGCATCGGTCGTTAATTACGACTGGAGTTATGACTCTTATTCGGTAGGTGCAAACTATTCGATAAACCAGGATTTAGCGGTATTTGGTCGATATAGTAAAGGTGGTCGAGCCAACGCTGATCGACTATTATTTGGCAAAGTGAGGGCTGATGGTTCGGTAGCTGAAGAAGATTCAATTGACGAGGTCACACAGTTTGAGGCGGGGGTAAAATATCGCGCAGACGCGCTTTCTATATTTGCGACGCTTTTTAATGCGACAACAGAAGAACAAAACTTTGAAGCCACTAGTCAGAACTTTTTTGATCGCGAGTATGAAGCGACAGGTTTAGAGGTAGAAGCCGCTTACCGAATTGGAGAGTTTGATATCCGAGGTGGTTTGACATGGACCGATGCAGAAATTGCAAAAGATGCCCTTAACCCCGGAGTTGTTGGCAATACACCTCGCCGTCAAGCTGATTTTATTTACTCCTTTATTGGACGTTACAATTTAGCGAATGGTTCGTTAGGACTTAGCCTTATTGGAACAACGGACTCCTATAGTCAAGACAACAATGATTTAGAGCTAGACGGGTATACTCAAGCGAATGCCTTTGCTAGTTACGATTTAACCGAGTCTTTGAGTTTAAGTGTTAGCATTAATAACTTATTTGATACTGTCGGGGTGACTGAAGCTGAAGAAGGGTCATTACCAGCTAACGGGATCATTAGAGGTCGTAGCATTAATGGGCGTACATCTTCGTTGCAAGTTAAATACGAATTTTAAGGTGGAAACGGCTTGTTGCCGAGTTGACGGTTTTGCTTGCAAAGCCGTCTTTTTTAACTCTAAAACTCAGTTAATAAATGAACAAACTAATTAGTTTCGGCGAAGTATTGGTCGATCAAATTAAAGTGATTACAGGATCACCAGCTATAAGTTTTGCTGGTGGTGCTCCAGCTAATGTGGCAGCTTGTTATGCCAAGTTAGGCGGAAAAAGTTTTTTTATTGGCGGTATGGCTACGGATGACAAAGCGAAGTTCTTACTGGAAGAATTGAACAAAGTAGGGGTGAATACCGACTTTGTTAAAGTATTCCCAAATAGCAAAACTGCAACAGCCATCGTAACACTAGATAATAACAATGAACGATCCTTTGAGATCCTTCGAGATGCTACCGCCGATACGCTTTTTAAAAAAGAGCATTTAGACGAACACATATTTAAACAGAGTTTGTTTTTTCACTTTTGCTCGAACACCTTAACTGAACAAATGTTGTATGAAACAACACTTAGTGCGGTGGATCTGGCACGTCATAACGACATGCTTGTTTGCTTTGACGTTAACCTACGGTTTGATCTTTGGTCATCGCAAACGATGATAGAAAAGCGAGTGTCTTCATTCATTACTAGTTGCGACATTATAAAAATGAGTCTTGAGGAACTCGACTTTTTAGCTAGCCAAGCAGGGAAAAGCCACGATGAATATATTTTACGATGCATCGACTCTGGTGTTAGTTTAGTTCTTGTTACTGATGGAAAAAACCCAATCATTTGTAAAACAGCGACAACGTTAATCAATATTACTCCACCGAGTATTATTGTCGAAGATAGCACAGGAGCAGGTGATGCTTTTATAGGTAGTTTTCTGTGGTATTTAGGGAAAAATATTTCTGATAAAAAAGACTTCCTAGATTTTCTAGCATCGGAAAAGCGATTAAAAGAAGCACTAAAGTTTTCGGCTATTTGCGGCGCAATTACTTGTAAAACCAAAGGCGCTTTTGCTGCATTGCCTAACAAAAAAGACGTTGATGAGTTTGCCCCTTATATTCTAGAGTGAAATGAGTGAGTCTTTTTTAACGTAACCAAATAATGTAACTGCAAGAGTTATTAGAGGAGGGCAGCTTCCGGTCAAATGCGGACTTTAACGCAAAATTAAGACACGCTTTTTTCACGTTGTTTTTTCAATGTCTTGTTAAGCTTTTTAGACCAGAAAACCGATTTTATTATAAAAAATGCAAACAAAGCTACTATG
>Ga0316205_10005750_pt1 | contig 10133 bp, 7 predicted proteins | sample 3monthpyrite_MG_FD_204941 | JGI IMG/M metagenome (GOLD analysis project Ga0316205, IMG submission 204941) | Microbial mat bacterial communities from mineral coupon in-situ incubated in ocean water Damariscotta River, Maine, United States -... | ecosystem: Environmental > Aquatic > Marine >...
TGTCGAACTAAAACAACCCCTGGTTCATCAACTCATAGAATATCCGTGGTCGAGTTATCCCGGCTATCTGAACAAGTCAGCGAGGCCGTTCTGGTGAGTGAGATCGGATGTTTTTGGTGAGTTGGGTACTCTTCATCCAGTCCCTGCGTATGCCCGGTATGTAGAGCATGGCCTTGATGAGGAAACCCAAACATTTTATACAAAGAATCATTGGCCAGCAATTAGAGGCAGTAAGGACTTTGCAGAAATTGCTTATGCCAATGCCCTGAGTTTTAGCCGAGAAGTGAAATCAAATGATGATAAGCAAGAGATTCCCATTAACAAAATTATTCAGGCGGTCGCATCTTTTTATGATTGTGATAAGAAGACAATCGAGAGAGCTACGGGCGGAAGAGGCCAGAGAAATTATCCACGCTGGATAGCGATGAAGCTGAGTCAATATTTATCAGGCCAGAATCTTTCAACGATAGCTAAGTTTTTGATGTAGGTAATTATTGTACGGTATCGAGAACGATTGGTCGATTGAATCGAGGTGTTGGCACTTGGCGGTGAAGTTCCTGAGCACTTTAATAGTATAAGTAAAGATTTGACCCCTTAATTCCTCGATCATTGGCCAGACAACGTGTGTCATTGTTGGGGATTCGAGTTATTTCGTGGCCAGTAACCAAGAGAAAGTGGAAGCCAAAGAAAACCAGATATCGATCAGCCGAATGAAATCGAATCGCAACGTGTATGAGCGTTACGAGGGAGCGGGTAATAAAAAATATGGAAAAAAAATGAAGCTAAATGATCCGGCCAGTCATCGTGTGGCAGATCAGGAGGTGAGTTATTGTTTCCAGACAAAGCGAGGCAAACGCTATCAAGTCAAGATCAAGTGTTGGCATAACCAAATCAGAAGAGGAACTCGCACATTCAAAGGTCATAAACATCCGTTTCATCTTTTTCAATGTGTACTTTACGAGGCGAAAACTGGCCAGCGTCTTTATCAAAGGCCGTTATGGCTATCGGTGTGTGGTCAACGCCGCTCTGATTTATCACCCGATCAGGTCTTTGAAAGTTACGCGCAACGATATGACCTGGAGCATTTTTTTCGTTTCTCCAAACAACATCTGTTAATCGATGCGTTTCAAACCCCGGAAGTGGAACATGAGCAAAATTGGTGGCAAATAGCACAGATTGCCTACCTGCAGCTTTATTTGGCCCGAACGGAAATCACCTCGTTGCCTCATCCCTGGGAACGCTATTTACCTCAATATCAAAGCGAGCAAAAAGAAGCCTCGCCCAGTCAAGTAAAAAAATGCTTTGACCTGGTTCTGGATCAGATTGGCACCCCCGCGCATGATGTGCTTCCTGTCGAGGCAGGCAAAGGTCGTCAACCCGGCGAGGCGCAAGAAAAACGTCAAAGCGATCCCATCATCATCAAAAATTCAAAAAAAGAAAAAGACAAGAAAAAAACTTCTTCCAGCGGTGAAAAATCGGAAAAAACCGAAGTTTCGGGGTTGGAGTTATCAGAGCATTTGCCCAAACCCCAAAAGTTTGATGAATTATTAAATCTCGTCAGAGATCTTCTCAAAGAATCGGATATTAATTGCTTAGCCTTTGCAGAGAAACTCAAAGAACCGGAGGTCTTTGTCACTTAAATTCGGAAAATAAGATAAAAAGGCAATCGCTGATGGCTACTCGATTGAGGTGGCGGGTTGAGTCACGCCTGTCCAAAGTCCAATCAATCTATTACTATATAATACTAGTCTTGACCCCTTTATTGTAAATCAATTAAGTTATTAAGTTATTAATTTATCAGTATCCCCTAGTTCGCTAATTCCGTCACAATCATTATCAATATCGTCGTTTGGTATTTCAACGGCTCCAGGATTGATATTCCCATCGTCGTCGTTGCAATCTCCATCAATAGCTAATAAGTTTACAGGGAGAAAGTAACCGGCTGGCTGCTCTATTGATTCAATTTTGTCGCCATCGGAGTAGCTATCACCATCGGAGTCTTTGTACCAATCACGCTCTAATTCATCAGGGGGGATAAATACGCCATATAAATCAACACCTGTGCTGAATGATCCAGTAATGGCAACAGCAAAGTATTTATTAATCTCATCATCAAATCTAACAGGAAGAATATAGGTATTGCCTCCCAAAAGACTGATTGGAAACTTGGATCCCATTGCATTCCCGGAAGTATCGAAAAACTGCCCAAAAGAAGTAAATGTACTCAATGCCGGCCAATCAGGGAAATAATGCCAGGTAATCAAATAGTCATTACCATTGAAGACAATATCTGGTGAAAATTGACTCCCACTTTCATCGCTGATAGTTACTCTTGTTCCAACATTTCCAAATGTATCGACAAATCGTCCAAATACATCTAGCTCATTATTTATCCAGTTATGAAATGTAACAAGGTAATTCGTTCCATCGAAAGCAATGGTGTGATCTCCTTCAGTTTTATATACGCTTGCATCAATAACAAACTCAGAGCCAACTGTTGTGCCTGCCATGCTTATAAACCTGCCATAAACGTTAGCACTATCAGTACCAGCAACTCCATTAGGAGCAGATCCGTACCATGCAGCAAGAAAATTAGTCCCATCAAATGCGACAACAGGTTCGGCGCCATCGCTAGAGCTAATTGCTATATCATTACCGACAGAGCCCCCTGGGGAAATAAACTTCGCATGAACTTTTCGATCAGCATAAACTAATAGATAGTTATTTCCATCAAAGGCTAAAGCACTTTCCTCACTTCCAGTCCCAGCTGTAGTTATGGCGATTTTATCGCCCATCAGAGTGCTAGATTTACTAACAAACTGTCCGTAAAAATCTGGTTCATCTATTTGTTCAGCATCGCTCCAGATTATAAGATAGTTTGTACCATCATACGCAACATGACTATTATAATTCTCAAAATAAGTTAAACTTCCTATAGAAATAGGTGAGCCAACCAATGAGCCAGTCTTAGAAACAAGTTGCGCACCAATACTGTTATCAGAACTACGGAAAGCGACTAAATAGTTGGTTCCATCGAAGGCTATGCCTCCTGCTTGCATATTACTGCCAATAAGGAATTCCCCTCCAATAGTAGTGGCAGCTGTCATAAAACTCCACGAATAATCTTCCATCAATGAATTTCCGGCAACATCCTTTACGCCTGTTGTAATTGTTGCCATATAAGTTGTGTTGTTATCCAGATTGACAGAAGGAGTAAAAGTAGCAGTCCTGGTACCAGAGTCGTAAGTAACTCCTCCAGGAACACTGGGATTGAAGTTCAAAGTAAAAGTGGATGGGTTAATTGTTGAGGCATCCATATCTTCACTGAACGTAATAGTTATAGAGCTATCGGGTGACACTTCTGTTGCACCATCGTTCAAACTGGTAGAAATTACGGTCGGCGGTTTGGTATCTACTTCACTCCCGCCGTCCGATGAATCGCTACTGCCCCCACCGCATCCCACAATTAAAACCGTAAGCAAGCTAGTTATTGTAGATCGCACCATATTTTTTAAAATAATTTTCTTCATTGCATTCTCCTTTTGGGGATTTCATAGCCACGGGATAGGTCAGGAGGTATAAGGGGTCAAATATCATATTGACTGTTTAATACTCTAATTTTAATCAATATGATATTTGACCCTTGATCTTTTTTAATTGAGTTGGCATCCGCTGCCAGAGAATGAACCTGACAAACCTTCTGCTAAAGAATCCCATGTGCCACTAAGGCCACCGGTCTCAGTATTGAGTGCACCAGTAATTATTGTTCCGTCAGATGCTGTTGCTGTTAAGGTGGCTCCTGAAACAGTACCACTCACAGTAAGTAATTCATCATTAGCAATGCTATAGGAAACGCCTGTCACGTTATTTGAACTGTTAACATCTAAGGAAAACAATCCCAAGTCATTACCCGTATAGTTTCCTGTGAAACGATACGTGGCATCTATAGCACCGCCGACTCTCGAACCAGAGATAGTACCGCTACCGCTAGTTGAACTATTCTGCCATGTTCCTGTTACCACGTTTACAGAGGTAAACTGACCACTAAATGTGGCACCAGTAGTAGTATTCCCACTTACAAATGTAACATTTTGATCATAGCTGATTGGAGTCGTACCTCTAATACCCATGTACTCATCATATTGAGAACTGTAAGCAACGCCAGCCACTTTTCCATTAGATGCATCAATCAAAACACCGAAATTGCCATTGTCATCGCCTGTGAATGTTCCCTTAAATGCACCTGCATAGGAACATAGTAGCGTTGTCTCTAAATGTACCTTTGCTGTACTAGCACCTGGCAATCTATGCGTTCGACTATCTACTGATGTTGCATCAGATATAATGGATGCTAACTCTGCCGATAAATCGGCCGCACTAAAGTCAATCTGCGTCCAGGTTTTTGCTATTGCCTGAATAGATGATGAAATAATTATTCCATTAGATGGATCTCCGTCATCATCTAGCATTATTATAAAACGTACAATATTCTGCACTGCTACAGAACTTGAGCTACCTCCTGATACCAGGTCAACGGGGGTAACAATAGATTTTCCATTGGATGTTCCTAAAGTTACTCCTCCAATTGAAAATGTAACTGTTTTCCCTACCTCATAAGTAAAACTTCCATCTAAGCCAGTAACGCCAGATTGCCCCCCTGATAAATAGCTGATGCCTGTTGTATTGCTGTCCTTGAATTGACCTGTTGCAGTAGCAACTTCGTCACTAGAGTTGCTACCTCCACCACAGGCGCCTATAGAAAGAGCGACTAAAATTGCAAGAATTGATTTTATGAACATTTTTTCTCCTTTTTACTTTTAAAATAACAAGTAAAGGGGTCAAATATCATATTGACTGAAATAAGAATATTAAACAGTCAATATGATATTTGATCTATAAACTTTTTCTAATACCAGTCAATAGTCATATTGACAAGCACTTCTTGGGACGACTAACTTTTATTGTTAGCCACATTCAGCCTTTAAGTCCACTCTTCGAACCACGCGCCTGCGCCAGCAAATACCACTTCACCTTTATCCCCCTCGAACTCCACCTTCACACACATCACCAGCGGCCCTTTACACCGATTATCAGGTAGATTGAAGCTCAACTGAGTATCTTGCCCAGTGATGTTAATAGCACCGCTGTTGTAAATAATAGAACTATTGCTTTGTGGTCCAGGTGCTTCTCGAACATGAACCTTCTCTATTTTAGCATCGTTATTGACCTTTACTCGTAGCCAGGCATGATAGTGATCAACATTGTCATCATCTAACTTCGTCGCAGAAGGAATCGCGAGGTGGAACCAATTCATTGTGCCCTTTTTCTGCCTTACCTGCGCACCCCATCCGGCACGTCTCATATAAAGGCCGTTATCGTGGTTGGTATACTCTTTTGTGTATTCAGGTATCACGGAAACACCGTGTGTCCAGAATTGGAATGTATCTGACATGTTGTTCTCCTTAAATGTGACATCAAAAAAAGTTGATGACTTTATTCTTGAGTGCATATAGGACTTTCTAGATTAGCTAAATGCACTCTATTTATTCACTTTGCGTAACAAGAATAAAATATGAAATTCTCTGGCACGCTACCGCCATACCATCACACAGATAGCACTGACAATAAAAATGCATTGGACGTCAACGGGTTTTCTATTTGTCTTGATCTTGTCTTGATCTTGTCTTGATCTTGTCTTGAAAATAGATTTGACAGGCACTAGACGCCTTCCTGTTGACAACAGCAGTTGAAAAATTTCATTCTCTGTTTAGGAAGGGCTGCCTAAGTATGATAAGCAGGTATTCTTTGTTTCGGGTACTGGATCTTCCCGCCCCTTATTCGCCTCAATGCAGTGTGCTGAGGCTTTGTTTTTTTTATTGATGCGCACTTAGGTTGATGCGCTGGCGTTAAAAAAACTGTTAGTTGAAGGTGAGTCCATGCTGTGGCTATCATTCACACCACATGCGCTGTTGAACTAAGCAATGGGCTACGAAATTACTCAGTTATGTTGTAGCCCATTGCTTATTATTAAATAATATCTTACATAGGTTTTACCAACAATTGGCTTACAGTGTCAAGTGAAATATAGAAAATGGCAAGGAATAAATCCGAGAGTTAGTATATCTACGTAGAGAATCGCTGCCTTATCACGCGAGAACGTGAGAAGGCAGGAAAAGAATGTCATGCGGGCGAGAAAATATTTTTGAATCGGATCGCTTGTGTGATTAGATTAACGTCGACTACCGAACAAAGAACCTAATACGCCGCGAATAATTTGTCGGCCGAGTTGGCTGCCGATACTGCGTGCGGCACTTTTGATCATGGCTTCGGCCACGCTTTGGCGAGGTCGGCCTCTGGGTTTTGATTGTCTCTCATCACGTTCGTTGGCCATTGCCATTTGCTGTTGACTGGCTTGTGCTCTCTCTTTTAACATCTCATAAGCCGAATGGCGATCAACCACTTCATCATAACGCCCTTTTAACGGTGATCGTTGCAGATGGGTTTGTCGCTCTTGGTCGGTTAAAGGGCCGATGCGTGATTCCGGCGGTCGAATTAATACGCGCTTTACCGGCGATGGTGAGCTGTCTTCATTTAATGTTGATACCAGTGCTTCGCCGATGCTCAATTGAGTGATGACTTCTTCAACATCCAAATCCGGATTGTCGCGAAAGGTTTCGGCGGTGGCTTTGATTGCTTTTCGGTCGCGTGGGGTGAATGCGCGTAAAGCATGTTGAATACGTAAACCTAACTGCCCTAAAATATCGTCCGGGATATCCAGTGGGCTCTGGCTAATAAAATAAATTCCAACACCTTTTGAGCGAATGAGTCGTATGACTTGTTCGATTTTATCTAATAGGACTTTGGGGGCAGATTCAAATAACAAGTGGGCTTCGTCAAAAAAGAAAACCATTTTTGGCCGATCGCTATCACCGACTTCGGGCAATTGCTCGTATAACTCCGACATTAACCAGAGTAAAAAGGAAGTATACACGCCCGGTGACTCAACATGTAAACGCGTGACATCCAATAGACTAATCACGCCTTGCCCGGAAAAATCGGTTGGCATCAGGTCTTGCAAAGTCACAGAGGGTTCACCAAAAAAATGATCCCCGCCCTGCTCTTCCAATACCAATAATCGCCGTTGGATAGCACCGATACTGGCAGAAGAAATATTGCCATATTCATTGCGAAGGGTTTTTGAGTTTTCCCCCACCCAATTCAGCATCGATTGCAAATCTTTTAGATCCAGCAGCAATAACCCTTCATCGTCAGCAATTTTAAAGGCGGCATATAAAATTCCTACCTGGGTATCATTCAACTCCAATAAATTAGATAATAAGAGTGGCCCAATTTCGGAGATCGTGGTGCGTATGGGATGCCCTTTTTCACCATACACATCCCAAAAAATTGTTGGATTGGAACGAAATTGAAAATCATCTAAAGCGATGGATTGAAGACGCTCGTCGATCTTTGGGTGGGCTGTGCCCGAGGTGGCCAAGCCGGATAAATCACCTTTGATATCGGCAGCAAAAACAGGCACACCTAACCGGGAAAAACCTTCGGCCAGCACTTGCAGTGTCACGGTTTTGCCTGTTCCGGTGGCCCCCGAAATTAAACCATGACGATTACTCATGTGAGCCAATTGATGAATGACCTCCCCCTGAGAGGCACCGACAATAAGGGTATTTTTTGGACGCATAATCTAGCTAAGTTCCCTTTGACCGACACTGGGCAGCCTATCATTTGATCTCACTTGATCCTTGTTTCCACAGAAATTTTTCTTCAGTCGGCAATACAACAAGTATTACCTTCTTCAGAAAACTCCCTGTGAAATCAATTTTCTTCGCGATTTTCAAACGCTAGGCTGCCCAATGTCGGTTTGACAGATAGTCGCTTTTTTACAATAGGCAAGCCTTGCGTTATGTGAAACGCATGCTCGATTAACTCGACGAAAAAACCATCAAGCCATCCTATCGTCAATGTCATCAACCTGTCAATCATACCGGCAACAGTCGTCCAGTTTTTATGCAATCGCTGGCGATCCATCGTCGTACTCAATGGGAAAGAATTAAAGATGAACTTGGTTTAGGAATGGGCGACGTGATAACTTCCCGGTTTGGCGCCCAGATTTAGTCTGTATTCGCCTAAAACGCCTACTGTTGGCGCTTTAGGCGAATACGGGCATCAAGATGGGATTCGAAACCCGGAAGTTATTGCGTACCCATTCCTTGACAATGAACTACATGCCGCCACCCATACCGCCGCCGCCCATGCCACCGCCACCGCCACCAGCAGCAGGCGCTGGTGCAGGAACGGGAGCGGGTGTCGGGGTCGGCGCTGGACCAGGCGTCGGTGTCGTACCTGGTGGGGTAGTACCAGGGGGTAAAGGTGTGCCCCCCGGTGGTGTGGGCTGTGTCGTGCCTGCCGCCGCCGTGACGCTAATTGAGCCACTTCTGCCGACCACATTATTAGCATCGGTCGCAATGACATTCATTTGCCCGCCAAAGGGGATGGTGGCAGGAATGCTAAGTAATCCGCTCGCATTAATAGATGAAATCAAATTATTGGTTACCGTCCAGGTATACGGTGCCGTTCCACCGCTGGCGGCAAACTGTAAAGTCTGCCCTACACTGACCGTACTTGCCGGGGACGTCACTGTGACTGCCCCTGATCCTGGCCCCGGCGCTGGTGATGGCCCTGGCGATGGAGTGGAAGCTGCCGCTTGCACAGTAACATTTGCTGTGTTTGGATCAGTGACACCGTTTGAACTAACGATAATGGTTGCTGCACCCACACTCACCGCCGTCACAATTCCTGTGGTGGCTCCAACACGCGCCACATTGGCATTAGATGATGCCCAGCTATACGTCGGTCCGCCACCTGTCGCGGTTAAGGTCCTGGTTTCATTCACCGTCAATGTCACTTGGCTTGGCACAATGGCTAGCAGACTCACCGATGGATCGATGACTTTAACTTTGACGACTAAGTACGCGCCATTGGCATCAACCACACCAATACGCGCCGCTCCAAGCGCATTGGCACTGAGCACTGCCGCCTCAGTCCCCGCACTGCTTATATCGATACTCGCAATCGAGGTATTGCTTGATGACCATCGGTACGGCGCTTGGCCACCTTGCACTGTATAATTAAGCTGTCCATCTACACCAAGCATCTGAGTCCCTGCCGGTGATAACGACAGCGCTGCGGCCGCTTTGACCACAACAGCAAGGGAAGCAGTGACACCATTCGCATCGGTCGCGGTAATTTGTGCCGCCCCTTCGGATAGCCCAACAATAATGCCAGTATTCGGATTAATTTTTGCCACATTAGGATTATCCACTGACCATATCAACGGAGCTAAACCACCACTGGCAGTCAACGTTTGGCTAGCACCCACCGGCAGTTCAAGATTATTTAGGCTTAGCTCCATCGGAGTCACCAGCACAATGGAGGGACTCATTGGAACACTAGAAACCGCTTTGAACGCATTGATACGTCCACCGGATGCGACTTTGCCGACGAGTGAATCCTGCTTGTCCACGGCATTGAGTAAGGTTGATCGTATATCACTGATCGTCAAGTGAGCATTCTGAGAAAGAATGAGGCCTGCGACACCAGACACAAACGGTGCAGCAATGGATGAACCACTGAGAACTTGATAGCGATTATTTTTCGCCGTGCTTAAAATTGCCATGCCAGGTGCGGCTAAATCCGTTGAACGGACCCCATAGTTCGATAACGCAGCAAGTTGATCCCTATTGTCTGTAGCCACAACGGCAATGACATTATTGAGATCATAGGAACTGGGATAATGAGGGAACCGATCATTATCCTTCGCATCATTGCCTGCACCGACCACAAAAAGATGCCCCGCCGCATTGGCAGCCGATAATGCATCATACATGGCTTGGCTAAATTTGCCGCCACCCCAACTATTGTTAGAAATCCGGGCACCATTGGCCACCGCATATTCGAGCGCGGCAATGGCTTTTGATACACTACCCACCCCTTGATCATCAATAAATTTGAGCGGCATGATTTTAGCGCGCCAATTGACCCCCGTGATGCCTGCCTGATTATCACCAACCGCCGCCAAAGTGCCTGCGACATGGGTGCCATGATCGCGCTGATCC
>Ga0316205_10005752_pt1 | contig 10131 bp, 7 predicted proteins | sample 3monthpyrite_MG_FD_204941 | JGI IMG/M metagenome (GOLD analysis project Ga0316205, IMG submission 204941) | Microbial mat bacterial communities from mineral coupon in-situ incubated in ocean water Damariscotta River, Maine, United States -... | ecosystem: Environmental > Aquatic > Marine >...
ACGGCTGACTGTGAATATTCATCTTTACGATGAGTGATGCCAACCATATCTCGCACTTTTGACATGGCGCCATCGGCAGCAACTAAAAGTGATGTCGTTATAGAAATTACTTGATCGCCCTGTAAAACAGACAGCTTAACTTCTTCTGTTGATTCATCAACGTTATCTACGGTTGCTGGCATCAATACATCAACATGAGACATCGACTCAATTTTGTTTTGCAGCACTTCACCCATGACACGATTTTCAATCACATAACCCAGTGCTTCGACTTTTTCTTCATCGTGATATAAACGGGTTGCACCAAAATATCCACGGTCGGAAACATGAATGGTTTTAATTGGCTGGCATCGATCTTTAATCTCATGCCAGACCGACATTGCGTCGAATATTTTTTTAGAACCGTAAGACAATGCAATCGAGCGATCATCAAAACTGGGTTGCTGCTGGCTCTTCCACTCAAAGGCTTCAATAATAGCAATTGACAAGCCACTGTCTTTTAATGCAACAGCGAGACTGGCGCCTACCATGCCGCCGCCAACAATAACCAGATCGTATTTCTTACTCATATCTAAAACGTGTTCAAACCTTTCTTATGACTCAGCCATTAATGCTTCAATCGCATCAATTTCACTAACGAGTGCTTTTGTTAGCACATCATGCCCGTCTTTAGTGACCAGCACATCATCTTCGATTCTGACGCCAATATCCCACCAGCGTTTCGCACCTTTTGAACCATGCGGAATATATAAACCCGGTTCAACCGTCAATACCATACCTGGCTCCAGTAAACGCCATTCTTCATCAACTTTATAATCACCCACATCATGCACATCCATACCCAACCAATGGCCCGTACGATGCATGTAATACTTGCGATAAGCTTCGTCTTTAATTAATTTGCTGACTTTGCCTTTTAACAGTCCCAGTTCAACCATGCCCTTGGTCATGGTTTTTACGGCTGCATTATGCGGATCATTCCAGTGATTACCCGGTATGACTTTTTTAATCGCCGCTTTTTGCGCATCCAAAACCAGTTCATAAATTTCACGCTGTGGCGCACTGAATTTTCCATTGACCGGGAATGTTCTGGTGATGTCTGCATCGTAACCCTGGTATTCTGCACCGGCATCTATTAATACCAGATCGCCGTCTTTCATTTTTTGATCGTTCTCAACGTAATGTAAGATACAGGCGTTGGCACCACTGCCAACAATAGATGAATAAGCCCAGGTTGCACCATTGCGCTGAAACTCATGCAGGTATTCCGCTTCCAGCTCATATTCAAACATGCCCGGCTGGCAAAGTTTCATTGCACGCTGGTGGGCAGTCACTGATATATCGGCAGCTTTTTGCATCAGCTTGATTTCTGGCTGGCTTTTGAACAGGCGCATGTCGTGTAAAAAATAATCCAGAGACACAAATTCATACGGTACATGCGTACCCGACCGAGAACTTTTTTTCAGCTGGTTGACCCAACCCATGACGTGCTTATCAAAGTCCAGATCCAGCCCCATGGTGTAATAAACACGCTCACAGTGTTCCATTAGACCCGGTAAAATATCGTCAATATCATCAATCGGAAATGCATCGTCTGCATGAAAAAATTCAATCGCGCCATCCGGGCCAAAGCGTTTTCCATTCCAGGTTTCCATCAACGGATCACGATCACGACAAAATAAAACGTATTCACCATTCTTTCGGCCAGGAATTAAAACAATGACTGCTTCCGGCTCTGGAAAATCACTCAGGTATAAAAAATCACTGTCCTGACGATATTTATGTTCCACATCCCGATTACGGGTACGCATTGGCGCTGCAGGCAGAATGGCAATTGCATCCTTACCCATCATTCGCATCAGTTGTTTACGTCGTCTTTTTAATACCTGCTTATTCATAAATCCACTTTAATGTAATTGTTCTGTATTAACCGGCTTGTCTCTTTTCAGTGGCTGAAGTTCTTCATTAATGAGTAATACGCCAACCCGGACGAATTCCACCAACTCCATATAATCAGCCTCGCTGCTGTCCATATCTTCATCATCAAACACAACGCGCGATATTTCGATAAAGTCCTGCACTAATTCAGCCGAGTCTGTAGGCAATTTACTGTCTTTATTAACACCACCAACAGCCAGTCCATATAAAAACCCCTGACACCAGTACGCCAGTGAATGCACCCGATCGGCCAACTTTTCTTCATCATCAGCCAGCAGACATTCAAACGCAGCCATTTCATTATTTAAAGCGGCAATCGTTGCCAGATACATTTGCTGCAACTCGTCAGCAACCTTCTCAATTGCCACAGCATTATTTTCATCCGCACCGGCAACATGTTGCTGCCAGATATTAATATCCGCAGTGCCCTGAGCACATAAAATACCGCATAATGCACCGTGCGCTTCAGACGCTTCCATGGTTGCGTCAATATTATGCAAGGATTCCTGTAAATTCATATAATCCGGCAGATTTGCCATAAATACCTACTTTTTTCTCAATTTGCTATTTTTTCTGGCGGCAAGTTTAACATGTCAGTATCTAAACAGTTGACCGATAACTCAAGCCCATCTACTATTTAGTGCATATGAGTACTACAAACAACAATATGGATGATCTTGAAAAACAGGTCGACGAATTACTAAGCCTGTGCGACAAACTCACGCAGTCCAATAATTCTCTTGAAGGCACTGTAAAAGATCTAAAAACCGAGCGTAGCACCCTTATTGAACAAAAAGATAAGGCCAAAACCCATATTGAGGCGATGATTACCCGCCTCAAGTCCATGGAACAAAATCCATGAGTGATAGCCTGTCTTCTGTCAATATTCGCGTTTTAGATAAAGATTACACCGTTGCCTGCCCTGATGGCGAAGAAGCCTCACTAATGGCCTCTGCTGATCTTCTGAATAAGAAAGTGCTGGAAATTAAAGAACGCGGCTCAATTATCGGTTCTGAACGGATCGCGGTGATGGCCGCACTCAACCTGGCTCACGAGTTTATTGCAGCTGATAGTGAGAAAAACGATCTTAGTCAGGTTGATCAGCGAATCCACTCACTTAAAGATAAAATTGATTCTGCATTAGGCCAAATTGAGCTAAAATAAGGATCGGGTCTCTGCGGTGTTCGTAGCAAAATTTTCATTTCCCTTGTCCCTAATAACTGACCCCGGGAATTCTACTGCTAGTGCTGTGTGCATTACCGCTGATTCGTCAGTGGGAAGCCTAAGGTATTAGCGAGGACTCCCACCTGAACTTTCTGGTTCAAGGTCGCTTATTTTGATACGGCACAGGCGGAGACCCACTTAAATCATATGTGAATCAAACACAAGATTATGAGTTCCAATCAAAAACTAAGAAGCTCACTCAGACTACAACTAAGACAAAAACGTCGTCAGTTAAGTCGAAAACAGCAACACACTCATGGTCGCCTGTTAGCTAAAAACCTCTGCCTTAACCGCCATTTCAGACAAATAGATCATGTTGGTTTTTATTTACCGGAAGATGGTGAAATTTCGACCACTGAAGCCATAAAAAAAGCCTGGCAACAAAACAAAACTGTTTATCTTCCTGTGCTTTCACCCTATGCCAATGAATTGTTTTTTGCGCCTTACACAGATAAATCACAGATGAAAAAAAACAGGTTTGGTATTGCAGAGCCTGATATCTCTATCAAAAAATGCTTAAAAGCACACCAGCTACAATTGATTTGCATGCCTTTAGTAGGCTTTGATGCGAACTGTAATCGTCTGGGTATGGGGGGCGGATTTTATGACCGCAGCCTGCATTTTCGTCATCATCAGAAACAATGGAAGAGCCCAAAATTAATCGGCTTTGCACATGAATGTCAAAAGCTGGATAAGGTACCTACCGAACACTGGGACATACCCGTTGATGGCATACTGACTGAAAAAACATACTACAAATAATCACTCGACAGCCTCGGCAAACTCGATGCTATCAAGATATTTTTGTCTTTAACTTTTGGTTAGTTATTAAGAAACAAATCATACGCGGGATTATCGGTCTCATCCCAGAACGGATAACCTGTTTTCTGAAAAAACTCATTCAACTTTTTTTGTTCTTTGAAAGGCACCTGCATTCCAACAAGTACTCGCCCATAACCAGCACCGTGATTACGGTAATGAAACATACTGATATTCCATCGTTTACCGATGTTGGTCAAAAACTGCAGCAAGGCTCCCGGGCGCTCGGGAAATTGAAAACGAAAAACAACTTCATCTTTCAATCCAGAGACACGACCACCCACCATATAACGTATATGCAGTTTAGCGACTTCGTTGTCACTCATATCATTAACTGGATAGCCCTTCGTTGTTAACGCATCGATAACAATATCTTTTTCACCCAGCCCTTCACTTAATTGTATGCCGGCATAAACATGCGCTGCGTCTGCACTCGAATAGCGATAATTGAATTCCGTAATACCTCGTTTACCCAGTGTCTTACAAAATTTATGAAAACTACCCGGCTCTTCCGGAATCGTCACAGCCAGTAAAGCTTCCCGGTTTTCACCCAGCTCAGAACGCTCAGCAACATGACGTAAGCGATCAAAATTCATGTTTGCGCCGCTATTTATTGCTACCAGCGTTTTATCTTCAAGTTTATTTTTTTCGACATATTTTTTCATGCCAGCCACACCTAAAGCACCGGCAGGTTCCATGATTGAACGCGTGTCATCGAATATATCTTTGATCGCTGCGCACATCTCATCAGTCGTCACCGTAATGACTTCATCAACATGCTGTTTAAGAATGCGAAATGTTTCTTTGCCTATTTGTTTAACCGCAACGCCATCTGCAAAAATACCAACCTGTGACAAGATAACACGACGGTTCTTTTCCATTGCCGCCGCAAGACAGGCTGACTCTTCAGCCTCAACAGCAATGACTTTGATTTCTGGTCTCAGATATTTTAAGAAGATTGACATACCAGCGGCCAGACCGCCGCCACCGACTGGAATAAATACCGCGTCAATATCATCTGGGTGTTGCCTCAGCAATTCCATCGCCACCGTGCCCTGGCCAGCAATCACATCAGGATCATCGTAAGGGTGCACAAAAACCAGGTTTTTTTCTTTTGATTCAGCTATCGCAAAATCATATGCCTCATCATAGGTATCACCGACAAGCACAGCTTTAGCACCATAGGCTTTAACCGCTTTAACTTTAATAGCCGGCGTTGTCTTAGGCATAACAATCGTCGCCTTAACACCACGCTGCTGAGCAGCCAGAGCAAGCCCCTGCGCATGATTACCTGCAGAAGCCGCAATAACACCTTCTACCGAACCATTTTGCAGTAACTGATCAATCTTGTTGTAAGCGCCTCGTAACTTGAATGAAAAGACCGGCTGAAGATCTTCTCTTTTCATCAGCACTTTATTATTGATACGCTTGGACAGGTTTTTAGCCAGATCAAGTGGTGTTTCTATCGCCACATCGTAAACACGTGCGCTCAGTATCTTTTCGATATATTTTTTAGTCATCTGGCCAGAAAGTTAAATTTTTATATAAAACAGCAGTATAAAAGCAATAAATCCAAAGTAATAGCCCTTTGTTAGCGTCCAGCTGCATGACAAGGCCTTATACAACAGGTATTATGCTGCGATTCAATTTTAAGAAAGCAAATTAAGGGGACCTCTGATGTCTATGACCCAGGATGAAATGAAACGCAAAGCTGCTGAAGCAGCGATGGAATATGTGGTAAATGATTCAATTGTTGGTGTCGGCACAGGATCAACTGTTAATCACTTTATCGACTGTCTTGCAGATATCAAAAACAAGATTGAGGGCGCCGTTTCCAGCTCAGAGGCTTCTACTAAGCTATTGAAAGCCGCCGGTATCGAGGTCTTTGATACTAACCATGTTAGCAATATCCCCGTTTATATCGATGGTGCTGATGAATCTGACCACTACCTGAACCTGATTAAAGGCGGCGGTGGCGCTTTAACTCGCGAAAAAATTATCGCTGGCATGAGCGATAAATTTGTTTGTATTGCTGATGAAAGTAAATTGGTTGATGTTATGGGTAAGTTTCCATTACCTGTTGAAGTAATACCAATGGCTCGTAGCTACATTGCACGTGAACTCGTTAAACTAGGCGGTGAGCCTGTTTGGCGTGAAAACTATGTTACAGATAATGGTTGCGATATTTTAGATGTACATAATCTACAAATCATGGAACCGGGTAAACTAGAAGATACAATTAATGCAATGGCAGGCGTTGTGACTGTTGGTTTATTTGCTCGACGTGGTGCCGATGTTTTGATTCTAGGTACTCCAGATGGTGCAAAGACGGTTTATTCTAAGTAGACAATTTGTGTTCGATGGGCGGTTTTACAGTGCTCTGTAAAACCGCCTTCATCTCCTAGCAACATTAGCTTTTACTGCAAACTAAACACCGACAACTGCACACTATTTTTATAGAAGCACTCTTTCTATACCGCCATCTTCCAGCTCTTTAACAAACTCTTTCTGCCAGTTTTTACCAAACTGTGTCTCAGCCATTTCGACAACAATATAATCTGTTTTTAGACCGGTATCATTTTCATAGCGGGACAAACCTTGCTGACAAGCAGGGCACGACGTTAATAGCTTCACGTTATTTTTTTTCGCTTTCTCAGAACCGGTTAACTTTTTAATATTTTTCTTCAGTTCATTTTCTTTTCTAAACTTAACCTGTGCCGCAATATCAGGCCGAGCAACAGCAAATGTACCGGACTCACCACAACAACGGTCAGCCAATGTCACTTCCTTAGATAGCAGTGTGCTGGCTACCGAGATTGAGTTGTGCGTTTTCATCGGTGTATGGCAAGGCTCATGATATAAATACTGTGTATCAGACGCCGATAAATCTACCAAGAGATTCTTCTCTTTCATGTACTCATGAATATCCAGCAAACGACAACCTGGGAAAATTTGCTGAAATTCATATTTCAGTAACTGATCCATACAAGTTCCACATGATACGATTACCGTCTTTATATCCAAATAATTCAGGGTATTTGCAACACGGTGAAACAATACGCGGTTTTGTGTACTGATCTGCTGACCTTTTTCAATGTCTCCGGATGATGTTTGCGGATAACCACAACATAAATAACCAGGCGGCAAAACAGTCTGAACGCCAGCCTCATACAACCAACGCATGCTCGCCATACTTACCTGACTAAATAAGCGTTCTGAGCCGCAACCAGGGAAGTAAAATACCGCTTCACTGGACAAATCTGTCGATTTTTTTCGAACAATGGGAACAACTTTATTATCTTCTAACGAAAGTACTTCACGCATTGTTTTAGATGGCAATTTAGCCGGCAATGGTTTTGCCAAAAACTGCACAATCTGCTCGCGCTTATCAATTTTACCTGTCGTCGCTTGTGGTCTCTTTCTCTTTTTAATTGGCAATAATCGAGTTAATTTATGTGCCAGTCGTTGCGCTTTAAAACCAATACGCAGAAAACCATGATAACCAAACTTAATAGCTAAAGGTTCGGTCAGATTAAGATAAACCATCGACAATTTTGCACCAATATTAACCTGACGTTTGTTATTGGCTTTTAAAATTTTACGCAACTTTATCGTTACATCACCAAAATCAATATTCACGGGACACGGTGACAGGCACTTATGACAAACAGTGCAGTGATCAGCGATATCATTCATCTCATCAAAATGCTGAACTGAAATTCCTCGCCGTGTTTGCTCTTCATACAAGAAAGCTTCGATAACCTGCCCTGTCGCCAGTATTTTATTTCTCGGCGAATATAATAAATTTGCAGTTGGCACATGCGTTGTACAATCAGATTTACATTTCCCACATCTCAAACAGTGAGCAATATCGTCATTTAAGTCACCCAGGGCACTGTCTTCCATAATCAGCGCTTCTTGTTTTAACAAACGTAATGAAGGTGTATACGCTCTGTCTAAACCGCCAATATCCGCTGATAATTTACCCGGGTTAAACACACTTTTTGGATCAACTTTTTGTTTGTATTTTTCAAAAGCATCCAGTGTCTTTTTATCGAGATACTGTTGCTTGGTAATGCCGATCCCATGCTCACCCGAGATAACACCACCAAGACTGATTGCCAGCTCCATAATTCTGTCAACCAGGTGCTCTGCATCCTGTAACATATTGTAATCATTAGAGTTAACAGGGATATTAGTGTGCACATTGCCATCACCGGCATGCATGTGAAGCGCTATAAACAAGCGACTTGTTAATACTTCCTGATGCAGCTTATCTAACTGATCGTGAACTTTTTCAAGCGCTCGGCCTGTAAAAAGCTGCTTAAGCGGGGCATCAACTTCTGTCTTATAAGAAATTCTATATTCGCGTTTTAATAGCACATCAAGCAATGTCTGTTGACCGGATTTTTCAAAACCGTACTCAATAGCCTGAGCATCAATGACTTCATCAACATTCTTTAAAATATAATGCCATCGATCCGATGTTTGTTTGATTAACGCCAGCGCAGCATCGATCTTAGGCTGCACTTCCCGGCGACTTTCTTCATCCAGATCGTCACAACAACTGAAAGCAGAACCTGCATTATTAGAGCCATTAAAAAATTCAGATAAAGCATCAAGCATGCTCAGTTTGTTCTTCACTGACTGCTCGATATTCATGCGCTCTATACCCAGGGTATAGTCAGCCAGCTTATCTAATGGAATTACAACATCTTCATTAATTTTAAACGCATTAGTATGCGCGGCAATTGCAGCGGTACGGCTACGGTCAGCCCAGAATCTGGCGCGAGCCTCAGCACTAACCGCAATAAAACCTTCTGCATCTCTTTTGGCAGCCAGTTCAACGACCTGACTGGTCACTAACTCAAGGTCTGTTTCATCATCACCGGCAATATCAGCAACCAGTACCATTTTAGGTATTTCGCCCCGTGATGCTTTAGGCGTGTACTGAACAGCTTTTACATAGCGATCATCAAGATGCTCCAGACCAGATAAAACAACCCGGGAATTTTCATCAATATGCTTTTTGATTTCAACAATAGCAGGAACAGAGACGTGTAAATCTGATCCGTAAAACTCAAGACAAACTGTTCTGGTAAAACTGGGAAGTCGATGAAGAATAAATACCGCTGATGTGATTAAACCATCACAACCTTCTTTCTGAACACCTGGCAAACCACCTAAAAACTTGTCTGTAACATCTTTGCCAAGCCCTTCTTTTCTTAAGCTTTTACCTGCAAATGTCAGAATTTCTGGCTCACCAAGTAGCTTTTCAGATCCTGCCTGATAACGACTAACACGAAACTCAACCGTTTCCTGATCGTGTATTTTTCCAAGATTGTGATTTAATCGCTCGACTTCGATCCAGTTACTATCAGCCGTCACCATGCGCCAGGAATGCAGGTTATCCAGTGTCGTGCCCCACATTACTGCTTTTTTACCACCTGCATTCATCGCAATATTGCCACCAATGGTTGATGCATCTTGCGATGTTGGGTCTACTGCAAAAACCAGTCCCTGTTCTGAAGCCGCTTCAGAAACCCGCTTTGTAACCGTTCCTGCCTCAACTCGAATAACAGGGACTTTGTTGCCACCACTGAGTTTTCTAAACTCAATCTCGCCAACAGCTTCCAGTTTTTCAGTATTTATCACTGCAGAATTTTCAGTGAGCGGCACCGCACCACCGGTATAACCTGTACCGCCGCCACGTGGAATAATCGTTAAACCAAGATCAATGCAGGTTTTCACCACTTTAAGCATTTCTGCTTCAGAGTCAGGACTCAGGACTACAAATGGAAATTCAACACGCCAGTCAGTGGCATCGGTGACATGCGAGACGCGTGCAATACCGCTAAAATCGATATTGTCCTTGGCAGTGACTCGGGCCAGCTTACGAGTTGCCCTCTGTCTCAATTGTTTTTGAGTTTGAAACCAGTCAGAAAATTCAACAACTGACTTTTGAGCACGATTAATTAACTCAATCGCCTGTTGATTGCCATCGACCCTTAACATCATCTGCTTCAAACGATGGTTCATCGCTTTTATAAGGCCAGAACGGCGCTTGGTATTACTTAATAAGTCATCCTGAATCAAAGGGTTACGAGCAACAACCCAAAGATCACCCAAAACCTCAAACAACATGCGAGC
>Ga0316205_10005753_pt1 | contig 10128 bp, 12 predicted proteins | sample 3monthpyrite_MG_FD_204941 | JGI IMG/M metagenome (GOLD analysis project Ga0316205, IMG submission 204941) | Microbial mat bacterial communities from mineral coupon in-situ incubated in ocean water Damariscotta River, Maine, United States -... | ecosystem: Environmental > Aquatic > Marine >...
AATAACTGTGCAGTAGGTATGTTAGAAAACTTTCCATCAACCATAACTCTTACATTTTGGTTACCTCTAAGGCTAATATCGCCAGTTTGAGCATCAATAGCAACAGATGGTATTCCGACCATTAATTCTGAAGCTGTTCCAGAGGCAGCAAGATCTTTACCAATATTAATAACCTTTCTGTCAACTTTTTGTTGAATTGTTGAAGTTTCGGCAATTACAGTAACTTCATCAAGTCCTGCTGCTTCTTCCTCAAGCATTATATTACCTAAATCAAATTTTCGATTTTTTCTGTTAATAATTAATTCTTTTACCACAGCTTTGTAACCTATATATTGTGCCGTTACACTAATGTTTCCTTCAGGGATTTTTGTGATTTTAAATGTACCGTCTTCTTGAGTAATGGTTCCAGTTACAATTTCTCCTTTCGCATTCTTGATAATAATGTTTACGTAAGGTAGTGGTTCGCTTAATGAGGCATCTAGAACTTTTCCTGAGATAGTCCCATCTACTAGTGCATCATTGTTGTTTGCAGCTTGAATGTTGTGCATGACTAATAGGCATGCGAAACATAATGTGATTAGTTTCTTCATCGTTTTTTGATTGATTGATTGATTTAGTCTGTTAAAAAATGTTTATTTACATTTATACCTAACAGACGATCATTCGGCAATGCTGTTACTTTTTTTAACAGACCTTAACATTATTTTAACAATACAATGAAAAAAACCTTGGTATTAGGCGCCTCTTTAAAGGCTAATAGATATTCGTATTTTGCAATTAAACGTTTGTTAGATTTTGAAAATGAAGTGGTTGCAGTTGGAAACAAAAAAGGAGAAGTGCATGGCGTTGATGTTACAACTGAAAAAGTCATGTTTTCAAATATTGATACGGTTACTTTATATCTTAATTCAAAAAGACAGCAAGATTATTACGACTATATTGTTTCATTGCAACCCAATCGTGTCATTTTTAATCCAGGAACCGAAAATCCAGAGTTTTATAAGGTTTTAGAACAACATGATATTGTGCATGAAGTGGCCTGCACTTTAGTGCTACTTTCTACGAATCAATATTAAGCCTATAAAGGTTAACAGCCCATTAATTGGTAACAATTCATAACCTAAAACATAGCCGCCTAGTTTTTCAGGTGGAATACTTCCTATAACCGCAATTAATACTGCTGAACATAAAGCTACAACCCAAACATATTTATCTTTTACTTGATATTTTGTAAATATCCCAAAAGCAAATAAGCCAAGTAAGGGTCCATATGTGTAACCTGCTACTGTGAGTAAGCTATCAATAACATTGCTAGTAAGTATATATTTAAATATTATTATTACAATAACAAGCATTATACTCATGCCAATATGAGCTTTTTTTCGAACACTCTTTTGTTCTTCTTTTGGCTTCTTTTCAATGTTTAAAAAGTCTATACAAAAAGATGTGGTTAATGATGTTAGTGCACTATCTGCACTACTATAAGCAGCAGCTATTAAACCTAACATGAAGGTAATAGCAAGAGTAATTCCTAAACCTCCATTTAATGCTATTTCTGGGAATAATAAATCAGTTCTTGGCTTTCCGTCCATTAACGGCATAGAAATGTTGTTTTTTGCTGCATAGATATACAATAAAGCACCGAGTAACATAAATAAGAAGGTAACACCAACAAGTACAATACTAAATGATACCATATTTTTTTGAGCATCCTTAAGTGATTTGCAAGTTAAATTCTTTTGCATCATGTCTTGGTCTAAACCTGTCATACAAATCGTAATAAACATACCTCCAACAAAGGATTTTATAAAATGACCACGCTCTAAAAGGCTGTCTGTTATAAATATATCGCTATACGCTTTGAGTTCACTAGATGCCAAAAATTCACCAAATGACCATCCTAAATTTTCATTGATAAAATAAATTGACAAAATCACAGCCAATAGCATAAATAAAGTTTGCAAAGTATCTGTCCAGACTATTGTTTTTATACCTCCTTTGTTAGTGTAAATCCAAATTAGAAGAATTGAAATCACAACAGTAATTTCAAAAGGCACGTTCCATGCATTAAACACAAATTGTTGCAGAACAATGGCCACTAAAAACAATCGAAATGCAGCCCCAATCACTCTTGATACAAAAAAGAAAAATGCTCCGGTTTTATGACTTACAACTCCAAACCGTTGCAATAAATACTCATAAATGGATGTGACATTGAGTTTGTAATAAATTGGGAGTAGTAAATAGGCAACTATAAAATACCCAAACATATAACCTAGAACCACTTGAAAGTAGCTAAATTGAGAGCCTTCAATCCATCCAGGAACTGAGATGAAAGTTACCCCAGAAAGTGATGCGCCCACCATACCAAAAGCAACTAAATACCAAGGTGATTGTTTTCCAGCCTTAAAGAAATCGACATTACTATCGTTTTTACCAGTAAAATAAGAGATTAATAAAAGCAGACCAAAATAGGCAGCTATAAGAATAAGAATTTGTGTTGCGCTCATGTGTGTAAAATTCTTTAGCAAAATACAAATTCCAAATCAAAAATAAACAATCAAAAAGGTTTGTTAAAAAAAGTTTAAAAATTGTAAATTCGCAGCTATGGAATTCTCTTCAAAGCTTCTTGAAAATGCTGTAAACGAAGTGTCTCAATTACCTGGTATTGGTAAACGCACAGCTTTACGTTTGGTATTGCATTTATTGCGCCAGCCAGGGGAGCAAACATCAGATTTATCAAGAGCATTGTTACAGATGCGCGAGCAAATAAAATTCTGTAAGAATTGTCATAACATTAGCGATGTTGAGCTTTGTGAGATTTGTGCAAATCCGCATAGAAATGCCGAAATGATATGTGTTGTGGAGGACATTAGAGATGTCATGGCTATTGAGAATACGAGCTCGTTTAGAGGTTTGTATCATGTACTGGGCGGTAAAATATCTCCAATGGATGGTATTGGTCCACATGACTTAAATATCAACTCTTTGGTCGATAAAGTAAGGCTAGGTAATGTAAAAGAGTTAATCTTTGCATTAAGTTCAACTATGGAGGGAGATACCACAAATTTTTATATCTATAAACAAATTCAAGAGTTTAATATAGTTACATCAACAATCTCAAGAGGGATTTCAGTTGGAGATGAACTGGAGTATGCAGATGAAGTCACTTTAGGAAGAAGTATTGTTAATAGAATTCCGTTTGAAACCTCCCTAAAAATGTAGCCTATTATTTGAAACTTTCCGTTGTCATACTTAATTATAATGTACGTCACTTTTTAGAATTATGTGTAAAAAGTGTACAAGCAGCTATAAAAGATATAGATGCCGAAATTATTGTTGTAGATAATAATTCGCCAGATGATAGCTGTAAAATGCTTAAGCAACTTTTTCCAGAAGTTTGCTTGATTGAAAACAAAGTGAATTTAGGTTTTTCAAAAGCCAATAATCAAGGGGTACAGGAGGCAAAAGGAGAATATATTTGCATTCTAAATCCAGATACCGTAGTTGCCGAAGATACATTTGTCCAACTTTTAGAGTTTGCAAAAGCTAAGAATGATTTAGGAATAGTTGGTTGTAAGCTTATTGATGGGGCTGGAAAGTTTTTGCCAGAAAGTAAACGTAATGTGCCAAAAGTTAAAGTAGCTATTCAAAAGCTTTTTGGTAATTCAGAAAACTATTATGCAAATCGTTTAGGTGAAACAGATGTTGCAAAAGTTGATATATTGGTAGGTGCTTTTATGTTTATGAAACATGAAGTATTTAACGCGATAAAAGGTTTTGACGAAGACTATTTTATGTACGGTGAAGATATTGATTTGTCTTTTAAGTCATTAAAACAGGGTTTTGACAACTATTATTATGGTAAAACTACCATAATCCATTACAAAGGAGAAAGCACTTTGAGAGATAAATTCTACGCCAAACGATTTTATAAAGCCATGCAAATTTTTTACAAAAAGCATTTTAAAGTTAATGTAATATGTGATGCATTTGTATGGGTTGGAATTGTATTGGCTTATAATTTCAGGAAAAAACTAAAAGATCAACCTAAAGACATAAAAGCATATTGTTTAATGTCTGAAACTAAAAACGATGCTCTTGAAAATGTGCTGAAAAGGGATATAAAATTGATTTCTGAAATAAATGGTGTTTATGAAAATACTGAAGTTATTTTTGATGCCAATCATTTGTCTTATAAAAAAATAGTAGAGGCTTTTTCTCGATTTGGAAAAAATGAATCATTGACCTTTAAAATATTACCTAAAAATTCATATTATATAATAGGAAGTAATAACTCTTATAGTAGAGGAGAGGTCATTATTTTTGAAGATAATTAATTGAATAAACGGCAATAGATTAGATGATTTTTCATTAATTTTGCAAACAGAAAGCAAAAAAACACATTTGTACTAAAGATATGGCAAAATTTGAACTTAAATTACCTAAGATGGGAGAGAGTGTTGCAGAAGCAACAATTACATCTTGGTTAAAAGAAATTGGAGATACTATTGAAGCAGATGAGGCAGTTTTAGAAATTGCTACAGATAAAGTGGATAGTGAGGTGCCAAGTGAAGTAGATGGTGTGTTAGTTGAAAAATTGTTTAATGTTGATGATGTTGTTCAGGTAGGTCAAACCATTGCCGTTATTGAAATAGAAGGCACTGTTGGTGTTGCAAATGTTGCTCCAAAAGCAGAAGTTGTTGAGTCAGCAGTTAGTGACGCTCCAGCTAATGCTGTTGCTGAGGTTGCTCAAACAGTGGTTGCTGCTCAAACGGTTACAACTCCAGTACTAAGTTCTACTGAAGGACGATTTTATTCGCCATTGGTTCGGAATATTGCTAAAAAAGAAAGCGTCGCTCAAGCGGAATTAGATTCTATTCTTGGAACAGGAAAAGAAGGACGTGTTACTAAAAATGACATTCTTGAATATGTGAAGAATAAAGTAAATCAGCTTGTAAAAGAAACCGTAGTGCAACCAGAAGTTAAAGTTGAGCCAGTTCAAGTGCCAAATAACGGTAATGAAGCGCCAAAACCTACTCCTGTTGCAAAAAAGCCAGTTATAGTTAGTAGTGGAGATGATGAGATTATCGAGATGAGCAGAATGGGTAAGCTTGTAGCAAAACACATGGTAGATTCTGTGCAAACCTCTGCACATGTACAATCTTTTATTGAAGCCGATGTTACTAATATCTGGAATTGGAGATCTAAAGTTAAAAATGACTTTAAAAAGCGTGAAGGTGAAAATTTGACCTTCACACCAATATTCATGGAAGCCGTTGCCAAAGCATTGCGTGATTACCCAATGATGAATATTTCTGTACAAGGAGATACAATTATAAAAAAGAAAAATATTAATTTGGGAATGGCTGCCTCTTTAGGAGATGGAAATTTAATTGTTCCAGTAATTAAGAATGCAGACCAGCTCAATTTAATAGGGATGGCAAAGCAGGTCAATGACCTTGCAAATCGTGCCAGACTAAATCAATTAAAACCAGACGATATTCAAGGTGGTACATATACCGTAACTAATGTTGGTACATTTGGCAGCATTATGGGAACGCCTATAATTAATCAACCTCAAGTTGGTATTTTGGCTCTTGGTGCTATTCGTAAAGTGCCTGCGGTTATAGAAACTTCCGAAGGCGATTTTATAGGTATTCGTTACAAGATGTTTATGTCCCATTCTTACGACCATAGGGTTGTTAATGGCGCACTTGGCGGACAGTTTGTAAAAGCTGTAAAAGACTACTTAGAAGCTTGGGATAACGATAGAGAAATTTAATATATGTCATTCCTTTGTGATCGCTGAGTGAAGTCGAAGGTGTGGTCCCTGAGCGAAGTCGAAGTGAAGGCAGGAATCTTATCAAATAAATTAAATGTTTTTTCGCCTTAGCGGAAGATTATTAGAATAAAACCTAACCTTAAAACGGTTAGGTTTTTTGTTTTCTACAGTATAACAATTTGTTACCTTTGTGATATAATATCAATTTGATTTAATGCAACTTAATTTAACAAAACCCATTTGTTTTTTCGATTTGGAAACTACAGGGGTTAATATTTCAAAAGATAGAATTGTTGAAATTTCTATACTAAAAGTCTTTCCAAACGGCAAAGAAGAGCGTAAAACTTGGTTGGTGAATCCAGAAATGACAATTCCAAATAATGTTATTGCCATTCATGGGATTTCTAACGAAAAAGTAGCCAATGAGCCAATATTTAAAACCATTGCTAAAGAGGTTCAAACCATGATAAAAGATTCAGATTTGGGCGGATTTAATTCTAACCGATTTGATATTCCGTTACTAGCAGAAGAAATGCTTCGAGCAGATATGGATTTTGATATGAAAAACCGAGTATCAGTAGATGTACAGACTATTTTTCATAAAATGGAACAGCGTACTTTAGTTGCAGCTTATAAGTTTTATTGTGACAAAAGTCTTGTAGATGCCCATAGTGCTGAGGCCGATACTTTTGCCACTTATGAAGTTTTGAAAGCTCAACTTTCAAAATATGATGATTTAGAAAACGACACTAAATTTTTGTCGGAGTTTAGCTCACATAAAAAGTTTGCAGATTTTGCTGGTTTTATTAATTATAATAAGGACGATGAAGAATGTTTCTCATTTGGAAAGCACAAAGGTAAGCGCGTTGTTGATGTTTTGGAAAAAGAACCAGGTTATTTTGGATGGTTGCTTAATGCAGATTTTCCATTATATACTAAAAAAGTACTCACAGCAATTAAATTGAGACAGTTTAATAATAAATTGGGTTAATTGTCATTTCGTGATGCACACTGAGCCTGTCGAAGCGAGCATATTCAAGGGCTATGTATCCAAAACAAAAGTGTTTCAACGGAATGTTATTAACATTTAAACAAATCAACGCATAAACTTATTCAATGAAACTAATCTGCATAGGAAGAAACTATACCGAGCATATCAAGGAGTTGGAAAACGAAAAGCCAACAGATCCAGTAGTGTTCTTAAAGCCCGACACAGCTATATTGCTTAAAAAACAACCTTTTTTTATTCCAGATTTTTCTCATGATGTGCATCATGAAGTTGAGGTTTTAGTCAAAATCAATAAAGTAGGAAAGCATATAGATCGAAAGTTTGCACACAAATATTATGATGAGATTAGCCTTGGCATAGACTTTACGGCCAGAGATTTACAAAGTAAATTAAAAGCTAAGGGATTACCGTGGGAAAAGGCAAAAGCCTTTGATGGGGCTGCGGTAGTGGGGAAATGGCTGCCTAAAAATAATTTTAAAAATGTGGATGATATTAACTTCAATTTGCATAAAAACGATACCGTAGTACAAGATGGAAACACTAGTCTAATGCTCTGGAAGATAGATGAGTTAATCGAATATGTCTCAAAATATTTTACTTTAAAGATTGGAGATATTATCTTTACCGGCACGCCAGCAGGAGTTGGCAAGGTAGTTGCAAATGATAAATTAAAAGGATTTATAGAAAACGAAGAATTATTTTCAATAACAGTAAAATAAATGGAACAACATTATAAGCTTGATAGAGTAAGAGAATTGGCAGACAATGATGCTGAATTTATTGAAACTTTAGCAATGACTTTTCTCGAAGAAGTACCAGAAGATGCTAGACTTTTACAAATTGCAGTGGTAAGTAAAGACTATTTGGCTGCTTACAAATCTGCTCATAAAATGAAACCTACAATCGAAATGTTTGAACTCGGTGTTCTTGATGACTTAATTGAGGTACAAGATTGGGGTAAAAATGAGGAAAAAGGCAAGGATATCACAGATAAGCTAAATATAGTTTTAAAAGCAGTAGAAAACACTGTAGAGGAGATTAAGGCTGACTTTAATTTGTAATGCAAGCAGAAATAATTACTATTGGCGATGAGATTCTCATTGGCCAAGTTGTAGATACCAATTCGGCATTTATTGCTAAGGCATTAAATAAAATTGGTGTTTCTGTGTTTCAAATAACCTCTGTTCAAGACGATAAATCTCATATTTTAAAGTCGCTAAAAGAAGCGGAAGACAATGCTGATATTATAATTATTACTGGCGGATTAGGGCCAACTAAAGACGACATTACCAAAACCACAATTGCTGAATATTTTGATGATGTTTTGGTGCAAGACCAATCGGTTTTAGAAAATATAGAATCACTTTGGGAAAAGTACATCAAACAGTCACTTTCTCAAGTCAATATAGATCAGGCTTTAGTGCCTTCAAAGGCAAAAGTGCTGATGAACCATTTTGGGAGTGCTCCAGGCATGTGGTTAGAAAAAGATGGTAAAGTATTTGTGTCGTTGCCAGGTGTGCCATTTGAAATGAGGAACTTGATATCCAACGCGGTTATACCTAAACTGCAAGAACAATTTGAATTGCCATTTATATTACATAAAACCCTTCTCGTTTATGGGATAGGTGAAAGTAAATTGGCAGAACGCATTGAAGCTTTTGAAGAAAATCTTCCAGAATTTATAAAGTTGGCGTACTTACCTAGTCTTGGTAAAGTGAGATTGCGACTATCTGCCAAAGGCACAGATAAAGATAGTATTGTAGCTGAGATGGATAATCAGTTAAAAATTTTAGCACCTCTAATAAAAGATGTATTTGTTGGATTTGGAGAGGAAGATTCCCTTGAAGCTATAATAGGCAAGCAACTTACGATTTTAGGAAAAACCTTAGCTACTGCCGAAAGTTGTACAGGCGGAAAAATTGCCGAAAGTATAACAGCAAATTCTGGTGCATCAGCGTACTTTAAAGGAAGTGTTGTGAGCTATGCTACCGAAGCTAAAATTGAGGTTTTAAATATTGATGAGCAGTTAATAGAAGAATATTCTGTAGTTAGTACTCAAGTAGCTAAGGCGATGGCTGCCAATGTGCAGAAATTATTTAATACAGATTATGCCATTGCTACTACGGGAAATGCTGGGCCAACAAAAGGAGATTCTAATGTAGAAGTGGGCACTGTATGTATTGCTATTGCTACCCCTTCTGAAGTTTATGCTAAAGAATTTCAGATGGGAAACCATCGTATTAAAGTGATTAATAAAACAGTTAACAAGGCTTTAGAAATACTTCAAAAAGAAATTTTTAAAAATTGATAAAATAAAGTTTGTCAAACACTAAAGAATTCGTAAATTTGCACCTCGTTTTGAAATAAGAATATTTAAAGTTAGAGATAATGTCAAGAGTTTGTGAACTTACTGGAAAAAAAGCGATGGTTGGAAACAACGTTTCGCACGCAAAGAATAAAACCAAGCGTAAATTCAACGCTAATTTACTTAATAAGCGTTTTTACATTCCTGAAGAAGATAAGTGGGTAACTTTAAAAGTTTCTGCTGCTGCATTAAAAACTATCAATAAAGTTGGTATTTCTGCTGCAATAAAAGACGCGAAATCTAAAGGATTTTTAAAATAATAGCCGTAATAGTTAAAGAAAAGCACAATGGCAAAGAAAGGTAACAGAGTTCAAGTAATATTAGAATGTACAGAGCATAAAGCTACTGGACAATCAGGAACATCAAGATATATTACTACAAAAAATAAAAAGAACACGCCAGATAGATTAGAGGTTAAAAAATTTAATCCTATCCTTAAGCGTATGACAGTTCATAAAGAAATTAAATAAAAAAATAATTGAATCATGGCAAAGAAATCAGTAGCATCATTACAAACTGGATCTAAAAGATTAACAAAAGCTATCAAAATGGTAAAGTCTCCAAAATCTGGAGCTTACATGTTTGTTGAATCAATTATGTCACCAGAAAAAGTAAACGATTTCATTAATAAGAAATAGTATTACTTTTTAATAAGATATTTAAAGCTGCTTTCATTTTGAAAGTGGCTTTTGTTTTATATTTACGTTTTAGTTAATGACAATTTTTCAGCTTATTGTAAAGGGCAATAAAATTGTTGTTAATAGTCTAAATCAAACGCAATTCGTGTACTTAGTTTAAATTAAAATTAATGAGTCTTTTTAAAAAAATATTCTCTTCAGAAAAAAAGGAAACCTTAGATAAAGGTTTAGAAAAATCTAAGTCATCCTTCTTTAGTAAACTTAATAAAGCGGTAGCTGGAAAGTCTAAAGTAGATGATGAAGTTTTAGATAATCTTGAAGAAGTGCTTGT
>Ga0316205_10005756_pt1 | contig 10125 bp, 7 predicted proteins | sample 3monthpyrite_MG_FD_204941 | JGI IMG/M metagenome (GOLD analysis project Ga0316205, IMG submission 204941) | Microbial mat bacterial communities from mineral coupon in-situ incubated in ocean water Damariscotta River, Maine, United States -... | ecosystem: Environmental > Aquatic > Marine >...
CAGAACGTCGCGCGGATGAAAGAATGGGGCGGGGCGTTTGGTGATTTCCGGGCCTTGTCGAAAAAACGGAGCAAGGGCAGCTCGGCCCCGGCCGATATGCGGCTTTCTGATTTTCAGAGCTTGATCGGTGATACCGCACCCAGCGTTGAAGCGAGTTCGGCGCAGGATCTGATTTCGCGTATTGTCGGCCCGCATATTGTGACGGTGGCCGATAACGGCTCTGAAGAAATGATCGCAGCGGTGGACCGCGCGCTTTCCACCGCGATGAGCAGCGTGCTGCACCACCCCGATTTCCAGTCGGTGGAGGCGGCGTGGCGCTCGATCGAACTGTTGGGCCGACGGGTGGAATCCAGCGCCGAGCTCGAGGTGGTGGTTTATGATATGAGCGTTGAGGAATTCAGCGCCGATCTTGCCGCGCAGGAAGATTTGGCACAAAGCGGCCTATACGACATGTTGGTCGAAAAACCGCGTCAGGATGAAAGCGCCGGGCCGATTTCGGCGGTTATCGGGCTTTATACATGGGAAGAAACCCCGACCCATGCCGAGCTTTTAGCCCGCATGGCGCGGATAAGTGCGCATATGGATGCGCCGTTTATTTCGGCAATCAGCAGCAGCTTTATGGGGGTAAAACCCGAAGACCGGCACCCGCTGGTGAAAAAAACATGGGATGCTCTGGGCGAAATGCCGGCGGCAAAATACCTTGGGCTGGCTACACCGCGCTTCATGCTGCGCATGCCCTACGGCCAGAAAACCGAACCGCTGGACCGGTTTGACTATGAGGAGTTCAACCTGAAAGAAGGCATGCGCAGTATGCTGATGGCCAATCCGGCGCTGCTGGTGGCGGTGCTGTTGGCCGAAACCAAAGCCCAGCAAGGCGGAGAGATGAGCCTTGGCAGTATTATGTCGCTCAACGATATGCCCTTTCATTATATGACCGACCAATATGGCGACCAGGTGGCGCTGCCCTGCACCGAGCGCCTGCTCAGTGTTGCCGGTGCGGCCGAGGTGATTGCCCGCCGCTTTATGCCGGTTATTTCGGTGCAGGGGCAAAATATGGTCAAGCTCGGGTCTTTTCAGGCGGTGGGTGGCGGCGAGCTGCTGGGGATTTGGGCAGGCGACGCCGCTAAAGAGATGAAGAGCGGTACTGTGCAAGCGCGCACCGGGGTTGGCATTTCTGCCGCTGCCAAACAGGTTGGCGCACCGGCGAGGCCAAAACCCGCCGCCGATGGCGAGGGCGAGGAAGATGATCTCGACCTCGATCTTGATGCAGGGGATGATGATGACTTTGATCTCGGCGGTGATGATGATTTTGGCCTCGGTGATGATGATGACCTTGATCTTGGTGGAGACGACGACCTTGATCTTGACTTCGATCTTGGCGATGATGGCGATGACGGGCTGGATGATTTGCTCGCCGGTTTTGGCGATGATGACGACGACGAGGATGATGGCGACATGGATGCCGATTTGGCGGCGTTGCTGGGAGATTTGTAGTGTCAGACGATGTGGGCGAAAATAACGATGCTGAAGAAACCGTTGTTTTAATCGGCCACGGAGAAAACTATTGGTTGTTAGATGGTGAAAAATACTTAAGTGCTATGCTATCGGCGGAGGAATATTATCCGACACCGGTTAAATTTATAGAATACGACTCACTCTTTGAGTTGACACTGGACCTGGACGAGAGCGTATTGATCGGCTCGCTCTGGGCGATCCACCCGGGCATTATTGACCGGCTAAGACGAGACAACCTTATTATAGAAGAGCGCAGATGATTTTAGTGCGCTCGCATATTTTGAAAGGGGATTTTTGATGCCTAATGAAATTGTCAATGAAAACAGGCAGCTTCGCCTGAAAGGCCCGCTGGGCTCCAAAAAAATGATATTGGTGCGCGCCGACGTTTCTGAAAAAATGTCAACGCTGACCGAAACCGATATTCAGTTCATGTCACCTGATCATGATCTGAAGCTGGAAGATGTGGTCGGCCAGCGGCTATCGCTGGAGCTTGACGACGAAAATGGCAATACCCGCTATTGGCATGGCTATTGTGTGAATTGTGCCTATGAAGGGCTGTTTGGCGGGCAGGCGCTTTATCGCGCCGAAGTGCGGCCATGGCTGTGGTTTTTGACCCTGCACGCCGATTGCAGGATATTTCAGGAAAAAAAGGCGCTAGACGTGATCATGGAAATTTTCGGTGACCGCGGCTTTTCCGATTATCAAGACAAGACCTCGGCAACTTACCAACCGCGAGAATACCTTGTGCAATACCGCGAGACGGATTTCGAATTTGTCTCCCGTTTGATGGAAGAAGAGGGTATTTACTACTATTTTGCCCATGATAGCAGCAAGGAAACACTGGTGCTGGCTGATGGTTCCAGCTCGCACAGCGCGCTGGAAAATGCCGCCGACATCCGCTTTGTCTTCAAGGAGGAAGGCGGCGGCGACGGGGCCGCTTTCAAGCGGGGCGAAGACCATATCTATGAATGGAAATCGAGCGAAAGGGTGAATTCGGGCAAGGTCAGTCTGACCGATTATGATTTCACCAAGCCAGCCACAAGCCTTGCCGCCAGCACATCAATTCCCAAGGGGAGCCATTCGTTCAAGGAAATCGAAGTTTACGATTACCCCGGAATCCATAGTGAATCCGCAGTTGGTAAAACCCGCACGCGGGTGCGGGCCGAGGCGCTGGCCGCCGCCTATAAACGCACATGGGGTAAAAGCAATGTGCGCACCATGGCGGTGGGCGGCACCTTCAACCTAAAAGAACACCCGCGCGCTGACTTCAACAAAGAATATCTGGTGCTTTCCGCCAAGCACAAACTCCAGATCGAAACCGATATGGACAAGGACGGGCAGGCCAATACCAACCTTGCCGACGAGCGCACGACAGAAGGCGCAAGCGAAGAACGAAAAGAAAGTTACGAGAGCGAATTTTCGGTGCAGCTCAAACTGGAGCCTTTTCGCGCGCCGCTAATAACCCCGCGGCCGATCATTCCGGGCCTGCAAACCGCCGTGGTGACCGGGCCGAGCGCAGACGAAATATACACCGACAAATACGGGCGGATCAAAGTGCAATTCCACTGGGACCGCGAAGGCCAGAAGGATGAGAACACCACTTGTTTTATTCGCGTGAGCCAGAGCATGTCCGGGCAAAGCTGGGGCATGTTTCACATTCCGCGTATTGGCCAGGAAGTGGTGGTGCAATTTGAGGAGGGCAACCCGGACCGCCCGATTGTGACGGGCATGCTTTATCACGAAACCAAAAAGCACCCGTTCGAATTTCCGGCCAACATGACCCAGCACGGGATGAAATCAAACTCCACCAAGGGCGGTGGCGGCTTTCACGAGCTGGTTTTTGAAGATAAAAAAGACGCGGAATTTGTCCGGCTCCAGTCCGAGAAGGATTATAAAGAGACGATCAAAAACAACGCGGAAATCAGCATCGGCTTCGAGAAAAAAGACCCCGGAGACCTGACCCAGAAGATCTATCACAATAAAACCGAGTGGCTGGAAACCGGCGATCACAGTTTCGAGGTGAAAGACGGCAAAGAAACCCTGACAATCGCCAAAACCCGCGACCGCAGCGTCGGGGAAGATGAAACCGTTAATATTGCTAATAATAAAACCGACAATATCGGCACAAACTATACCATAGATGTGGGTGACACGCTGGATATCACGGCGGGCACCAAAATCAAACTAACGGTTGGCGCCTCAACCATCGAAATGACATCTTCCGAGATCAAAATTAAATCAACGTCGGTGAAAATTAATTCCACAGGTGCGGGTGAAGTGAAGGCGGGCGGTGCCCAGAAGGTTGAGGCTGGCGGCGCACTGACAGCCAAAGGCGCGACCGCAACCTTCGAGGGCAGCGGCATGGCAACACTCAAGGCGGGCGGAATCCTTACGGTTAAGGGTTCTGTGGTCAAGATAAACTAGGGAGGGGCAGTTATGAACATGAATTCGGCCTTTTCCGGCCTTGTGAAAATAGAAAAAAGAAGCGCGGGCGAGGTGGTGCGGCTGGGCAAGGTGAAGTTCCCTTTCCGGCCCGAAACCAAGCCAGATGACCCGGTCGTGAAACTGATCGAGGAGCTGGTGGCGCAAAACCTGATGATGGACGCGCTCAAAATGCTGGCATTGGCGCTGCCGCCGCGTGAGGGGGTGTGGTGGGGCTGTCTGGCGGCGCGGGATTTATTGCCCCCGGCCGAAAAAACCAGGGCGCTGGCAGCCGCGGAGGCATGGGTTTTCAAGCCCGGTCAGGAAACCAAAAATGCGCTGGAGCCGTTTTCGCTGGAAGCGGAAACGCCCGACCAGATGATGTGTGAAGCCGGTTTCAATGTGCCATTGCCTGATGACAAGGAACCACCGGCGGGCCCGCCGCATTTGCCCGGCCTGCTGGTTTTTTCGGCGCAGCTACATTCGTTTTATGCGCCCGATATACCTGATGATATCAACCGCCAAGGCCAGCTATTGCTTGGGCGCGGGCTTGATATTGCCAAAGGCGGCAACGGGCAAATAGGTGAAGAAAGCGGTAGTAAAATGGGTGAAGGTGTTGGATAATATGAAAAATCCGGCAATAATTGGCACAGAGCTGAATTAGGAGAGAATCATGGGACAACCCGCTGCCAGAGTAGGCGATATGCATGCTTGCCCGATGGTCACGCCTGGCCTGCCGCCAATTCCGCATGTGGGCGGGCCTTTGTTGCCACCGGGCAAGCCAACGGTGATGATCGGAAACATGCCAGCAGCCACGGCAGGGAATATGGCCACCTGTGTCGGCCCACCCGATTCTGTGGCCAAAGGCTCGGGCACGGTGATGATCAGCAGTATGCCGGCGGCCCGCATGGGCGATAGCTGCGCGCATGGCGGTGCCATCGCGGTTGGTTTTCCGCCTGTGCTTATTGGAGGTTAGGCGCAAAATATGGGGTTAACGCTACATATGCAGGGTTCGGGGGTCATGCCCAATGGTATGCCCAGCATGCAGTTGCAAAACGGGGCGCTCACGCTGGGGCGCGCCGAGGGCAATGACATAATATTACCGGACCCTGACCGGACAATCTCGTCGCGGCATTGCGTGATCGAAGAGCGCGGCAACGAATATGTGGTCATTGATATTTCGACCAACGGCACCTTTTTGAACTACATGCCGCAGCCGGTTGGCCCCACCCCTTCGCCGCTCAATCACGGTGATACAATCGGCATCGGCGGCTACGAATTCCGGGTTGAAATCAGTGCTGGCCTGGGTGCCCCCCCGATGGACCCTTACGCCAACCTCGCCGCGCCAGCCATGGATGATCTGCTGGCCCCGCTCCCACCGGAGGGGGAGGAAACGGGCGGTTTTGTTGGCGGGCTGGATGAAGCCGGTGCTGCCACCGGTGATGCGATTTCCGCCTTCCTGGGCGATGGCCCGGCTGTTGGCCCGAGCGCCAGCGGGCTGGCTGCGCCGCCGCCGGAACCCGCCCCGCTTATCCCCGAGGACGAAGATATTTTTGGCCCCGGTGCCGACCCGTTTGATGGCATGGATACCAGCGCGCCTGACCATGGCGCATCTGCCAGTGATTATTTTGCCGCCCCGCCCGCGCAGGCAGGTGCGGGTGCGCTTATTCCCGATGACTGGGATATGGGCGCGCCGGAGCCGGCGCCCGCCAGTGCCCCGCCCGCCCCCGCACCGGATTTTGCGCCCCCGCCCGCGCAAGCACCCCAGCCGGCGCAGGCACCGCCGCCGGCAGCGCCCGCGCCAGCCCCGCAAGCAATGGCCGCAGCGCCGGTTTCGGGTGATGCCGCGCGCGCTTTTTTTGCCGCGGCCAAAGCCGGAGAAGATATTGGCGACGCCGAGCTCGTGGCGGCGATGGAACGCACCGGCGCGGCTTACCGGATCATGGTGGAAGGCCTGCGCGATGTGCTGATGACCCGCGCTTCGATCAAATCCGAATTTCGCCTCGGCCAGACCATGATCTCGCCCGACGGCAATAACCCGATCAAGTTTTCGGTTGGGGGTGATCAGGCCGTCGAAGCCATGATCAAGCCCAATTCACCGGGCTATCTGGCCGCGGATAAAGCCGCCACCGAAGCGGTGAATGATATCAAGGCGCATGAAGTGGCGATGATGACCGGCATGCAGGCCGCCATCAAAACCCTGCTCGAGCGGTTTGACCCGGTCGCGCTTTCCAGCCGCATCGAGGCCAAAAAAAGCCTGTTTGGCGGTGGCAAAGCCAAACGCTGGGATGTTTTTGAAAAAATGTATGGCGAGATCGCTGCTGAAGCGGAAGATGATTTTCAGGCGCTGTTTGGCAAAGCTTTTGCCAAAGCCTATGAGGAACAATTGCGCAAATTGCGCTAATATAAATATAGGCGGAAAAACCGCCGCTAGGGAGAAGAAAACGTGTCTTGGGATAGCAAAGTTGTCTGGAGTGAGGGGTTGTTTTTGCAGCCGCAACATTTTCAGCAAAATGACCGTTATGTTGAATCGATGGTGGCGGGTCTTGCCCACAGCCTCACGCCCTACGCATGGGGGGTGAGCGAGCTCACCATCGATGACGAATTGCTCCGCCTCGGGAAATTTGCCATAAAAACCGTAAGCGGGCTCACGCCCGATGGCGCGCAGTTTCGGGTGCCGCAAGCCGAAAACCATCCGCCCAGCATGGATGTGCCGGAAAATATCAAAAACACCGTGGTTTACCTGACCACCCCGACCCGTCGCCACGGTGCCACCGAGGTGGATATGTCGGGGGCCGAAAAATCGGCGGCGCGTTATGCGCCGAGCGAGATCGAAATCACCAATGCGGTCGGCAACCAAAAATCGCCAACCACGCTGGCGGTGGGCAAATTGCGGCTCGAATTCGCGCTGGAAATGGATGACATGTCTGACCGGCTCGCGATTCCGGTTGCGCGGATAATCGAGGTGAAATCCGACAAAGAGGTGGTTTTGGACCGCGGTTTTATCCCGTCCTGCCTTGATATGCGGGCTGCCGGCACTTTGGCCGATTTCGTGCGCGAGGTCGAAGGGCTGCTCGGGCACCGCTCGGATGCGCTTTCGGGGCGCTTGGTAGAATCCAGCCCCGCCAAGGCCGCTGCCGAGATCACCGATTTTTTGCTGCTGATCTGTGTGAACCGGTATTTGCCGATGACCCGCCATATTTCAGGCATGAAAAACGCGCATCCGGCCATGGTGTACCAGTTTTTGATCGGGCTGGCCGGTGAGCTTTCCACCTATATGGATGCGGCCAAAAAGCCGCCGGTTTTTCCGCTTTACCAGCACGAAAACCTGACCGAGACCTTTGCAGTGGTGATGCGGGCTTTGCGCCAGTATCTCTCGGCGGTGCTCGAGCAAAACGCGGTGCAAATTCCGCTGGAGGCGCGGAAATACGGTATTTCGGTCGGTATGATCGCCGACAAACGCCTGCTTCAGGGCGCGAGTTTTGTGATGGCGGCCAAAGCCGATGTGCCGCCCGAAACCATCCGCAAGCATTTCCCGACCCAGGCCAAGCTCGGGCCGGTCGAGGGCATTCGCCAGCTGGTTAATTCGGCGCTGCCGGGTATCGGTATGCGGCCAATGCCGGTGGCACCGCGGCAAATTCCGTTTCATGCCGGGGTGACCTATTTCGAGCTCGATCGCAATGGCGCGTTGTGGAAACAGCTCACCACATCCGGCGGGCTGGCGGTGCATGTGGCGGGAGATCTGCCGGGGCTCCACATGGAGCTTTGGGCGATCAGGAATGGCTGAAAAGGGGAAAACGCATGAGCAATGATGACGATCCGTTTGCCGAGCCGAACGACACGGAAAAAACGATTGTAAACCTGCGCCCGGGTGGCCGCGCGCCAGCGCCGCAACAACCGGTGCAACAGCCGCAATATGCGCCCCCACCGCAGCAAGGCTTTGGCCAGCCACCGCAGCAGGGCTTTGGCCAGCAGCAGCCCCAGTTTGGCCAGCCGCAACAGGGCTATGGCCAGCCACAGCCACCGGTTTATGGCCAGCAGCCGCAAGTGCCGCCGCAACAACCCCGGCAGGGGGCCGATGACGGTTTTGCCCTCACAGGCATGAACACGCTCAACGCGTCGGCCTCGCAAATATTTGCGCTGATCGGCCGGATCAGAAACCGCGCCCAGCATAACGACCCGGCCGCCCTGCGCGCCAGTGTCGTCAAAGAAATTCAGGCCTTTGAGCAACGCTCGCTGCATGCCGGTATTCCGGCCCAAACCGTGAATATCGCGCGCTATCTGCTATGCGCCACGGTCGATGACGTGGTGCTCAACACCCCGTGGGGCGGGCGCTCGGTCTGGACCACGCAAAGCATGGTTGGCACCTTTCACAAGGAAACCCATGGCGGTGACCGCTTTTTTGATCTGCTGGCGCGGATGGAGCAAGACCCGGCCAATAACCTTGAAATGCTCGAGTTTATTTACGTGTGCCTCAGCCTCGGGTTTGAGGGCCGCTTGCGGGTGGAAAATCAGGGCACCGACAAGCATATGCGCATCCGGGAAGGGCTGGCGCGGCTGATCCGTGCCAATCGTGGCGAGCAGGAGCATTCGCTCTCGCCGTTCTGGAAGGGTGTTAATCTGGCGCATAAGGCGCTGAATATCTGGAAGCCGATGTGGATAATGACCGGGGTTTTGGCGATTGCGCTCAGCCTCGGGTTTTTCGGGCTTTCATACGCGCTCACCGGCGAAACCGAGCGCCTGCAAGGCACGTTGGCCACGCTTGGCACCCCCCAACCCATCGAGCTGACCCGCCGCGCGCCACCACCGCCACCACCGCCGCCCGCGCCCGAGGCCGAAGAGCGCATCGACGCGGTCACCGGTTTCCTCAAGGAAGAGATCGAGGCTGGCATTGTGCAGGTATTCGAGCAAGGCAACACGCTGGTGATCCGCATTGCCGGGGCAGAAATGTTTGGCCCCGGGCAGGATAGCCTGCAACCGGGTTACCCCGAGCGCCTGAAAAAGGTGGCCGAAGCGCTGAACGAGCAGCCGGGCAAAATTCTGATCGTTGGCCACTCCGACAGCGACCCGATTTCAAATGCCCGCTTCCCGAATAACCAGGTTTTGTCGCTGCGGCGGGCAGAGTCGGTGTTGGACTCCATTGCGCATACGATTGACCAACCCGAGCGGCTAACCGCTGAAGGGCGCGCGGACCGCGAATTGATATTAAACGAGGCCGGCGTGGAAGATAAACGCCTCAGCCGTCGTGTTGAAGTGATTTTGGTGAAGTAGGGCGGAAACATGATTCGATATATACGAAAAATTTTTGGGTCACTGCTTTTTGCCCTGCTGTTCACGGGCTTGGCGCTTTCATTAGCTATCTGGTTTTTTGGACCGGTATTGGCGCTTGGCGAATGGCGCCCGTTTGACAGTATCTTTGAGCGCGTTACGTGGATCATCGGTATCTGGGTTTTTGTCTTTTTGGTGCTCACCATCCGCTGGCTGCTGCGCCGCCGCCGCGAGCGTAAGATGGGTGACGAAATTGTCTCTGATGATGGCGATGATGGTGACGACGACGCGGTCAAGGAAGAGCTGAAAGAAATGCGCACCCGGATGCGGGATGCGCTGAAAACCCTGCGAAAATCCAAGCTCGGCGGCCGCAGTATTTACCAGCTTCCGTGGTATATCATGATCGGCCCGCCCGGTGCGGGGAAAACCACCGCCATTGTTAATTCCGGCCTGAAATTCCCGCTGGCCGAAAAGCTGGGCATGAAGGCGCTGGGCGGGGTGGGCGGCACCCGCAATTGCGACTGGTGGTTTACAAATGAAGCGGTGCTGATAGACACGGCCGGCCGCTACACCACGCAAGATAGCGATGAAGAAGCCGATAGTCAGGCTTGGGGCGGCTTTTTGAAAATGCTGCGCAAATTCCGCAAACGCCAGCCGATAAACGGCGCTATTGTGGCCATTTCGCTTTCAGATCTTTCCATGCAGGATGTAGCGGCGCGCAAGCTGCATGCCGATTCCATCCGGCATCGCCTGAAAGAGCTGCGCGAAAAACTAGGGGTGCGCTTTCCGGTTTATATTCTGTTCACCAAGGCTGACCTGATCGCGGGCTTTGCCGAATTTTTTGAAAACCTGACCAAAGAAGACCGTGAACAGGTGTGGGGCTTTACCTACAAGCTCAAAAAGGGCAAAAAGGCCGCCGCC
>Ga0316205_10005757_pt1 | contig 10124 bp, 9 predicted proteins | sample 3monthpyrite_MG_FD_204941 | JGI IMG/M metagenome (GOLD analysis project Ga0316205, IMG submission 204941) | Microbial mat bacterial communities from mineral coupon in-situ incubated in ocean water Damariscotta River, Maine, United States -... | ecosystem: Environmental > Aquatic > Marine >...
CGATTGAAGAGCCAATGGCATTTTCAGCAAATGCGCAGCGTTTATTGGAGAACTCAAGCCTGCGAACACGACTTGCAAATGAGGCACGTGAATATGTGAAGGAATGGACGGCGGAAGAAATGACCAACCGCCTGTTAGATTTATATCAGGACTTGATAACTGATGATCTTCCGCAGACTATCAGCGAAGATAATTTAGGAAACCAGCTTGCTAGTTGAATCTGAATCGAGACAGGCTTCGGTTTCTTCCTTTTTGTTTATTTCCAGGTGTGAATAAAACTGTTCTGTAGCCGCCATCCATGAATGTTTTTCTGCATATTCGCGTGCATTTTGTGGTGATAGGGCCTGTGCTTGTTGTACAGCCTTGCCGAGATCATCATCAAGAACTCCAGTCACTCCATGTTGTACCACGTCAACAGGCCCAGTGACGGGGTAGGCGGCCACAGGTACACCACAGGCCATGGCATCGAGCATCACTATGCCAAACGTGTCAGTGCGACTCGGGAAAACAAACGTATCTGCAGCAGCCATATAGCTTGCGAGTTCCTCTCCAAACTTGAAACCGACAAATTTAGCGTCGGGGTATTTTTTACTGAGTGCTTCGCGGTCAGGTCCATCACCAACGATGTATTTTGTGCCCGGTATATCCAGTGATAAAAAGGCATCGAGGTTTTTTTCGACGGCAACACGTCCAGCATACAGTGTGATGGGGCGTTCGTCCTTAATGAAGGATTTCGTACGAGGTTTAAATAACTCAGTATCAACTCCACGTGACCAGATAACGACATTTTTAAATCCCCACTTCAATAATTCCTGTCTTTGTGACTCAGTTGGCACCATGATGCGTTCAGATTTGGCGTGAAACTGTCGGAGCACGGCGTAACTGAATGAGATGGGGATGGGTACACGTAAGCGAACATAGTATGGAAATTGGGTGTGATAGGCAGTTGTGAACTTAATACTTCGCTTCAGACAATACCTTCTGGCTGCAGCCCCTAATGTACCCTCAGTCGCAATATGTACAGCATCAGGCTCGAATTCATCGAGTGTCTTGTAAACCTTTCGGCCAGGAAAAAGCGAAATTCGTATGTCCGGGTAGGTGGGTAAAGGAATGGTTTTGAAAGACTGTGGCGTGACATAAACTACGTCGTGGCCCATCTTAGTTAAACACTCACGTGTGCGACTTAGGGTTGTGACAACACCATTTGTCTGTGGCGTCCATGCATCAGTTACAACGGCTATTTTCATGCGACTTGTGGGATTTCCAGGGTAACTTCTGAGTCGGCCTTCAAGGCCATTTTACGATCAGACCAGTGAATTAGTTCTATTGTGCCGTCGAGTTGCTCTACCAGGGCAGTGCAGTGTTCGATCCAGTCACCATCGTTACAATACATAACATCACCGATGAGGCGGATATCTGCATGGTGGATATGACCGCAGACAACGACATCATGTCCATTCTTTTTAGCCTCTGCCGCAACAATATTTTCATATTTTCGGATATGTGCCATGGCATTTTTAACTTTACTCTTGATGAATTTAGCCAGGGACCAGAAGGGAAAACCTAATCGGTGACGTAACTTATCAAGAATACGATTGGCATAGAGGATAAAGTCATAACTAAGATTGCCGACAAATTCTGTTAGTTTGCTACATTGCATGACTGCATCATACTTATCACCGTGCAGCATATGGACTGATCGTCCGTCGATAGTGGTATGTGTATATTCATTATGTATCTCGACATTACCAAGCACCATACCATCGTAGGCACGAAACTCTTCATCATGGTTGCCAGGGATATAGATCACTTTAGTGTCGTGCTTGGCTTTTCCGAGGATGGTGCGAATAACATTATTATGTGATTGTGGCCAATACATGGTACGTTTCATTGACCAAATATCGATAATATCACCGACTAGAAATAGATATTCAGTTTCTGTAGAGCGAAGGAAATTGAGGAGATATTCTGCTTTACATCCCTTATAGCCAAGATGTACATCCGATATCCAGATTGCCCGATATTTTATTGGGCCTACGTCTTGGATTGGCGTCATGAATATATCCCGGTTACTCAACTAAAAATAGTATTGTCAGTAGAGATGACAGGTTTCTTTCAAATATATGATGATTTTATGAAGCTATGCCGCATAAGTATTTTCATCTGAGAATAGTGTCTTGTCGCTTTCACTATCGTGTGTAGCTATAACATTATTACTACCAATTGAGTAATAGTTAATGCCATAGGATGCCAATGTCTTTGGATCATATATGTTTCTACCATCGAATATGACAGGCGAATTAAGTGTTAGCTTAATTGTTTCAAAATCTGGAGCCTTAAATTGTTGCCACTCTGTAACGATAATTAAGGCATCTGCCTTTTCTAATGCAGCTTCTTCAGAGTTAACCAGAATAAGGTTTTCACGTTCGCCATATATTCTTTTACATTCCTGCATCGCAACAGGATCAAATGCTTTAATCTTTGCGCCTGAGTTCCAAAGCAATTTCATTAACACACGGCTCGGTGCTTCGCGCATGTCGTCTGTATTGGGTTTAAAACTCAATCCCCACAACGCGAATGTTTTGCCTTCGAGTTCACCATCAAAATGATTGTGGATCTTGTGAAACAGTATTTCTTTTTGTTGTGCGTTTACGGCTTCTACAGACTTTAGTATTTTTGACTCATAACCGTGTTGTGTTGATGTGTTAATAAGTGCTTTGATATCCTTTGGAAAGCAAGAGCCTCCATATCCGCAGCCAGGGTATATAAACTGATAGCCGATTCTGCTGTCAGAACCGATTCCATGTCGGACTGATTCAATATCAGCACCTACTTTCTCAGCAATGTTTGACATTTCATTCATAAAGCTGATTTTTGTCGCTAACATGCAATTGGCTGCATATTTAGTCATCTCAGCACTGCGTACATCCATGACAATGATGCGGTCATGATTTCGATTGAAAGGACTAAATAGTTCTCGCATTGCATGCTCAACTGATAGATTGTCTATCCCGATAACGATACGATCAGGTTTGGTACAGTCTGATACCGCTGACCCTTCTTTGAAAAATTCGGGGTTTGATACAACGTTAAAGTCTATATTCTTATCACGCTGTTTGAGAATATCTTCTACCACAGCTTTTACTTTATGGGCTGTTCCAACAGGAACAGTTGATTTGTCGACAATGATTTTAGGCTCGACCATGTGTGTTGCAATTGTTGCTGCTACATCTAGGACATATTGCAAATCTGCAGAGCCATCTTCGTCAGGTGGGGTTCCAACGGCAATGAATTGGAATTTTCCGTGTTCTACACCTTCAGCTGCATCGGTTGTGAATCTAATACGGCCTTCATTAAGGTTGTGTTTTACGATAGGTGCTAGTCCGGGCTCATAAATTTGCACAATGCCTTTTTTCAGACTCTCAATACGATCTACGTCTATATCAACACAAACAACATCATGTCCAGCCTCTGCGAAGACTGCTGCTTGGACTAAACCAACATAACCACTACCAAATACGGTAACTTTCATAGATGATTCAACCTATCGTCATAATTAATTGATAAAACAATTATGGATAGGGCATATGACAGAGATGGGTCAGATATATGACAGTTAAGAGACGTAAAATATATTACTCAGGTAGTACTTCAGTGCCTCTGCTAAGTTTATGTGAAAGTAATGCGGCCAATAAAACAAAGCCAGCAGACCACCACAAGCAACCAGCTAAGCCATAGGATTGGTAGATCAAACCTGATAGGACTGTTCCTGTTAAGCGCCCACTGGCATTTGCCATATAATAAAATCCAACATTCATTGAGACTTTATCATGATCTGATCTGGCGACAATCAGGTACGAGTGCACGGCAGAGTTAATCGCAAAGATTACTCCAAATGCAGTAAGCCCCGCTATCAACACAATCGTTGTATCAAAGTTTTGTTGCATTAAGAAGGCAAGCGTGATGACAACTAGAAAAAGGATATATGCCCATATTTGTGCGGTTCTGCCATCAGGCCCTTTACCATGGTGACTACGACTAATCAGCGATGGGGCAGTGGCTTGAACGATACCGTAACCGATAATCCAGAGCGCGAAAAAGCTACCGACCTGTGAAAAGCTCCACCCCAGGACGGAATACAAAAACACTGGTAGGCCAACAACAAACCATATATCACGTGCGCCAAATAGGAAGAAACGCGCAGCAGATAACCAGTTGATGTAACTTGATTTGGAAAATACTTGTGAAAATTTCGGCTTGCTTTTAGATTTTCCGAGGTTGCCTGGCAGTAGTACTACCGAAAGGATAAATATCACGAAAAGGAATGCAGACAAAATGAATAAGGCGCCACGAAAACCAACCACTTCCAATAATACAGCACCAATAAAAAAACCAGCCCCTTTCAGCGAGTTTTTTGAGCCGGTGAGTATAGCAATCCATTTAAACAGTCGTGATTCAGTGTGCTCTGGTAGAAAAGTTTTTACACTGGCCTTGGCTGACATCTTGTTTAGGTCTTTGGCTATTCCTGACAATGCCTGAGCGAACATGACATAAGCGACACTTAGCCATGCATCAGGAACAGTTAACATCAGCAGGGCAATTATTTGCATCCCCATGCCAATATGCATAGTTATATTCAGACCAATTCGTGCACCTAACCATCCCCCTAACAGATTGGTGATCACACCAAATAGTTCATAGAACAAAAAGAGCATGGCGACTTCAAAAGGGGAATACCCCAACAGATGAAAGTAAAGTACAACCAACATCCGAATTGCACCATCAGTGATAGTGAAACCCCAATAGCTCAGTGTAACGACTAGATAATTTTTAAGGCCAGATTCCACCGCTCATCCAGTTTGTATTAATTAATATGCATTTAATGTAATTGAAATATTTCTTAAACAAAAGCACGATATTTTTATAGTTAGGCCAAATTATAACGGATCTAGAGATATTTATGTATAAGCTTAAAAGTGTTCTAAGCGCAGAAGACATAGAAGCCGAGGATGGTCAATCCTGGTTTCGCTATATTATTGTTAGTGACTACAATAATATCACTGGTGTAAGGGCTGGAACGAAATCTGAAGTCCGCACCCATGTGCAGTTTCTTGTCTCCTTATTGAACGCAAAGTACAAGGAAGGAAAGACTAAAACTTATAAGCCCGTTCAAATTAACTCACCACAATACTAATTTCCCAAGTCCTTTGATTGGTTTCCCTGCAAAGTATCACATCATTTTTAGTGTATCGCATACTGCAAAAGCAATACTGTAACAAATATTTCATAAATATATGTTTTAAGGTACGTAGTATATAGATTAATGAAATATGACAACCTTGTCGTATTAGGTTTGTAGCAAGGAATATAAATGGAAACGAGTTTAGGGCTTTATGTAATTTATTCTATCATTGGACTGTTTGCGCTTCGAAAGGTACAAGTTCGACTGCGGTTATCCAGGGCTAAACATCCGTCGCTGCGAGGTCATTCAAAAATGTCTCGCCGGATCGCCAAATTGATTCCTTTCTACGAATATAGAGAAGATCAGTTTTTCAGTAGTGATGGTGCACCAGATAATGTAATTCAGCAAAGATATAATGGTTTCATACGCTTAAAAGACCTATTTGCAAAAAAATCTCCTAATTCTGTCGCCATGAGTGAGGAACTTGAAAGTAGCATTTCTGATGTTTTATTTACCAATGCCTATCGTGTCCCATTTCAGTATCGAAATTATATTCGAGATAACCTCAAGCTTGGTACGCTGGTCGAAGAGTCCACCGGCACGCAAGTGAAGGATCTGGATGGCAACTGGTCTTATGACCTGACAGGCTCTTATGGCGTGAATGTTTTTGGATATGATTTTTATAAAGAGTGCCTTGAGAAAGGCAGTGAACGCGTCAAGGAGCTGGGACCAGTGCTTGGTCCCTACCATCCCATTATCGCAGATAATGCTAAACGACTAAAGACGATATCAGGCCTGGATGAGATCTCATTTCATATGTCTGGCACCGAGGCTGTTATGCAGGCAGTACGCCTGGCCCGTTACCATACTGGTAAGACACATCTGGTCCGCTTTTGCGGGTCGTATCATGGCTGGTGGGATGGTGTTCAGCCTGGAATAGGCAACGATCGTAAAACCAATGATGTATACACCTTGAAAGACATGGATGCAGACACGTTGAAAGTGTTACGCACACGTAAAGATATTGCATGTGTATTGGTGAACCCGTTACAGGCCTTGCATCCCAATGGGAATGCACCCGCTGATGCGATGTTGATTGCTAGTGACCGCAGTGCAGATTATGATCGCGACGCTTACTCGTCCTGGTTACAGGAGCTCAAACAGGTATGCAATGAGCGTGGTATTGTTTTTATAATCGATGATGTCTTTATGGGCTTCAGGCTGGCTTATGGCGGCTCTCAGGAATACTTCAATGTAAAAGCAGACATGGTTACCTATGGAAAGACGCTTGGTGGTGGACTACCAGTTGGTGTCGTTTGCGGTAAACATAAGTTAATGAAACGCTATCGTGAGGATCGACCAACCCGTATCTGTTTTGCGCGCGGAACGTTTAACTCACACCCCTATGTTATGGCAACGATGAATGAGTTTTTACAGAGAATTGATACGAATGAAATACGTCAGAACTACGCAAACAATGAAAAAGTATGGAATGATCGCGTTACAGAACTCAATAATCGTTTAATTCAAGCTGATCTACCTGTCAAAGTTAGTCATATGTCATCTGTTTGGACAATCACTTATACGAGCCCGGGCCGCTATAACTGGATGTTCCAGTACTATTTACGAGCAAAAGGTCTCGCAATTAGCTGGGTAGGTACTGGTCGAATAATCATGAGTCATAATTTTAGTGATGAAGATTATCAGGCTGTTATGGAAAGATTTATTTCAGCTGCGACTGCAATGAAGGCCGATGGTTGGTGGTGGACTGATATTAGTTTGACTAACAAGTCTATTAAGAAGCAGGTTTTTCGTGAACTCGTGGGGGCAGTATTCAAATAATCTAATTACCCTTCTGCTGTTGCGGCAGAAGGGTAGTTAGCTTTTCTCAGGATTCAACGTGGTGCATGGGATCCATCAGCTCACCTTTTAAAAGATAGAATGGTGATTTGTGATAAATCTTGATGTCATGGAAGGGATCAGTCAGGATTTTTGTAAACCATACTAATCCAGCAGTTACATCATATATGAAGAATAGATGTACTGTCCTGAATATCAAAGCACCTGCTCCTATGAATAACCAAATGATACTCAGGTTGTGTAGATAACCCTCAGTACCGACATATGGAGTGAATAGGCCAAACAGGCTTGGATACAAATATAACACCAGTGGAGACAAACCCCATATCGTAAGCAATACAATCTTTCGGTTTAAATTGTAACCGACTTTAATGTTTTCCTTGTGTTCATGTGTTGCCTGATTAACTTCATCATAACCTTTCGGCTCAAAAAAAAAGTGACCAATTTGGCGTGTGACCATCGCCACGATCCAGCCCAGGAAAGCTGCCATCACTGGATTAACAAAAATTAAGGCATAGGCGCCAAGAAAACTCATAGCACTAATCAAGTGTAGAGTCTGGTTAATGCGACTGTGATGGTAATAACGGTGGTCGTCCCATCGCTGCTCTTTTAATTCTTCGAGAAATTTCATAATAAAGTAGTTCCTTAAAATATATCGTGTCAGACGTTATTAGTTTTATGTCATCAATGTGTCAGTAATGTTAAAAAACCTGCAATTAAATAAATACTTTATATTTCAGTTTAATGACTTGGAGGTTTCCTCTTGCATATGTAAGAGTGCCTGGCCCATTCGGATGGTGTCGCCTTCATGAATATTGCTATCAATACTAAATTTGCTATTGGCAAATACAATAATTGTCGAACCATGTTGAAAATAACCCATTTCATCGCCTTTTTTTAAATCAGCCTGGCATTTCAGGTGATTCGGTCCCTTGTACCGGAGATCGAGGACATTTGGCAGACAGTGTAATTTGATGCCGGCGACCAGAATAGCTGCTACTGGAACCAGGGTAATATGGTGATCAGGTTTCGTGATTGTTAAATCGATTACTGCTCGTTCATTTTTACAATAAAGTTTCTCAATCCGTTTAAGCGCGATGGGATTAACATTCCAGGTATCACCGGATATGTAATTGACTTTCTTTACCTGGCATTCTGTTGGTGCATGAAAGCGGTGATACATTGTAGCTTTAAGTCTCAGTGTAATGTACAGCCCGTCTCGGTAGCGCTCGACCAGCTCATTATTTCCAAACAACTCTATCAAGGTATAGGGAAAACCTTTTGTTTGAAATAGCTCAGTACCGTTTACCTGGCCATGCGAACCTACAATTGCATCACAAGGGCTAATTATGACCCTGGGGTCCGAATCAATGCTACGTGCGTCAGGCTTGAGCTGACGAATGAAGCAATCATGGAGACTGCTGAAGTTGGTTGTTTTTGCCTCAGATAAATCTAGTTCCTTCGAAAAAAGTTGCCAAACCCAAATTGAAATCTTGCTTATTATTGGATTCTCCAGTTTGCTAAACCAGCCCATAAATAAAGTGGCATAGCGGCGTGGAAGTCGATTCGTGAATAGAAAGTTTAACTGCTCGAATAGTGTTTGGTATTTGATAGCTGAGTTTTCAGACATAGTAATTTACGATTAAAAATGGTTCAGCATGCTGTCATCTCGAATAAAAAAAGGGTTAGAGTATTACTTATACTCTAACCCTTAGCGGCAGCACTCAACCTGGTTTAAGAATTGTGTTTTTTGTATTCCGCAATTAAAGAATCAGGCCGTTTCTTTTTGTTTTTCTTGTTCAGGACAAAGACAACGGTTTCACCTTTTGGGCCAGCACCAATTTGACTAAACATGTAATTGGGGTGTCCAAAGGAACGAACGGGTCCCATATCCTTAAAACTATTGAATACATAAATACGATTATGCTTGCGCATTTCAGCATAAACAGCATCCTGCTTTATTTTACCGTCATACAGTTCGATTGCTGTGACAGGTTTTTTCATTTTTTTGTCTTTCTTAGTTAAGCCAAAGACAATAGTTTCACCATTCGGGCCTGCACCAATTCGAGTTAGACGATATGGGGTTTCACCAAGCGTCAAGAATTCTTTGTAAAGTTTACGATCATAGAAAACATGGATGCGACCATCGTGATGTACTTCATAGATTTCCATCTTGCTTTTAGAAGAGGTGCTTGTATCGGAATTAGTCGCACAGCCTGCAAGATAGGCGGCCAATATAAGGACAAGGCTGGTCTTAAATATATTTTTGAGATGTAACATGGTATTCCTCAATATTATTGTGAGCGTGATATGTAAAAGTATTCGATCAACATTACATATTTATTACACTGAGCAGCCTTAATCGAGTGAAAGTAAAAATATAATACAATCAATAAGGATCTAGGTTAAGTTTCCTATAATTAAATTAATTTGAAATTAATGCATGGAAGGAAAAGAATGGCTGTGAAAATATGGTGGCTATCTATAAGTATACTGTCGATAGTGAATATTGGTGCCTGGTTCTATTCAGCTATATTATTTGCAAAGCGCAAACCTGCAATGAACCCGGATATTTATTTAGGACGGAGAATTATACTTTGGCTATCGGGGATTTACGTATTTGGTTGTGCCTTTCGATCCTTTCTCCCACGGATTGACTTAGAACGAATTTGTCTTGTCGACTCATGGCTATCAACAATGCTTGTTGGCCGTACTGTCGCTACCATTGCCGAACTTAGTTTCATTTTACAGTGTGTTATTTTACTGCGCGAAGCAGGACGGGGCGTTAACAATCAATTTTCGTTACGTATTTCAATCGCGCTTATTATCATTATCGTTATTGCTGAGGGTTTTTCCTGGTATGCGGTTATTAGTACGCACTATTTAGGTAGCGTGATCGAAGAATCGTTATGGGCGATCGCAGGCGCACTGTTAATTATGAGCTTTATTGCGCTGAGGCCAAACGTTTCAGGTCGACATCGATATTTTCTTAATGCCATGATTGTCTTTTGCACGGGTTACTTGTTATTCATGGTTACTGTTGATGTACCAATGTACTGGTCGCGTTGGCAGGAAGATATCG
>Ga0316205_10005760_pt1 | contig 10120 bp, 10 predicted proteins | sample 3monthpyrite_MG_FD_204941 | JGI IMG/M metagenome (GOLD analysis project Ga0316205, IMG submission 204941) | Microbial mat bacterial communities from mineral coupon in-situ incubated in ocean water Damariscotta River, Maine, United States -... | ecosystem: Environmental > Aquatic > Marine >...
GATAAAGCCGCCCTAACACACTGAATTTTAATGAATTGACGTGCGTTCTGCGTCGCTGATGCGATCTTCATGTGTTTGGGTCCCGCTCTGACACTCTATGTTGTGTGTTCGGTCTAGCTCAGGTCCGAACACTTGTCAAAACGAACACCAAGAAAGGCGTGCTGAAAACAGGCGCCTTTAGTCGCGGTTTGTTACAGATATTTCAGTGCTTAAAGACCTGCGAGCAGACCCGCGGTCGAGAGCGCTGCAACGATGGCCACAGGCCACAGTAAGCGGTCCCAGTTGAGACTAAGCAAAAGGCTCAAGCCTTGGTAGCTGCTTTGAATTGATTGCATGGGTCCATTCCCTCACAGAAGATACCCAATTTTGCTGGTTAAATGTGGCGCAAATGCGGCAAATTCAGGCGCAAAAGAAGTCATTTGTCAAAGCGAAAACCATCAAAGACAGCAGCAGCAGCAGCCCGCCAGTCATCAACCGGTTCAATGCTTTTTCGCTTGGCGGACGCCCCACAACCGCCTCGTAGGCGTGGAACACCAAATGGCCACCATCCAAGACTGGGATCGGAAATAGGTTCAAAAGCCCGACAGCCGTGGACAGCACCGCAATAAACCAGATAAACTGCGCTGGCCCTTGGGAGGCCATGTCGCCCGAGGTTTGGGCGATGCCGATGGGGCCTTGAATATTGCAGGAACTGATCGCCCCGGTCACCATATACCACATGCCAGACAGGCTTGATCGGGCAATGAACCATGTCTGGAGCACACCGCCCCACATGGCCTCGCCTGCCCCTAGCGTTTCACGGGTCGGCTCGAAAAATGCGCCGCCAGAGAACCCGATCAGCCAGCGCGACTCAAACCCGTCAGCGGTTGGCAAATCCCTTTGACGTGGTGACAGAGTTTTTTCCAACACTTCGCCATTGCGCCAAACAAGAAGCTCCAGTGGTTTGTCTTTGTTGATTTGGGCGGCTTCCTGTACTTCTCGAAGCGCGAACACTGGCGTACCGTTCACCGACTGGATCACGTCGCCCACCTCTAGCCCGCCGTCCATCGCTGCGGATTTCGGCTGCAATTGGTCGATGACCGGCGGGAACGGGAAAACGCTGTCAAAGCTTACGGCTTTTCCGCCGCGTTCCACCTCGTAGGACGTTGTCTGCGTGGCTTTCGCGTCCCGTGCCGCGACGTAGAAATCTTCTAAACTCGTGATCTCGGCATCACCCACACGCAGAAGCCTGTCGCCTTCCTGGAACATATCCACAGGCCCCGGAAGCGGCTTGAGCTTGCCAATGACGGCTTCGTCGGTTGTGGTACCGGAGAACAGGAAAACGCCTGCAAACACAAAGATCGACAAGATAAAATTGAACACAGGCCCCGCTGCTACCGTCGCCGCGCGTCGCCATAGGTCGGCCCCATGCATGGTGCGTTTGCGCTCGGTGTCGGATAGCCCCGTCATCGCCGCGCCGTCCTTACCGGATGCCGCGTCTGAATCGCCCATAAACTTCACATAGCCACCAAATGGTAGCGCCGCGAGTTGCCAATGAGTGCCCCGCTTATCAATGCGGGAATACAAAACCGGACCAAACCCGAGAGAGAACACCTCTGCATGGATGCCGCACCAACGCCCAACTATGTAATGGCCATATTCGTGGATCGCCACGATCACGCTCAGCGCAACAATGAAGGCGAGGGCCGAGCTCAAAAAGCCACCAAACGAGGGAAGCATCCCCAAAATATCCATAGACCGCCCTTTCGCGTTCTTTGTTCCGGCGTCTAGCGCACCAGTGTGTCCTGCATCAATTCACGAGTCGTCATGCGTGCCAAATGGTCAGTCTCGAGCACCTTATCAAGGGTGAGTATGTCGCAACTAAGACCATTTCGCTGCTGCAAACGGTTCAACACTTTGTCAACTAGCCGCGCCATATCGAGAAACCCGATCTTGCCGTCGATAAACGCGTCCAGCGCTGCTTCCTTCGCGGCATTGAACGCAGCGCCTGACAGGCCGCCTGTTTCCATCACGTCACGGGCGATGCGCAAGGCTGGGTATCTGGCCTCATCGGCGGTTCTGAAATTCAGACTGCCGATCTGAGCCAGATCAAGGCGTGCCACAGGAACATGCCCGCGATCCGGCCAGTGCAGCGCGTAGCCGATGGCGTGGCGCATATCAGGCGGGCCAAGATGCGCCATCAACGCCCCGTCTTTGAATCCCACCAGCGCGTGTATCAGGCTTTCCGGATGAACGACGGTCTCGATCTTGTCAGCCTCAAGGGCAAAGAACTCTTTGGTTTCTATAAGTTCCATCGCCTTATTAAACATAGAAGCGCTGTCGATTGTGATGCGCTGCCCCATATCCCAATTCGGATGTGCAGACGCCTCCACAAGCGTCGCGGTTTCCAATGCGTCGAGAGGCCAATCGCGAAAGGCCCCGCCCGACGCGGTGATAATGACTCGCTCAACAGCATTCATGTCCTCGCCAACCAAGGCTTGGAAAACACCGGAATGTTCGCTGTCGACGGGAAGGATTGTTGCCCCGTATTTTGTGGCTTCAGCCATCAGGTAAGGGCCTGCTGTCACAAGGGATTCCTTGTTCGCCAACGCCAATATCGTGCCGTGGCGCACTGCGCGCAGACCGGGAACCAGGCCCGCCGCCCCGACGATTGCTGACATGAACCAGTCGGCCTTCCGGTCCGCGGCCTCGGCCACAGCATCTGCGCCCGCCGCCACCTCAATGCCAGTTCCTGATAGCGCAGATTTCAGGTCTTCGTGGCAATTGTCAAAAGCGGTAACGGCCAGATCAGCGTTGAGGGCGATCGCCTGCTCCGCCAAACGCGCCACGTTGCGCCCCCCGGTCAAGGCCACGACATCGTACAGATCTGGCGTGCGGGCGATTAAATCGACCGTATTCTCACCGATTGAACCAGTGGAGCCGAAGATTGTGACTTTGCGCATCAAATCAAGATCGGTGGGAAGCCCACCAAGATCATGATTGGCAGCAATATCACCCCGGCCCCCAACATGCCGTCAAACCGGTCAAAGAAACCGCCATGTCCCGGGATCAGGTTCGAGGAGTCTTTGACACCCATCTTGCGTTTCAATGCACTCTCGGCCACGTCACCCGCCTGTGACGCCATTGAAAGCAGCACGGAATATACGACAACCTCGAAGCCCACGCCCAGAACGCTCATGAAGAATGCGCCGACTATGGCCGCAGCCACCCACCCCGCAGATGTTCCCGACCAGGTCTTCTTCGGGCTGACTTTCGGCCAAAACTTCGGCCCGCCGATGATGCGGCCCGCAAAGTAGCCCAATATGTCGGTAGCGATAACGACGAGGGCCAGCCAAAGCATCCAGACGACACCGTCAATGCGCAAGATCAGCAAGGACATGCAGGCCACCATGATCAACACCGCAAAGATCGCATGCAAAACCCGATGAGACGCGTAAGTAGCCGCTCCCAAGATGGCTGGAACGAGAAGCAGCGACAGCCCAAAGGCAGATTGCAATGTCCACGCCCCAAGGAGCGAGGCCGCAGCCAACGCAGCTAGTCCCATTGCTAAGGTCTGAGCGCCGCCAAGCATCCGCACCAGCTCCCAAACCAACGCGCCACAAATCAAGCAGACAAGAGCTAGAAACCAAATCCCACCGGCCCAGATAGCGCCGATGCCGACAATAGCCATTACAGCGGCGGAACTCATACGGGCAGCCAGATCAGAGAAATTTGCAGATGATGCGCTCATGTCGCCTCCCCATAGTTGCAGGCGAGCGGCCTATCAGGCCTTCACAGCGCCAAAGCGACGGTCACGACTGCCATAGCGGGCCACGACGCTCTCGAACACCTCTGGCGTGAAATCAGGCCAGTGTGTGTCGATGAATTCATACTCGGCATAGGCGGATTGCCATAGCAGAAAATTAGAAATGCGGGCCTCGCCGGAGGTCCGTATCACCAGATCGGGATCAGGCAGCACATAGGTGTCGAGGAACGAGGCCAGCACTTCGGAGTTCACCTGCTCAGGCAGTAGGCGCTTTTCCGCGATCTCTACGGCCAAACGCTGCGTGGCACGGGTCACCTCGTCGCGCGCGCCGTAGTTCAACGCAATGGTGAGATGGGTCGTGTCGTTCTTTTCGGTCAGCTTTTCGAGATAGTCCATCAACGCCTGAAGCTTTTTGTCCAGCTTCTCACGGTCGCCGATAAAGCGAACGCGGGTGCCGAGACGGTGAAGATAATTCGCTTCACGCTGAATGTAGCGCCGGAACAGGGCCATCAAACCGGACACTTCCGATTGGGTGCGTTTCCAGTTTTCTGTCGAAAAGGCAAACATTGTCAGATATTTAACGCCCAGCTTCGGGCAAGTTTCCACCGCCTGTCGAACTCGTTTTGCGCCTGCTTGGTGGCCAAATAGTCGAGGGCGATTGCGCTGCGTTGCCCACCGACCGTTGCCATCCATAATGATGGCGACGTGCTTGGGTCCATTCGGATTAACATCCTCAACGCTCATATCAATACCTCAAATTATTATTTGTTTTAATACGTATATCGCAAAAGCCTACGCGTGTCGGCAGGCTTCTGCGGGGAATTACAAAATCAAACTTGCATGATCTCTTCTTGCTTGTTCTCAAGGCCCTGATCCACCAATTTGATCTGAGCGTCGATCATGTCTTGAACTTCGTCTTCCCAGATTTTCTGGTCGTCCTCGCCCATACCGTCGGCCTTGGCCTTCTTGATCTGGTCCATCGCATCGCGGCGAATGTTGCGGATAGAAACGCGGGCGTGCTCGGCATATTGGCCAGCCACTTTGGTCAGTTCCCGACGGCGTTCTTCGTTCAACTCCGGAATCGGCAACATAATAATCGTGCCGTTCAGTTGAGGGTTGATCCCCAAGCCACTCTCGCGAATAGCTTTTTCTACCTTTCCGACAAGACCTTTATCCCAAACGTTGATCGTCACCATCCGAGGCTCCGGCACATTCACGGTGCCAACCTGATTGATCGGGGTCATGGAGCCATAGGCGTCCACCATAACCGGTTCCAACATGGAGCCAGAGGCGCGCCCGGTGCGTAACGAGCCAAATTCGGTCCGCAGGGACGCCATTGCACCGTCCATGCGGCGTTGAATATCGTCGGTGTCGAGGATGAAGTCTTCAGACATATTGGTCTCTTGTTGCTTGTTGTCGATTTGTACGTGAACGTCTGTTTAAAGCATGGCCCATCTCATTGCCAGTTCCCTGTTCGGCGATCGACACTCCTGTAAATGGCCTATTTCCACTTGCCTGCCCTCATTGGGCGACACCAGCAAACGCACCTACTTCAATCGCAAGAATAGACGCAGGACGACAGTGCGAAGACGGAGATTCCACCGCCTTGGACCTTCTCGTAAGCGGGGAGCTAAAGTTAAATTACTGACGTTACCAACGTCATAAGCCTCTAGTCGACAACCAGCGTGTAGGTCCCCTCGCCCGCGAGGATGCCTTTGAAGCCCCCCGGCTCGTCGAGTGAGAACACGATGATCGGCAGGTGATTGTCACGGGCCAACGCGATGGCAGACGCGTCCATCACACCAAGGCGTTTTTGCAGAACGTCGTCGAAGCTAACCTTGTCGTAGCGCACCGCATCGTCAAATTTGGCGGGGTCTTTGTCGTAAACACCGTCCACTTTGGTGCCCTTGAAAATCGCCTCGCAAGACATCTCGTTTGCCCGCAGCGTGGCAGCAGTGTCGGTGGTAAAATACGGATTTCCAGTGCCGGCTGCAAAGATGCAGACCCGCTTCTTTTCCAGGTGGCGCACTGCGCGGCGGCGGATATATGGCTCCGCGACCTCATTCATGGTGATCGCCGAGATCACCCGCGTGTGAATGCCCAAGCTCTCCAGCGCGCCCTGCATCGCCAGCGCGTTCATTACCGTCGCCAACATTCCCATGTAATCCGCCGTGGTGCGTTCCATCCCCTGTGCCGAGCCTTGAAGCCCGCGAAAAATGTTCCCGCCACCGATGACCATGCAGATCTCAACGCCCATTTCGTGAACAGATTGCACCTCGCGGGCGATCCGCTCCACGGTTGGCGGATGAAGCCCGAATCCCTGATCGCCCATCAGCGCCTCGCCGGATATTTTCAACATAACGCGCTTGTAAGTGGTCTTGGAGGCATCGGTCATGGCAGGGCGGCCTTTTCTGGGAGCTACTTGAGCAGTTGCAAAGTGGTGGCAAAATGTCGGAAAACCCAGCAAGTTTCAACGGCCAAGCGTCGTCCGACACGACACGCCCGATAAAAACTGGAAACCATCAAACCGATGCAGCCTCTGCTTGACCACATAGGAGCCGACCAACCCGTCTTGATTGCGGGGCCAACGGCGTCTGGAAAGTCATCATTGGCGTTGCATATTGCGACAGAGCTGGGCGGCAAGATCATCAACGCCGACGCACTTCAGGTTTTCGACTGTTGGCAGCTTTTGTCGGCTCGCCCCGACGCACGTGAGCTGGCACAGGCCGAACACGCGCTTTATGGCCACGTGCCCTACCGCGAGACCTATTCCACAGGGCATTGGCTCCGTGACGTGACCGTGGAGCTTGGCAAACCGTCCCGCCCGATCATTGTCGGCGGGACGGGACTAAATTTTACCGCGCTGACGCAAGGGCTTGCCGATATTCCATCTATCCCTGCTGAAGTGCGCGCCGAGGCCGAGTTACTCACCCGCGAGGACATGCTCACGGCGCTCGATACACAGACGAGCGGGAGGATCGACACGCTCAACCGCGCCCGCGTGCAACGGGCCTGGGAAGTGCTTCAGGCAACGGGGCGCTCGATAAGCGCGTGGCAGTCCGAAACACCCCCGCCCACGCTGCGCCGCGAAAACTGCGCTTGCTTGGTGTTGAATGCGCCTGTCCCTTGGCTCGATGAACGGATCACCCGCCGATTTGACCAAATGCTGCAAAAAGGCGCCTTGGACGAGGTGCGTGCATTGCAACAAGACTGGGACATTCAGCGCCCGTCTTCGAAGGCCATCGGCGGACCTGAGCTTATGGCGCATCTGAACGGCGAAATCTCGCTGGAAGATGCCCGAGCGCGCGCGATTATCGCTTCGCGTCAATATGCCAAGCGTCAAAGGACATGGTTCCGCGCACGCATGAAAGAATGGACGCAGGTTTCCGCCGACAAGCTCGTGATATGACACAAAATTGCCTTAATTCGACATTTGACAGCGTGGAGCCACGCCAACTACAAATCAGGTCTCGAATTGACGTTCCGGCACTTTCGCAACCGCAGGACATTCCATGACCCGCCTAAACCTACCCAGAGTCGAAACACTTGCAACCCATCAGCGGTCTGAGGTTTGGCGGACGGATGCGGCGCAGTCCTTGAAACACCCGATCTTGTTTTGGATCACGCGCGGCCAGGGCCGCATCATGGTGGATTGCCGGATGCGCGGGATCGGACCTAATACGGCCATTTTTATTCCACCAAACACCCTGTTCAGCTACGAAATGTTCGCGAGCCCTCAAGGAATGGTTGTCTCTCTGCCGCGTGACGAGACCTCGGGGTTCCCACATCGGCCCGCCTTGCTGAAAGCCTCTACCTTGCAGATGCAGGGCGAGGTTACGGGTCTGATCGACGCCATGTCGCGCGAATTGAACGAGCTGCGCCCCGGTCAACGCCGCGCAGTGATGGCTTATGCCATGATGCTTGGTGTCTGGCTCGACCGCGCCCTGACCGAACAGCCTCAAGGCGAGCTTGGCAAATCTGACCGTGTGCTACAGAAATTCAGTCATGTGGTCAGCATTGGCCACCGTGACGGCAAATCGCTGGGCGAGTTCGCTGCCGATTTGCAAGTGACACCTACTCATTTGACCCGTCTGACCCAGAACGCTGTCGGCAAGCCTGCCTCCGCGCTTTTGCAAGAGCGCGTGATTCAGGCAGCCTGCGAAGCGCTGCTTCGCTCGGACCGGCCGGTGCAGGACATCGCAGAAAATCTTGGTTTCTCGAGCCCCGCATACTTCACACGTGCGTTTCAGACACATACGGGAAAAAGTCCTTCTGCATTCCGCAAAGCAAGGTAATCTTCCCGCCAACCCCCTGCCTGCCCCTACGTTATCCGGAACGACACTCTGAAGTCGCGGAAAATGTCGCTTTCTGACATTGCGAATGTCGTTTTTATATCCCAGTCTGACGGTTCCAGCCGTTGACGCGCGCTAAAATTTTGTGCGCTATACGGTCTGGTGCGTTGAGGGGAGGCGTATCAAACAAACTCAATTCGCTACGACGGCAGTAGTTCCGGGACACCCCGGAGGACTGCCCTGCCAAAAAGTAAGAGTCTTCAGGGAGACAAACATGACAAAACAAACCTTTAACGGCGGACCAGTGCATCCCGCAGTGGATATGTACGCGCAAGAGCATAAGGCGGGCCAGATGGACCGCCGCGAGTTCCTGACCCGTGCAACCATGTTGGGTGTCACTGCGACAGCCGCCTATAGTATGATCGGTGCAACACCGGCAAATGCAATGTCGCACGCCAAGCAAGGCGGCACGCTGCGTATGCAAATGGAAGTCCGTGCGCTGAAAGATCCACGCACGTTTGACTGGACACAAATCGCGTTCTTCACCGCCGGTTGGCTGGAATACATGGTTGAGTACAACTCCGACGGTTCCTTCGAGCCGATGCTGCTGGAGTCATGGGAAATCAACGATGATGCAACCGAGTACACGCTGAACGTTCGCAAGGGCGTCAAGTGGAACAATGGCGACGACTTTAATGCTGATGACGTGGCCCGCATGGTCACTGCATGGTGCGACAAGGACGTTGAAGGCAACTCGATGGCCGGTCGTTTCGCCGTTCTGATCGACGCCAACACCAACAAAGCAATCGATGGCGCTATCACCGCTGTTGACAGCCATACCGTGAAACTGAGCCTGCCTGCGCCTGACATTACGTTGATCGCCGGCATGTCCGACTACCCTGCGGCTGTGTACCACAGCTCCGCTACGGGCACACCAGAAGACATGATGTCTAACCCAATCGGCACTGGCCCATACAAGCCAGAGTCTTTGGAAGTTGGTGTCAAAGGGGTCATCGTGCGCAACGAAGGCTTCGACTGGTGGGGCTACTCCGCCGGCAAAGGCGCTTATCTGGATCGCATCGAATATATCGACTACGGCACCGACCCTGCAGCTTGGGTTGCAGCGGCTGAAGCTGAAGAAGTTGACATGTTCTACGAGACCGTTGGCGAATTCGTTGACGTTATGGATGGTCTGGGTTGGGAAAAATCGGAAGTAGCATCTGCTGCGACCATCGTCATCCGTCCTAACCAAGCAGCTGAAGACGCAGATGGCGTGAAGCCTTACGCAGACGTTCGTGTGCGCCAGGCCATCGCCAAAGCAGTGGACCGCAACGTCTGCCTCGAGTTGGGTTACGCGAACCAGGGCCTTGTCGCCGACAACACTCACGTGGGCCCAATGCACCCTGAATATGCTGACGTTCCCGGTTACGACCATGACCCTGCTGGTGCAAAAGCGCTGCTTGATGAAGCCGGCATGACTGACTACGAGTTCGAGTTGATCTCTATCGACGATGACTGGCGCAAGAATACCACCGATGCGGTGGGCGCTCAGCTGCGTGATGCAGGCTTCAACATCAAGCGGACCATCATCCCGGGCACGACGTTCTGGAACGACTGGACCAAATACGGCTTCTCGTCCACCAACTGGAACCACCGTCCGCTGGGCGTGCAAATCCTCGGTCTGGCTTACCGCTCGGGCGAGGCCTGGAACGAAAGTGCCTTCGCAAACGCTGAATTCGATGCTGCCTTGGCCGAAGCCAACTCCATTGCCGACAATGACAAACGTCGTGAAGTGATGGTGAAACTGCAAACGATCATGCGGGACGAAGGTGTTACGATCCAGCCATACTGGCGGTCACTCTATCGCCACATGAAACCGGGTGTCGTCGGGGCCGATATGCACATCGCGTATCTGCCGCAGATCTACAAATACGGCTACTCTGCATAAATCAATTTAGGTCAGGGCCGCATCTTCGGGTGCGGCCCTTTCTTTCTCAATAACCGCGCTGCCAAGTCTGCCTTGGCAACAGACGCCCACAAGGGCGCACATGTCGCGGCCAAACAGACAGGGACCCCAATCACA
>Ga0316205_10005761_pt1 | contig 10119 bp, 9 predicted proteins | sample 3monthpyrite_MG_FD_204941 | JGI IMG/M metagenome (GOLD analysis project Ga0316205, IMG submission 204941) | Microbial mat bacterial communities from mineral coupon in-situ incubated in ocean water Damariscotta River, Maine, United States -... | ecosystem: Environmental > Aquatic > Marine >...
AGCCGCCGTTAACTGGCACAGGGATAACTGACATTGCGGATCTATTAAATGTACAAGTATTTCATAGTAGGTACTGGACTTAAGATCTGCTATTTCAGCACGTGATAAAAGTTTATTAATCTGACTATACTCAGATTGTTTTAACTGTTGCTGAATATATGCGGGCAACTCATCTGCAAACGGCCCAAGCAAACCCGGCACAACAAGATTTAATTGCTTCATTAAATTTTCGAACGTTGCCTGACGGCTTCAAACAGGCACACACCGGTTGCCACCGATACATTTAAACTTTCAACCTGTCCCAGCATGGGCATTTTTACCAACTGATCACAACTTTCACGGGTCAGTCGTCGCATGCCTTTTTCTTCCGCTCCCATTATTAAAGCCAGCTTGCCGGTTAACTCAATATCGTATAAATTATTTTCTGCTTCACCTGCAGCACCAACAATCCTGATTTCATTTTCATGTAACAGCTTGAGTGTCCGTGCCAGATTGGTTACCTGAAAAAACGCCATACTCTCCGCCGCACCGCAGGCTACTTTACGCGCAGTGGGTGTAAGCCCGGCGGCACGATCTTTGGGCACGATAACCGCATCCACTCCTGCTGCATCTGCGGTGCGCAAACAGGCGCCTAAATTGTGTGGGTCAGTCACACCATCGAGCACCAGCAAAAAAACATTTTCTTTCTGCATAATATCTTCGAGGGACTTTCCTTCAACTTTCGCAGAGGATTTATAGCGAACGGCAACGCCCTGAGTTTTATGACTGTCCGCCTGCTTTTGTAAATCGGTTTTTTTTAGGTATTCAACTGATATGCCCTGGGATTCTGCATAATTAACCAGCTGTGTAATGCGCTTGTCATGGCGGTTTTTTTCAACCATTAACTGAAGAATATTGATTGGATCATTTCGAATAATAGATTCGACCGAGTGAAACCCAAAAATAATTTCAGATTGTTTTGCTTGCATTTTTAATTAACTTTATTCGAAGATTTTTTTGTCTGGAAATTTTGCACAGGAGAGATTAAGACCCTAGAATTTAAAATCTGAGAATTTAAAATCTGAGAATTTAAAACCTGAGAATTTAAATTCAGGGTCTTTACAGCCTGATTAATATGATTATCCAGTGTGCCACCAAAATAATAAACATTGCCCACACCAACCAGGCGCTCGGTTAATTCCTTACCTTCCGAATCAATAAAGACTATCGTCGGCGTCAGCTTGATATTATATTTTTGTGCAAGCACATCACCTGTTATCTCTTCACCTTTTTCATTTCGTAAATGATGATAACTTTCAACATAGACCTGCCTGATTAATATTGTGGAATCGTAATCACCGGACCTGATCATTGGTAATAAAAACTCATCTCGAATAATTTCGCAATACCCACAATATTCAGCTGTAAACAGCAACAGTACCGGCAAATTATTTTTTTCGGCCTGCCGCTTTAACTCACCCAGGTCATCTACTGTGTTGATTTTTACATCGACCTGAATATCAGCCTGAACATCAGCCTGAACATCAGCCTGAGCCGTATTGAAATACAACAACAGACAGATAAAAAACAAAGACCTGACCTGAATTAAACTTGAGTTCATCTTGAAACCTAACCGCTATTTTTTCTTAACTTTTTTCTTAACTTTTTTCTTAGGCGCTGTTTTTTTAGGCATTACTTTCTTAGCTGCCTTTTTCTTTGGTGCCGCCTTCTTCACTATCTTTTTCTTAGGTGCTACTTTCTTAACCGTCTTTTTCTTAGGCGCCGCTTTCTTCACTACCTTTTTCTTAGGCGCTACCTTCTTAACTATCTTTTTCTTAGGTGCTGCCTTCTTAACTACTTTTTTCTTAGGTACTACTTTCTTAACCGTCTTTTTCTTAGGCGCCGCTTTCTTAACTACCTTTTTCTTAGGTGCTGCCTTCTTAACTACCTTTTTCTTAGGCGCTGCCTTCTTCACTACCTTTTTCTTAGGCGCTACTTTCTTAACTACCTTTTTCTTAGGCGCTGCCTTCTTCACTACCTTTTTCTTAGGCGCTACTTTCTTCACTATCTTTTTCTTAGGTGCCGCCTTCTTCACTACTTTTTTCTTAGGCGCTGCTTTCTTAACTACCTTTTTCTTAGGCACTGCCTTCTTAACTACCTTTTTCTTAGGCACAGCCTTTTTCGGCGCTGTTTTTTTAGATGCAATTTTTTTCTTTGCTACCTTCTTCTTAGTAGCATTTTTTTCAGGTTTATTCTTTTCAGGCTTATTCTTTTCTACAGGATTATTTTTAGGCGCATCTTTTTTATGTGATTTTTTCTTTGCCGCAAACTTGTGTTTCTTGCTTCCTGTCTTTTCAGATTTTTTATCGGTATTTTTCGATTTCTTTTTCTTATCTTTCGATTTTTTAGCTTTATCAATCGAAATCACCGGTGCCCGTTTTCTGTCTTCATCATGGCTGATTAATTCAAAATCAATCTTTCGCTCATCCATATTGACACCAACAACATTAATCGTTACTGCGTCACCTAACTGGAACACCTGCCCTGTGCGCTCACCAAACAAACGATGCGTGACCGGCTCAAATTTATAATAATCTTTTGGCAGGTTCGTAATATGCACCAGGCCTTCAACAAATATTTCATTTAACTCAATAAACAAACCAAACGAAGTCACTGAAGTAATAGTACCTTTAAAGTCCTCACCAATGCGTGCTTGCATAAAATCACATTTCAATGATGACACTGCATCACGTGTAGCTTCATCAGCCCGACGCTCATTGGCCGAGCAATGCTCACCAAGATGCACCATGTCACTTTCACGATAGAAATACTGGGCAACTTTTTTCCCCTGCACCACATGGCGAATCGCACGATGCACGAGTAAATCTGGGTAGCGACGAATCGGCGAAGTGAAGTGTGCGTAATGTTCTAATGACAATCCAAAGTGACCATCATTTTCAGGTGAGTAAACCGCCTGTTGCATTGAGCGCAGTAAAACTGTCTGAATTAAATGAAAATCAGGGCGTTCTTTTGCCTGATTAATAATGCTTGCATAATCGAGCGTATCCATCTCACCTTTACGTTTAACTTTCAAACCCAGGCCTTTAATAAAATCGATTACATCATCAATTTTATCGACTTTAGGCCCCTGGTGAGAACGGAATAAACCGGGGATTTCATGCTTACCGATAAACTGTGCTGCCGAAATATTGGCAGATATCATGCACTCTTCAATAATCTTGTGCGCTTCATTTCTGGAAGTAGGCACAATCTTTTCAATGCGCTGATTATCATCAAACACAATACGGGTTTCGGTGGTTTCAAAATCGATTGAGCCACGCTTCTTTCGTGCTTTAATTAATTGTTTGTAGAGTGAATAGAGTGTTTCCAGATGTGGCAACACGTCTTTATATTCATTGCGTAATGCCTGATCGTTATCTTCCAGCATCGCAGAAACCTTGTTATAGGTTAAACGTGCATGGGAAAACATAACGGCTTCAAAAAAGTCACTACTAACCATTTTGCCCGATTTGTCAAAGTGCATTTCACACACCATGCACAGACGATCAACTTGAGGATTTAATGAGCATAAGCCATTGGATAAAACTTCCGGCAACATGGGAATAACCCGCTCCGGAAAATAAACCGAGGTCGCGCGATTATACGCTTCTTCATCGAGTGCCGTTGCGCGCTGAACATAGTGCGATACATCAGCAATGGCGACTAATAATTTCCAGCCTTTGGCGGTTTTTTCACAATAAACCGCATCATCAAAATCACGGGCATCTTCGCCATCGATGGTGACTAAAGGTAAGCCGGTTAAATCAACCCGGCCTTTCTTATCAGCTTCGGTCACTAAAGGGCTAATACCCTTAATTTGTTCTTTAACTTCATCGGGCCATAAAAACGGAATATTGTGTGCATGCATAGCAATGTCAATTTCCATACCCGGCGCCATGTGATCGCCAATGATATCAGTAATCTTACCAATGGCCTTATTGCGGAAAGTCGGCTGCTGGGTAATTTCTACAATGACGATTTGCCCGTGGGTGGCTTCCCCGAGCATATCCTGGGGCACCATAACATCCTGGGTAATACGTTTATTGTCGGCTACCACAAAGCACACACCCGATTCAATAAACAAGCGCCCAACGATGCGATTGTTGGCGCGCTCTATTACATTAATCACCGCGCCTTCGCGACGTCCCCGGCGATCGATGCCGGATACCTGAACCACTGCCCGGTCACCGTGGAGCAGGGTACGCATTTGACGACCGTGCAGGAATAAATCTTCGCCACCTTCATCGGGCACCAGAAAGCCGAAGCCATCCGGGTGGGCAATGACCCGGCCACTGATTAAATCTTCTTCATTTACCGGCACATAGCCATCACGGCGATTTCGAATCAGCTGACCATCCCGCACCATCGCATTCAGGCGTCGACGCAGGGCTTCTTTTTGATCCGGGCTATGCATTTCAAGACGCGCCAGCAAATGATCATGGGACATCGCCCCCTCTTCATGAACGACTTCAAGAATCAGCTCACGACTGGCAATCGGGTTTTCATAGTTACTGGCTTCACGCTCACTCTGTGGGTCTACAAGTGCTTTCTGGGACTTGTCATGTGATGCGTTAGAATTTGATTTAGATTTATTATGTGATTTTTTATGGCGCTTTTTATTTTTCTTATTTTCACGCTGGGGGTCTCGCTTAGACTCAGGCTTGGGACCACGATTATCATCTTGTTTCTTACTGTCGTTCTTATTAAATTTTGACATTATTTACGGTTCTAATTTTTTCGAGGCCCAATTGTACACAAAGCCGCCAAAGAATGCGCCAATTAGATGCAAACATAATGCTTTTGATTGACAAAAACTTAAACAATAGGTAAAGTTCGCGCCGTCTCGGATCAATCGATCCTAACGCACCCACATGCCGAGGTGGCGGAATTGGTAGACGCGCTAGCTTCAGGTGCTAGTGAGCTTTGGCTCGTGGAGGTTCAAGTCCTCTTCTCGGCACCATATTTAGAATATCCTCACACCCAGTTACACTAAAAAAATCAAACACTTAGGCCCGTTTTCATTAATTTTAGTAATGTGTCATGTAGTGTCCATTATCAGCGATGTTCAGAGCAAACTCAATTTTACATTGCTAGCTGTCATTCTCACGATCATAGGGAAATTTTGTATGCCCATACCTGAGCGCAAGGATCGATAAAACAAGAATAAGTACTGCACCTGAAAGGCCAAGCACTCTTAACGTATCCAGGTTTTTCATATCAAGAATCATGTAGCGGGACACAGCCACGATTGCGATATAAAGTGGCATGCGAACAGGCAGCTTTCCTGACTTAAGATATATTCCAACCATCGCCAATACTTCAAGGTATATAAAAAGCAATAAGAGGTCAGCTAATGTAACCTCCATTGCTTTAAACATTGATACCATTTCAAAGCTCATGGCTATAACTGTCGCAATAGCGATAACAAGTAATCCTATGTCTTCAACAAACACGAGTGCTTTGTAACCTGAGTCCTTAATTTTAATCATTCATTTTTCCACATATTAAATTTCAAAAATTTTTATAAAACAATGTTATAAATATAACCCTATCGTCTTCTGGTTAATCGAACCTGTATCCGGATTATCTGCCATTTCATCGAAAATCTTTTTAAGGGCTGAACTGCCACCAACTATCCGAGCAACTATCTGGGCACCCACTGTAACAAAAAACCTGGATTCAAACTAAGTCTTTGTTTTTACGGACTACTTAGCATGGGTGTATTGAGGAGCTTTGTTGAGAAGCTTTTTTAGGTATGCCTGCCCCTGATCCATCACCGTCCACTACAGCGTTTCCAGTTGCGTTAATTAAGGAACGTTGTACGAATTGATATTCAGACATCATTATATTTTCTGCTTATTCAATAATCCTGTTTATTCTTTGTTTACACATTAAAAGCGGGCGCCATGAGCTGCTGTTCAGCCCTGCTTATTCCAATTTTTGTAGCCATTGCAGACCAGTTACTAACGCTCAACAGAACCTTACTTTTAATTTGCAGGGCATCATTTTTACTCAACTGAAAAAAATGTATTACGTCCATCGCCAACGCATAATTCAAGCTATTATCATCTTCATTAATATTTAAATGTAATCCATTTGCTGGTGTAACAGGATTTACATCATAAGCAGGTGACAGTAACCACCCCCCCTTATGATAGATAAAACCATGGTTTCTTAAATGATCATCGGTATTCGATACCGCAATATTAAAAACGATCCGGCGCCATAGTTCAGCCAGGTCATCTTTTGTGTTAGAACCATGATCAGTTAAAAACTGCGCTAACTCCAGATAGCTTGCTCCATCATCACCATATCCCAGTTGCATCATTGCTGAAGTAAAATGTAAACGACTTTCTGCCGTGCGATCAAAACGCTGAGTTAAAAACGTATGATGCTGGCCAGTAAATTTATCCAACTTACACTCAGACATGCTAATTCCTGCATCAAGTGCTAACTGGTACACAACAAATTCCCATGCACCAATATCATGATCATCATGTGCACTTGGAAACTTGGCAATCCATAAATTATCGTCACGATCAATAACACTCGACTTTGGTCTTGCTCCACCCAGTGATGAACCAGGAGAGATCAACAGATTCAACCACTTTAAGTAATCTGGATCATCTACATCTTTAGCATCTTCTACCTGACGAACTGCATGCTCAAGCTCTCGTAATGAAGTCATCGGCGGTGCCGCTAACTGTTCATTGTTGCCCAGGAAGTCACCATCAAAATCCAGCTTAAATCGTAATGCGCCCATGCGATACATATCATGCACACCAAGTAGATAATCAGACTCATTTAACACATGAGGTTTGCGATCTCCCTGTCGAGCAATAACAACCTCCCGCCTTTTCATTAGCAAACGACCCCATCGGTCTGGACATGAGTCGAGAAAAACACGAAAATTTTGCTGCGCATTATTATGCTGTTCACCCGCAAAAAGATGCAGTTCAGGGTCAATCTGCTGGGCAAATTTAGACTGTAACCATACTTCATCATAGGCAAAGCTAAAGTGTTCTTTACTTTTCACCACGTCAGATCGTAACGTACCCACCAATGTCGGTTCGTCAAACTCCTCCCAGTCAACAAAGACATAAATTTCCCGACTCATTATGCCATCCTCAACTTGACCGGCTCATTAAGCTAATGTCCTGAAGCTTTCGCCCCAGCGCATCATCACTCGCCACCTTAGCAAGGTCTTCAACCATGCCAAGCACACTTAAAACGGCAACATAATGACCAATAGAAACGGTTGAATCACCCTGCTGAATTTTTCGCACAGTCAGCCGGCTCAAACCGGTACGCTCAGCAATGAGTGACTGGCTATAGCGCCGCCGTTTACAGGCAAGCTTAATATTCTCACCCAGAAGGCATAAAACCTTCTGATTTTTAGGGAAAACGGCAGCGCTTCGTTTTTTTTCGGATAAATTGGGCACTATGCTTACCAAATATGATAGTTTTGGTAATTATAGTGCTCATTTTAAGAGCAGTAAAGAGGGGGTTTTGAAGCAGCATCAATGTAAGCAACATTTCTTATATTTCTTACCACTGCCACATGGACAGGGATCATTCCTGCCAATGCGAGGCTGAGTACGTTGGACAGGTGCGTGAAACGGCGCAACCTGCTCTCGACGCGCCAGCCAGTAGGCATGAATCTCCCGCACATTGGGGGTAATAGCATTGCGAATATTTTCCGTTTCCTGTTCATTCAAGCCATCCATTTTGCGCCAGCCTTCTTCGGTGCCAAAGAGCTGTATGGGCATTAATAGTCTGGTCATATCCATGCTATCCAGATTCCATTCATCAATACACATCTCAACACCCATAATATAGCCGTAGCACCAGTCATCGACAATGATGAAAGTTTTATCTTCTACATCACGCTGCATAAATAGCGGCTCGAAACTCTCAGGCTCATTCATTAAATGCGCGGCAATGCTATTCATATGCCGCATTAGTAATGAAAACACCGATTCAAATTTTTTTTCACTTTGCCATTCAGGTTCAAAATCACCCCATACCGCAGCAATCCATTGAGAAGGCGGAATCATCTCAGGGCCACTGACAATTGCGGTAAAAAAACCATCCAGTGAAGAAATGTCGAAAATACCTTCGTCTTTTGCAGACGTATCAACATCATCGTCGATACGATTTAATAAAAATTCTTCGAGTTGTTCTAACTCGTTATCCGTTAGTGGAGTGAATAAATCTGGCATCATTTTCTCAAACTTAAATGATGCTAACCGCATCATTTCTCGGGGCACAGTAATCTGTAATCGAGAGCATCTTTCGAAACGTGTTTATAATTATTTTGAATACAAAAATAGTTATTCTCTCTAAAAGACATAAGTAATGGATCAAACAACATAACAATCGTAGCGAATTACGTCATTCTTAAACAGGCTGATACTCTGTACCCACGACACTCCCACCAAAGAAAAGAATGGGGTAAGCCATATCACCGCAGGTATTTCAACGGGCCCCATAACGTCCACACGTACAAAACCTGAAGAATAGTTGATAAGATACACACTCTTAAGTCTAATTTTTTTTGAAGGTTAAATATATAAATTTTTCATTTATAATTGCGTTAAATTATAATATAGATTTTTGAAGTTTACACTGAACAATCGCTGAATTCAGACATTTCTCATTAACAACCTCAGTATATAACTCCTTATGATGCTCTATAGAAATAGCTTGTACATTCAAGTTTTCTTCCAATCTAAGCCTTTGATCAATTGAGATTTTTTGCAGGGTTAGTAATGAAGGAGCAATCCAGTTAATGTAGTTTCTTACACGATTGCTTTCTTCCTCATCAAGCCACTGCTCACTTACAAGAAAAGGCGGAAACACACTTTCTGCAATATATTTTTTGTTTAAATCATCTATGCCACTGCCGTTCTCCTGCCTAATTATCCAGTGCTTTTGAATATTAAAGCCGGCCGCCTTTTCTATCTGTGATCTTAGCAGCCTGGCTTCTGGAAATTTATACTGACTGGACACGCCTTCTGCACCCAAATGTGAGGACCAGTATTTGGGTTCCGGCGATGGCCGTTGTTTACCCGGTATGACACTGGCCAGCAACACAAGCGGTTTCTGGTTTTTCTCATCAAACAACCAGAGTTCCTCTGTATCTTTAAGTTTAAAAGGTAAGTCACAAAGACGTTGTTTTATACATTCAATAAGAAAATTGCATTGCTCTGAAAGCGGGTCATTCTCAAGGTGAGGCGCTAATGGACGACTCACAAGTCCACACTGTAATGACCATAAACCATATCGATAAAATGCTATATTACTTCGGCCTTTATTCAAACTCCCCCAATCATTAGGCTGGTCTGCTATGACTTCAATATCCCACACAATGCCATTGGTACTGTGTGCACGACCTCCTTCAGTTTCAATAACCTGCATAACACCCAGAAAAGGATTAACCCTGCGAAAAGCATAACTGTTTACTTTATTAATACCCATATTCTTTAACTGGCATCGGTTAATTTTTTGCGCAACAATTCGATTAATATTTCGGCATTATCCTGCATATCTGGAGGTATGACTTCAAATAGATATTCAATCTCATCCAGTACAGTTTCAATTTCTTTTTTACTAACCAGATCATTCATATTTAAAGATATATTATGCATATAAGCATAAGGATCTATACCGTTCATTATGTTAATCCTATCTATATGAAGGCTTGCTAATTACAGCCTGTACGGTGCTAATAGATCTCTCCATAAAACCACCTTCGCAGTAACACAGGTAAAATTCCCATAAACGAATAAAATATTCATCATAACCCAGATTTTTTACTTTATTTTCATATTGAAAAAAACGTTCACGCCAGTCACGCAGAGTTCTGGCATAGTGTCGACCAATGTCTTCAACATTGTATATAGACATATCCGTCGCCTTTGTTAGTGACTGACTGATGGCGGTAATAGAAGGTAGACTGCCTCCTGGGAATATATATTTCTGGATAAAGTCAACTTCGTTTTTCGCCTGTTCATAACGTTGATCCTGAATGGTAATAGCCTGCAAACACATCAATCCTTGAGGTTTTAACAGACTTGA
>Ga0316205_10005762_pt1 | contig 10119 bp, 7 predicted proteins | sample 3monthpyrite_MG_FD_204941 | JGI IMG/M metagenome (GOLD analysis project Ga0316205, IMG submission 204941) | Microbial mat bacterial communities from mineral coupon in-situ incubated in ocean water Damariscotta River, Maine, United States -... | ecosystem: Environmental > Aquatic > Marine >...
ATGCCATCTGAAAAAAACTTCTTGGTATAACTCACACAACCCATATGTAAACTTTCTCTTAATCTTGGTTCAAACTCTTCCCCGATAATGAGCTCTGTTGAACCACCACCAATATCAATCACCAGTCTTTGACCTTGATTACTGGGCAAACTATGAGAAACTCCAAGATACAGTATTCTTGCTTCTTCTCGTCCGGATACAATGTCTATGGGCTTGCCCAATGCTTGTTCTGCTCTGGGAATGAAATCGGATGTATTCTTAGCTTTTCTTAGAGTATTTGTCCCTATAATTCTTAAGTGTGTTTTTGGAATATGTTGAATTCTTTGTCCAATTTTCTCTAAAGAATCAATGGCTTGTTCAATCTTTTTTGCTGATAAATTACCTTTGTTGTCTAATCCATTGGCTAATCTCACCATATCTTTGTGGCGGTCTATGACGTGTAATTGGTTATCAATCATTTCTGCAACTATCATATGAAATGAATTTGATCCTAAATCTACTGCAGCGTAAAGTTCTTTATTTTCTGGCATATTAAATTTATTATAATAAAAAAAAGCCTAAAGACGAATCGGAACACGCCTTTAGGCTTAAAAAATTAATAATTATTTATTTATAATGATTTTATATCAAAGTTCCACAGTGTAAATGCATAAATATCTGCATATTGTTCTATGGTTTTCGATACAGGTGTGCCTGCACCATGACCTGCATCAGTTTCTATACGAATTAACAGTGGATTTTTATCTCCGCCTTTGTCTTGTAATTCTGCAGCAAACTTGAATGAATGTGCAGGTACAACTCTGTCATCGTGATCACCAGTTGTTATCATAGTTGCAGGGTAATCAATACCACTTTTAACATTATGTACTGGTGAGTAATTTAATAAATATTTAAACATTTCTTCGCTTTGCTCAGATGTACCATAATCATATGCCCAACCTGCACCCGCTGTGAAAGTGTGGTATCTCAACATATCTAAAACACCCACCGCAGGCAAGGCTACTTTCATTAACCCTGGTCTTTGTGTCATGACAGCGCCTACAAGCAGTCCACCATTTGATCCGCCTCTGACAGCTAGCTTTTCGCTTGAGGTGTATTTATTTTCAATTAAATATTCTCCTGCAGAAATAAAATCATCAAATACATTTTGTTTGTTCATTTGAGTTCCTGCATCGTGCCATTCTTTACCGTATTCTCCACCGCCACGTAAATTGGCCACTGCATAAATTCCACCCATTTCTAACCAAGCCGCATTGGCAATACTAAATCTAGGAGTTAAGCTGATGTTAAACCCACCATAACCATATAAAATAGTTGGGTTGCTGCCGTCCATTTCTATGCCCTTTTTGTGGGTAATAATCATGGGAACTTTGGTACCATCCTTAGAATGATAGAAAATTTGATTGGAAACATAATCATCGGAATTAAAGGCTACTTTAGGTTTAGAATAGAATTTTGATTCACGGGTACCTGGATTGTATGCAAAAATTGTTCCTGGGGTTATGTAATTTGAAAAAGAATAATACAGTACATCATCTTTGCTTTTACCACTAAATCCACTGGCAGAACCAACTCCAGGTAACTCCACCTCTTTTATAAGGTTACCCTGATAATCATACTGTTTGACTTGAGAAACTGCATCCACCATGTATTTAGCAAACATGTAACCGGCACCATTACTAACAGACAATACGTTTTCTGTTTCTGGAATCAAATCTTTCCAATTTTCTGGTCCAGGGTTGCTGGCATCAACAGTCACTACGCGATTATTTGGCGCATCTAAATCCGTCATTAAATAAAGCGTTGAGCCAATATTATGAAAAGCACTGGTATTTGATTCTGTGTGACCAATTATAGTTGTCAACTTGCTTTCAGGATCGTTCAAATCTTTAATAAATAATTTATTTCCGTTTGTAGATACAGATGCAGAAATAAACAAATAGCGATTATCTTCAGAAACTCCTGCCCCAACATATCTGTGCTTTTCAGCATCGCTTCCTCCAAAAACAACTTTATCTTCTGATTGTTTTGTGCCAAGTTTGTGGTAATACAGTTTATGTTGATCTGTTTTAGCTGATAACTCACTGCCTTTAGGTTTATCATAACTAGAATAATAAAAACCTTCGTTCTTATACCATGATAAGCCACTAAATTTAATATCAACCAATGTCTCTTCAATTTGTTTTTTGCTTTCTACATCAATTATGCGCACTTTGCGCCAATCGCTACCACCTTCAGATATGGCATATGCAGCAATTTTTCCGTTCTCAGAGAAGCTTAATTGACCTAACGAAACAGTTCCATCTTCACTAAATGTATTTGGGTCTAAAAATACTTCACTCTCACCATCTCCTTTTTTACGGTAAACAACATACTGATTTTGTAACCCATCGTTTTTATAATAATAAGTATACTCGCCTTCAATAAATGGGGCGCTGACTTTTTCATAGTTCCAAATTTCAGTTAATCTGTTCTTAATTTGTTCTCTGTAGGGAATTTGATCAAGATACGCAAATGTCACCTTGTTTTCCGCTTTTACCCACTCTGCAGTATCCTCGGCTAAATCATCTTCTAACCATCTATACGGATCTTTGACTTCTGTACCAAAATAAGTATCAACAACATTTCCTTTTTTAGTCACTGGATAGGTTAGTTCAGATACTTCTTGTGGAGTATTAGTATTAGATTGTTCAATATTGGTTTGTTCAATATTAGACTCTTTTTTTTCTGGCGCCATGTCGCTATTGGAACAAGCAGACAATAACCAAAGAGACATAAATATAGTTATAGGTTTTTTCATGTGATATCTCATAAATTGATTTGCACAAGATTATACAGCATTCCACGCAAACCTCATATGCCAAAAGTCACGCCATTTTATTTAAAATTTTTTTTAAACCATTTATCATTACAATATTAATAAAATTTGATTCAATTTATTGTAAGATACACTTTCTTAAAATTGACAAAATAAAATGGCACAATACATTTATACCATGAACCGAGTGAGTAAAACGGTTCCTCCCAACAAAGAAATCATCAAAGACATTTCGATTAGTTTTTTTCCAGGTGCAAAAATTGGAGTCTTGGGTCTCAATGGTTCTGGTAAATCTACTGTTTTAAGAATTATGGCTGGAATTGATAATGAATTTAATGGAGAATCCCGCCCCCAACCAGGAATCAAGATTGGATATTTATCTCAAGAACCAGAATTAGATGAAGAGAAGACTGTTAGAGAAAATGTAGAAATTGGCATAAGTGAAATTAAATCTTTATTGACCGAGTTTGATGACATTTCAATGAAATTTGGAGAAGACATGTCAGATGATGAGATGAATAATCTTTTGGCTAGACAAGCCGAACTACAAGACAAAATAGAAGCTGCCAATGGTTGGGAACTGGACCGAACTTTAGAACGAGCTGCTGATGCCTTGCGTTTGCCTCCTTGGGATGCCAAAGTTTCTGTGCTTTCTGGAGGTGAAAAACGCCGTGTTGCCCTATGTAAATTATTGTTGTCTTCACCTGATATGTTGTTACTCGATGAGCCGACCAATCACTTGGATGCTGAAACTGTTGCTTGGCTTGAAAGGTACTTGGCTGATTTCACAGGAACAATTGTAGCTGTAACACATGATAGATACTTTTTGGATAATGTGGCTGAGTGGATCTTAGAATTAGACCGAGGTCACGGTATACCTTATGAAGGAAATTATAGTTCTTGGTTAGAACAAAAGGAAAAAAGATTAATACAAGAAAAACGTGAAGAAGCATCACACATGAAAGTGATTCAAAGCGAGTTAGAGTGGGTGCGATCAAATGCTAAAGGCAAAAGAACTAAATCCAAGGCGCGTTTGAAAAGATTTGAAGAACTACAATCAAAGGATTTTCAATCCAGAAACGAAACCAATCAAATATTTATTCCTCAGGGCCCGAGATTGGGAGAGAATGTTATTGAATTTAAAAATGTTTCTAAAGCCTTTGAAGATAAATTTCTCATTGATGATTTAAGTTTTAAAGTTCCACAAGGTGCAATTGTCGGAATTATTGGTCCTAATGGCGCTGGTAAATCAACACTGTTTAATATGATTGATGGCAATGAAAGCCCTGATTCTGGATCTGTAGAAGTTGGCTCAACTGTCGAATTGGCTTATGTTAAACAGTCGCGAGAGGATTTGAATAATGATAAACAATTGTGGCAAGACATTGGCGATGGCGATGAAGTTTTAAAAATTGGCAATTACACCATTCCTGCCCGAGCTTGGTTATCACGTTTTAATTTTAAAGGTGCTGATCAACAAAAAATTGTCAAACACTTATCTGGTGGTGAAAGAAACAGATTACAATTAGCAAAGGTATTAAAGTTAGGTGGAAATGTTTTATTATTAGATGAGCCAACCAATGATTTAGATGTTGAAACGCTTCGCGCTCTTGAAGAAGCCATATTAAATTTTGCAGGATCAGTTATGGTTATTTCGCATGATAGATGGTTTTTAGATCGTATTGCTACACATATACTAGCCTTTGAAGATGAATCTCATGTTGAATATTTTGAGGGCAACTATACTGAATACGAACAAGATTACAAACGCCGCTTTGGTGACATTCCTCAACCGCACAGAATTAAATATAAGAAATTAACTTAAATTGATTCAAATTTTAGACATGGCTACTATACCAATTTTTAGTTTTTGGTAGTCGTGTCCTAATACTTTTTGAAAAGGCAATTTGGTAATCCACATCAACCTTTTATTGGTATTTTTTATGTGGTCTAAGACTTTAGGTTTATGCCCATCTAAAAATAATTGTATTTCGTTATTAAAATAGTTAGTATCTTTTACAAAAAATCTAGCGGTAGAGTTTATAAACAACAATAAATCTCTGGCTTGTGCTTGCTCTAGGCTCATTACTGAAAGTGGATCATCTTCAAAATCAATAAAGCCTATTTCCTCCTTTTCTTCATCAACCATTAACATGTTTCTGACGAAACATTGACTCATGTATTGATTTGCTAAGTGGGCTTTTTTTAAGGCCTTTAAACAAATAGAAAATAATTTTCTCATGCGCTTTTGATTATTTCGATTCAACTTCATATCATCTATGATGGAAACTCCTAAATCCTTTATTAATATCCAATCTGACGAAGTCGCACAAATTTCTGGCACCAAAATGCCTTCAGCTTGCAATTGCTGGATTCGTTTTATTTCGGTTTTTAAAGCCGTAGTTCCACCAAGTTGAGGCACTGCTTTTAAAATAGGTGTACGTAATATTTTACTAAATATATTTAAAGCATGGTACCTAAAAACTCCCCGAGCAGGTGCTGATTTTTTTAACCAATAACGTTTTCCAGTTACTGATTTAATCTGTTCAATTCTTTCATCTGACTGCATGGCTTTTTGCCATTTTTCATTATCAATCGATAATTGATTTAAGACTGGGTTCATAATATTTTGTTTACGGTTTTAACGATTAAATATGAGAAATATGAGCAATGTTTATAAAAATACCTATTCATCCCGTCTTTTTTCAACTCAGCCACACTAGGATTGGATTTGCTTGATAATCCTTGATGATGTATCGCTTTTACTTGTGGGTTCAGTAATATAGTATTGCCATTGTTTAAACATCTTTTAAATAAATCCAAGTCTTCAAAGTGCAATCGATAATCTTCATCAAAAGTATTTATTTCATAAAACACTTGTTTCTTTATTAGAATGAGCGCTCCAGATACAGCTTCAACCTCGTATGTATGATTTTTTAATGATTGATGATTTAAATTCACACCAGTAAAACAATGACAATATTTTGCTAGTACTTCTATACCACTAAAAGTTTTTATGGCACGCATTAATGTAGGCAGTCTTCTTCTGCTGGCTCTTTGTTCTGAACCATCTGGGTTAGTTACCATACATCCAATAATGCCTGCGGTTTTTGATATATTTAAATCTTTTAATAATTGTATTAACGCTTTTTCTTGAATAAAACAATCTGGGTTTAGAAATAACAAATAATCAGAATTAGAAAATTTAGCGCCGAAATTACAACTTGATGCAAATCCATGATTTTTTTTTCTATTGAAAGTGAGCAACTTATCGTGAGACTGTAATAGCTGCATACTGTTGTCAATAGAACAATTATCAACCACTATGACTTCTTCAACAATTTGACTATTTATTATCTGAGTAACAACCTGATTTAAAACATCTCCAGTATTGTAATTGACGATAATTATAGAACACTTGATCATTTATTTATTTGACAAAATTCCCAAATATCTGGCCATATTGACATGGCTTCAGCGACTTCAGCCAATTCTTGCCTGGCCCGTTCAACACATTCTTCAACTGTTAAATCTTCACCCCAACCATCCAATATCGCAGCATCATTTTTTAATACAGCTTTTCCATTTGATTCGATTAATTCTCTTACGTCTGCTTGCCAATATACAGGTGCATCTGGTGATTGTTTTAATTGAAACTGCATTGACATAACCATATCTGATCTAATTTGAGTTAAATATTCTTTAAGTCTATTATGTATTTTTTCAGAACTGGCATCAGCTAACCCAAATAGATAATTTGATAGAGTTTTCATTCTTAATTTTGGATCTATGGCATCTGTAGTATCACTTAAAGTTAAGGCATAGTCTGCAACAAACTTATTAAAATTAGGTTTCATTGCAATGTGATTAGTGCTTGAGCGATCTCTGGTACTGGTTTGTATGTGCCCCATCATAAATGGATAATGTAATGAAATTTGGTCAGGGTAACAAAACAATGAAACGGCATTAAAAAAATGATCCTCTACACGATTGATGGGTATAGTAAACGGACATAAAGTAGAGTTATCAATTGCAGAAGGTGAAAATTTTGTAATCGATAATATTTCATAGTTTTCAGTATAATGCATTAAATTAGAGGCCTCGATGTTATCTAAATATACCTCTCTTGTTTTCCAAAACTCTTCTTTTTGATCTCCCGTTAAAAAATATAACCAGAAATTACTGTTTGCTCTTGGAGATCCCCATGTTCCATTGCCAACTGATTTGATCATTGATTGCGAATTAATGCGTTGTAAATCTAGTAAATTAATGTCTTTTAATGAAGAAATTTGCACATCATTTGTAGACAACCAATTTCCAATTGTTTGTCCACAACTGTTTAACATACTTGTTAACACATCTTCTTCATAACTCACCGAAGAATCTCTTATATCAGCTAAACTTAATGAAAAACCCACACTTAAATCTGGACGATCATTTAAGTCAACTAAATGTGATTTCTTATCTATTATTCTTGGTTCAAATATGAAATCATCGTCAAAAAATAAAAACTTTTTGCCAGCATTATTTAATAAGGCAAAATTCCACACTCTGCCTCCGGTGAATTTATTTTCCTTAGCTTCTAACAACCAGTCAATTATATGATGTTGGTCTACAAATTCAGTTTTAAGCATTTGTATAAATTGGGCTTGCCAAGTTGACCCATAAAAACTAATTGGAAAATGTGACTTAAATTCTTTTGTAATATTCTCTAATTGTTTTTCTAACTTTTCTGAAGTCGAATCATCATAAATCTGCACATTAAATTTGGTGTTGTGTTTTTTTTGATATTTCAATAAAGAAGTAAGCATTCTTGATAATTGCTTGGGTCTATCACATGTTCTTATGACAATCCCAGAAGACATTATTCTTGATTGTTGTCCATCTTGTGATAACTCATCTTTCCATTCATTTTCTTCGATGAACAATTTGTTTTTTATCATGAATTCAGTCACTTTTTCTATCGCACCAACATGTTGAGATAACTCAGGCATGTTTAGATTTATATTAGTGATGTGTTGATCTAATGGTTTGAATTCTTGACATAAACTAATCGCATTCAGAACCTGGTGTGTCATGACATGATTTTCACCAGATTCTTTATTCATGAATACTAGCTCTTCATCAGATAATGGTAAGGCAATTCCATCGACAGATGCATAAACCTTATCATTCTTTTTTACACCTTGTGATAGTGTCTGTTGACCAAAATTAAATTCAAACTCCATTCAATGTCTCTTTTCTAAAAATTTGATGATTTTACCTAATATTGGAATGGAATACCATTTATCAATTTTTTTAATGAGCCCATTGTACTTATTTGCTAGATAGATATAGTCTTTTATGGTTTTGTTATAGTGCTCATATACTGATTGTTGTTTATCAGCAAACAGATGTAAATCTGGAAATTTAAATTCTATTTGGGAATTGTTGGTTGCCAGTACTATGTAATACATGGGTGTTAACATTGGTTTGTTTGTTTGTAATTTCTCTCCACTTAATATATCAGTTGAATACCTATTGTCCGTTGAATCATGTTTTTCTATAACGGAGTTAAATGTCATCGCTTGAGAATACCATTGTTGGTTTTTCCAATGAGTATCCAATAAGGTTTTAAATTCATCTTTGTAAAGTTCCTTAACATGGTACTCGTTTGTAAACCCAGTAGCATCAGAATAATGTTCCTTATCAGGTGTCGATATCATCAATTGTCCATCATTTTTTAGAACCCTATTAAATTCTTTTAACATCTGTTGTTGTTCGGCCAGATGTTCTAATGTTTCAAAAGAAACTATAACATCAAAACTGTTGTTATCAAATGGTAGTTTAGTACAAGATGCTTGAATATATTTCAGATTTGATTTTTTGTATTTTTCCTTAGCATGTAAAATTGATTTTTCATCTATGTCAACTCCTATAACATTTTTAGCATATCCAGCTAAAATATGACTTCCGTAACCTTCACCACAAGCCGCATCAAGTACCTTTTTGTTGTTAACAAAATTTTTAGCAAATGCATATCTATGGTAATGTTCATACCAAATTTCTCTGACACATTCTGGAGTAAATCTTTCCCCTGTAAATTCTAATTTTTGCTCTTTAGTCATTCTTTAATAATTCATTGTAAATTTCTGTATTATTTTCTTTTATTAAATCTAATATATCTTCTCTTAGGTTTTTTAACGGGTTCTTCTCAATATATTGACTTATTAATTGAATATAATTGGGATGTTTTTCTAACAACCTTTTCATGGTTTCTTCGTTTGGTTTTAAACCCAAATCACGAAATGATTCATTACCTAGATGAGTTACATAAGCATTATCACACAAAATGTTTTTTAATCCTGATTGTTTGATTCTCATGGAGTAATCATTTTCTTCACCATAACCATGACCAAAATGATTTTCATCAAAATATCCTACACTACTTTTTGCTATTTTTGTAATCAACATACAAAATCCCACAGCCGTTGGAATCTCAGGATACTTAGGCTGATGTTTATCGTATAATAATTTTGACAAGGTATTTATATTTTTAATAGGTTTGTTATTTGTCAAGAATTTAGGAAATGAGCATATTTCAGCGTTATTAGACCATGCAGTTGCTGTACCCAAATTGACTGTTTTGTCAATGGCATCTTTAAATGCAGAAATCCAATGACAGCTTACTATTGTATCTGAATTTAATAAAATTGTATTTTCTTTACTGAGCCTTAAGCCTTGGTTTGCTCTCTTAACAAATCCACAGTTTGTGTCATAATTGTAAATTTTCCAGTTTAAATGATTGCTATATTCGTTTAACAATTCTTTTATTCTTAAATCAGTTGAACCATCATTTATTAATATAATCTTATTAATTTTTTGTTGATTTTCTTTAAGGCTAATCAAGCAATCCACTAATACATTATAGGCATTATAAATAGGAATAACTACATCTACTTTATTCTTTATTTCCATTTTGTATCCAATATAAACACTCCCATTTCATGCGTCTTTGAAGTAACTTTTAATATTTTTTCAGATTTAAAATACATGATTTTACATTCAGAGTCCATTGCGTGAATGATTATTCTATATTTGTTAGGCAATAAATTATTCTTTGGTATTCTTATTTTAAAAAGAAACTCTTTATTATTTGTTACTGTATATTTTATGTCATGATTTTTAGAAGTAGTTGTATATATTGGATATTCTCCTTTTTTTATGTCTAATGACAAACCAGGTGGTTTTTCATTATGACTTTTTACAATAGTTTCTAAATATATATCTTCACCAGTTTCTATGGTACTTATTTCTGATCT
>Ga0316205_10005763_pt1 | contig 10116 bp, 11 predicted proteins | sample 3monthpyrite_MG_FD_204941 | JGI IMG/M metagenome (GOLD analysis project Ga0316205, IMG submission 204941) | Microbial mat bacterial communities from mineral coupon in-situ incubated in ocean water Damariscotta River, Maine, United States -... | ecosystem: Environmental > Aquatic > Marine >...
CCGGGCCTATGCCTATGGCGAACGGATGCATGAGGGTCAGTTTCGCCGCTCGGGCGAGCCCTATTTCACCCATCCGGTCGAAGTGGCCGCCATCCTGACCGAACAGCGCCTGGACGATGCCACCATCATCACTGCGCTATTGCATGACACGATCGAGGACACCAAATCCACCTACAAGGAGGTCGCCCAGACCTTCAGCGAAGAGGTGGCCGAACTGGTCGATGGTGTCACCAAACTGACCAACCTGCAGCTCAGCTCAAGCGAAACCAAACAGGCCGAAAACTTCCGGAAACTGTTCATGGCCATGTCCAAGGACCTGCGGGTCTTGCTGGTCAAACTGGCCGACAGGTTGCACAACATGCGCACCATCCGCGCCATGAGCCCCGAAAAGCAGGTGCAAAAAGCGCGCGAAACGATGGATATATTCGCGCCACTGGCAGGCCGCATGGGCATGCAATCCATGCGCGAAGAACTCGAAGATCTGGCCTTTCGCGTGCTTAATCCAGATGCGCGAAGCTCGATCCTGCGCCGCTTTGTCCGACTGCAACGCGACACCGGCGATGTGATCTACAAGATCACCCATGACATCCGCGCCGAACTGGACCGCGCCGAAATCGACGCCGAGGTTTTTGGCCGTGCCAAGAAACCCTATTCGATCTGGCGCAAGATGCAGGAAAAGGACCTGGCTTTCTCTCGCCTGTCCGACATCTACGGCTTTCGCATCATCACCGGAACCGAGGCCGACTGTTACCGTGTGCTTGGCGTCATCCACCAGCGCTGGCGCGCTGTGCCAGGCCGGTTCAAGGATTACATCAGCCAGCCAAAATCCAACGGCTATCGGTCGATCCATACCACGGTCTCGGGCCGCGATGGCAAACGCGTCGAGGTGCAGATCCGCACCCGCCAGATGCACGAAGTGGCCGAAACCGGCGTGGCGGCGCATTGGTCCTATCGCGATGGCGCACGTGCCTCCAACCCCTTTGCCGTCGATCCGGCAAAATGGATCGAAACCCTCTCCGAGCGGTTTGAAAATGCCGATGATCACGACGAATTTCTGGAACACGTCAAACTGGAAATGTATTCCGATCAGGTGTTTTGCTTCACGCCCAAGGGCGATGTCGTCAAATTGCCGCGCGGCGCGACCCCGCTGGACTATGCCTATTCCATCCACACCGGCATTGGCGACCGCTGCGTGGGCGCGCGGGTCGATGGCATTCGCGTGCCGCTCTGGACACGCCTGCGTAACGGGCAATCCGTTGAAATCATGACCGCCGAGGGCCAGCGCCCGCAGCCCACCTGGATCGACATCGCCGTGACGGGGCGCGCCAAGGCAGCCATTCGCCGCTCATTGCGTGAAGAGGACCGGGGCCGCTTCATCCGGCTGGGCCGTGAACTGGCGCGGGTGGCCTTTGAACACATCGGCAAAAAGGCCACCGACAAGGCGCTGAAAACCGCCGCAGGCGTGCTTAATCTGAAAGATCACGAAGAAGTGTTGGCCCGCCTGGGGTCTGCCGAATTATCCGCGCGCGAAGTGGTGCAGACCCTCTATCCCGAATTGGCCGCCGTCAGCGATGAGATTGACCATTCCGCCGCCGTGGTGGGCCTGGGGCCAGGCCAGGATTTCGGTCGCGCTTCTTGTTGCCAACCGGTGCCCGGCGAGCGGATCGTGGGCATCACCTATCCCGGCAAGGGCATTGTCATCCACGCCATAGATTGTCAGGCTCTGGCAGAGGTCGAGGATGAAAACAACCGCTGGGTTGACCTGCAATGGCACACGGGCACGCACCCCGCCGTCAATACAGTTTCGCTGGACATAACCATCCGAAATGACGCGGGCGTGTTAGGGCGCATTTGCACGTTGATCGGCGAGCAGAAAGCCAATATCTCGGATCTGCACTTTCTCGACAGAAAACCGGACTTTTATCGCCTGATTGTTGATGTTGATTTACGCGACAGTGAACATCTGCATGCAGTGATGTTGGCGATGGAAGCAGAAAGCGACGTGGCCTCGGTCGCACGGTTCCGCGATCTGGGCCGCCGCCCATAGAGATATAAAAGGACCCTGGGGTGTTTAAACGGCGAACGCCAAAATCCTACCTGCGCATGCTCGCCGATTGGGTCTATCCCAAGGGCGGATGGGGTCGTGCCATTTCCTATGTGTTGCACCGGCTGCGCCGTCTGCCAGACCCGCCGCATCGCATCTCGCGCGGTGTGGCCGCCGGTGTTTTTGTTTGCTTCACGCCCTTTTTCGGCCTGCATTTCTTCTTGGCCGCGATCCTTGCGTTCCTGATGCAAGGCAATCTGGTGGCGGCGCTCTTGGCCACTTTTTTCGGCAACCCGCTGACCTTTCCCATCATTGCCGCAGTTTCTCTTGAAATGGGCAATTGGATGCTGGGCACCGATCATTCCTTGCCGCTGCCACAGGTCTTTGACAGCTTTGCCCTGGCCTCGGGACAATTGTGGCGCAACTTTCAGGCCATTTTCACGCCCGAGGTCGCGCATTGGGATCAGTTGGCGCGCTTTTATGTGCAGGTGTTCTGGCCCTATCTGGTTGGCGGCCTCATCCCGGGCGTCGTTTCCGGCGTCATCGCCTATATGCTCACCCGTCCAGCGGTCGCCGCCTATCAACGCGGGCGGATCAAACGGTTGAAACTGCGCTATCAGAAACGTATCGCTGCAGGTGCCGCGACCAAGCCAACAAAAAGCTGACAAACGGCCATGAACAGGCTAGGTCATAGTTACTGACATTTATCGAAAGGTGTGACCATGGCCCCCACATCGAAACTGCGTCTGGGCGTCAATATCGACCACGTGGCCACCGTCCGCAATGCGCGCGGCGGTGCCTATCCCGACCCGCTGCGCGCCGCCAAACTGGCCGAGCAGGCCGGCGCTGACGGCATCACCGCCCATCTGCGCGAAGACCGTCGCCACATCTCGGATGCCGATATCGACGGGCTGATGGAGGTGCTGTCAGTCCCGCTCAACTTCGAAATGGCCGCCACGCCCGAAATGCAGGCCATCGCCCTGCGCCACAAACCCCATGCCGTCTGCATCGTGCCCGAAAAACGCGAAGAACGAACGACCGAAGGCGGGTTGGAAGTGGCGCGCGAGGAAAACCAGCTGGCCCATTTCATTGCGCCGCTGGTAGATGCCGGCTGTCGCGTGTCGATCTTCATCGCCGCCGACCAACGCCAGATAGAAGCCGCCCACCGCATCGGCGCGCAGGTCATCGAATTGCACACCGGCGCCTATTGCGACGCCCATGCCGAGGGCCGGTTGGACGATCGTGATGCCGAGCTGGGGCGGTTGCGCCAAATGGCCCGCTTCGCCCATGATCTGGGGCTGGAGGTTCACGCGGGCCACGGGCTTACCTATGACACCGTGCAACCCGTCGCGGCCTTGCCTGAGGTCCGAGAGCTCAATATCGGGCATTTCATCATCGGCGAGGCCATTTTTCTGGGCCTCACGCCCGCGATTGCGGAAATGCGCCGCTTGATGGATGCCGCGCGCGCGTGATCACCACAGTGCCATTGGCCGCATTTTGTCGGGCCGGGTGCCGGTGGGCACATCACCCGGTCCGGCCCGCAGTGTTGCCGGTCACTTCAGCGACCCTGGCGCGGGCACATAGCGGTCCTCCTGCACGCCGGTCCAGGATACGGGCGCCCCGCCCGCGCCATCGGCGCCACGACCCAGGTAATCGCCCAACTGGCCGGTATAGGGATCTGCGGGATTGGCGCACCAGCCCACCGGCTTGACCACATCCGCCGTATCTCCGGCATAGCCCGGAATTCGCGGCGCAAAACTGGCCCGGCAACCCTCGGTCTCGGACGAGCGCACCGCGATCGCCACGCCATATTCGAAAGTAACGATGACGAAACTGCCCGGATCGCCGCCACGTGCGCGGTAAATATACTCTACCCGGCCGCCGTCACGCACCTTTTGCAACGGGTTGCCCCAGCGCGTCGTGAATTGGGTCTCGGTCGTATTGCCCACATCAACGCTTTCGACCATGGCAAACCGCACCGATTGCGTCTCTGCCACGCGCGTGTCCCATGCCAAGCCGCCACAGCCCGCCAGCCAAAAGGCCATGCCAATCACCAAAATCTTGTGCATTCTGCCCAAACCTTTCGCCTCAAGCATGGCACGACCTAATGACCAAATTCTTAGCGTGGCTTGCAAAACCGTGCATCCCGGCGCAAAACGTCGCCAAACCGCGAAGGGCAGGCCATGATCTTGGGCATCGGCACCGATCTGTGTAACATTGAGCGCATCCAGGCCACGCTGGACCGCTTTGGCGACCGGTTCCGCAACCGGGTGTTCACCGAAACCGAACAGGCCAAAGCCGAACGCCGCAAGGATACCGCAGGCACCTATGCGAAACGCTGGGCTGCGAAAGAGGCCTGTTCCAAGGCGCTGGGCACCGGTCTGCGGATGGGCATCGCCTGGAAAGACATGGGCGTGACCAATCTGCGCTCCGGTCAGCCGGAAATGCGTCTGACCGGCTGGGCGGCAGAACGGCTGGCCCAGATGACACCGCCGGGCCACACAGCCCATGTGCTGGTCACCCTGACCGACGATCACCCCTGGGCGCAGGCTTTCGTGGTGATCGAAGCCCGCCCTATTGCTTGACAGCCGCGCTCCAGCAACCCATGTAGCGCCCACATGCAGGACAGGACCCCCAGATGACCACCAAAACTGAGGCCAAAGATGGCATCATCGAAACGCTCAAGACCGTCTTTTGGGCATTGCTGATCGCCGGCGTCTTTCGCACCATCTTTTTCCAGCCGTTCTGGATCCCGTCTTCGTCGATGAAAGACACCTTGCTGGTCGGGGATTTCCTGTTCGTCAACAAGATGGCCTATGGATATTCAGCCTATTCCTGCCCCTTCTTCAAATGCCCGATTTCTGGCCGCATCCTGGCCAGTGAACCCGAGCGTGGCGACATCGTGGTCTTTTCCCACCCGGTCAATGGGCAGGATTTCATCAAACGCCTGATCGGCCTGCCGGGCGACCGCGTGCAGGTCAAGGATGGGGTTTTGTATCTCAATGGCGTCGCTGCGCCGCAGACACCCGATGGCACCTTCACCGAAACCTATGAGCGCCAGGGCCCCTTGGGCAATCTGCCTCAATGCACTGGTGGCCGCCCCGCGGATGGCGCGCCTTGCGACAAGGAAAAGTTCGTCGAAACCCTGCCCGGCGGCGTGGCCCATTCGGTGCTCAACATCCGGACCTCGCAGCTGGACAACACGCCAATCTACACCGTGCCCGAGGGCCAGTATTTCTTCATGGGCGACAACCGCGACAATTCCACCGACAGCCGTGTGCCGCAGGCCGCCCTGGGCGTGGGTTTTGTGCCGTTTGAAAACCTGATCGGGCGCGCTGACCGGGTGATCTATTCTTCCGCGGGCCGCTCGATGCTGGCCTTCTGGACATGGCGCTCTGACCGCTATTTCAAGGCGCTAGATTGAAGCTCTCGCGCGAGTTGATGGCCTTTCAGGGCCGCCTGGGTCACGACTTCGCCCAGCCAGAACTTCTGATCCGGGCGCTCACCCATTCTTCGCTCAGCTCCGACACGCGTCCCGACAACCAACGCCTCGAATTTCTGGGTGACCGGGTGTTGGGCCTCGTCATCGCCGAGGCGTTGGCCCAGGCCGATACCGCCGCCACCGAGGGTCAGCTGGCCCCGCGTTTCAACGCGCTGGTGCGCAAGGAAACCTGTGCAGAAGTGGCCGGAGCCGTGGCCCTGGGCGAGGTGTTGAAGCTGGGGCGCTCTGAGATGATGTCTGGCGGGCGCCGCAAACAAGCGCTATTGGGTGATGCGATGGAGGCGGTGATCGCCGCGGTCTACAAGGACGCCGGGTTTGAGGCTGCGCGCGACATGGTGTTGCGCCTCTGGGGTGACCGGATCACCCAGGTCGAACCAGATGCGCGCGACGCCAAAACCGCGCTGCAGGAATGGGTGCAGGGTCGGGGCCACCCGCTGCCCGATTATACCGTGCTCAAACGCTCTGGCCCGGACCACGCGCCGCAATTCCAGGTGCAGGTGCGCATTGCCACCGGCCAGACGGCGACGGCGACCGAGCCCAGTAAACGCAAGGCCGAACATGGCGCCGCGGCCAGCCTGTTGGCCCAGTTGAAAGAAGTGAAATGACCCAGGAACCCACCCGTGCAGGCTTTGTCGCCCTGATTGGCGAACCCAATGCGGGCAAATCAACCCTACTCAACCGTATGGTTGGCGCGAAGGTCTCAATCGTCACCCATAAGGTGCAAACCACCCGCGCGCGCATCCGTGGTGTGGCGCTGGAAGGCGCCGCGCAAATCATCTTTGTCGACACGCCGGGCCTGTTTGCACCGCGCCGCAGGCTGGACCGCGCCATGGTCGCCGCCGCCTGGTCGGGGGCCGCGGATGCCGATGTCGTGCTGTTGTTGATAGAGGCCCACCGTGGCCTGACCGATGGCGTGGCCCGCATCATCGAAGGTTTGACCGACCGCGCCCCGCACCAGAAGGTCAGCCTGTGCATCAACAAGATTGACCGCGTCGAAGCGCCGGTGCTGCTGGAGCTGACCCGGAAACTGAACGAGGCGTTTCCCTTTGCCGAAACCTTCTTGATTTCGGCTGAACGCGGCCATGGGGTGGACGATCTGCGCAAATGGTTGGCGGCTCAATTGCCCGAAGGCCCCTGGCTATATCCCGAAGACCAGATCGCCGATTTGCCCATGCGCATGATCGCCGCCGAAATGACCCGCGAAAAGCTGACCCTGCGCCTGCACCAGGAACTGCCCTACCAATTGACGGTCGAGACCGAGAATTGGGAAGAGCGCAAAGACGGATCGGCGCGGGTGGATCAGGTGATCTATGTCGCCCGCGACGGTCACAAGGGCATCCTTTTGGGCAAGAAAGGCGAAACAATCAAAGCGGTCAGCCAAGCCGCCCGCGCCGAACTCAAAGAGTTTCTGGGCCGTGAAATCCATCTCTTCCTGCAGGTCAAGGTGCGCCCCGGCTGGCTGGAGGAACGCGCCCGTTTCACCGAAATGGGGCTGGACTTCAACGACGGAAATTCATGACCCGGCTCACTACCGACATCTGGGTCAGCGCCTATCTGACCCGCCTGCGTCTGGCCGATATTCCGGCCTTTGTTACCCAAAAGGGCGATGTCACCGCCGGTGCTGTTCTGGTCAAATCCAACCCGTTGAACGGTCAGGCCACCGCCTATCACCGTTCATTTGACCTGATGTCAGGCGCGCGCGCCTGGGTGGTGCTGGAAGCCGGGGCTGAAACCGATGTAGATGCCGCCATCAGTCGCCAGAAATCCTTTGACCCCGACATCTGGGTGATCGAGGTCGAAGACCGTGCCGGGCGCCATCTGTTGGACGAAGACGGCCTGTCCGACTAGGCTGGCAATGCGGCTGGGGCCGATAGGGGCAAGGCGATGGTGGAATGGCGCGAACAAGGAGTGTTGCTGGCGGCCCGCAAACATGGCGAGACCGCTGCAATCATTGATGTTTTCACCCCTACCCATGGCCGCCACGCGGGCGTCGTGCGCGGTGGCGGCGGGCGCAAGATGGCCCCCATCCTGCAGGCTGGCGCACAATTGGATGTGGCCTGGCGTGCCCGTCTGGATGAGCATCTGGGTGCCTTTACGGTTGAGCCTGTGCACGCGCGGGCCGCAGCGCTGATGCAGGACCGCTCCGCGTTGGCGGGCCTGTCCGCCATTACCGCGCTGCTGGCCTTTGTGTTGCCCGAACGCGCGGCCTATCCGCGCCTCTATGCCAAGACCCTGTCGCTCTTGGACATGTTGGCCGACAATCCCGCCTGGCCTTATGCCTATCTCTTGTGGGAAACCGCGCTTCTGGATGAGGTCGGCGTGGGGCTTGACCTGACCCGCTGTGCGGTGACTGGCCAGACCGATGATCTGATCTATGTCTCGCCCAAGTCCGGTCGCGCTGTCAGTCGGGCAGGCGCGGGCCAATGGGCCGACCGCCTGCTGCCCTTGCCCGCCTGTCTGCGCGGTGAAGGCTATACCGACACCGCGGAAATCGCCCAGGCTCTTGGCACCACTGGATTTTTCCTGAAATCCAAACTGGCGCCGCAATTGGGCAACCATGAGATTCCCACCAGCCGCCAGCGCCTGATCGACCTTTTGGCGCGTGGCTAGGGCGCGCGCTGGAATTCCAGTTTTTCGCCCGCCTCATTTGACAACATCAGCACGTCGCCACTGATTTCGACCATTTGCATCCGCGCCAGAGCGCCCAGAAAATCCGACTCCAATGCCAGATCCGGGCAGGCCGCGCGCGTGGCGCGAATGGGGCCCAACTCGAACAAGGGATAAGGCGCCGTCTGGGCGGCGCCAAAACTGTTGCAGGGGGCTTGGCCCGTCACTTCGCCACCGGGCAGAAACCGGATGTTGGCCCGCGCATCAAAGGGCGCCTCGTTCATCCGCGCCAGGACATAGGTGGCTTCCGGCACGATATAGCCTGCCGCCGTTTCTTCGCCCTGACAGGCTGACAGCCCCAACAGGGCGAAAAGGGAACAGAAGATTTCTTTCATAAAGGGCAATATGGGCGCACGCACCCCGAAACAAAAGCGCTATTCGACCGACAGCAGCAGGTCGGTCAGGGTGCCCAGAATGCGCGTGGCTTCTTCCTCGGCCCGGGTGCCACGGCCTATATGGGCATGGGCCACCGACAAATACAGCGACACGAAATCCGGATTGCCGCGTTCCAGTCGGTTCAACAGCCCGCGCAGCATCGAGAACCGCGCCTCATCAACCACCGCAATCGCATTCTGCGCCGCAGAATCGTAGTAGGCCCAGCCTCGGATCGCCGGTTCTGCCCAGGCTTCGGCGCAGTCAGAATCAGGCCAAAAGGCCGCTGTCTTGCCAAAGTCCCGCAGCATGTCGCCCGAAACAGCGCCCTGCGGTGTGGCCGCCTTGCACGCCGCCACGGCCTTGCTCGACCAATCCTCTAGCAATGCCTCGCGATAGGTCTCAATATCTTGAAAATGCCAGTAAAAAGAGCCCTTGGTGGTGCCAATAATCCGCGCCAGATACTCGGCCCGCAAGGCGCCGGGGCCCTCGGCGGTCAGGGTCTCATAGCCCTGCGCAATCCACTTTTGCAAATTCAGTCTGGGTTTCTTGGCCATGCCTTAGCATACGCTTGCGTATTCGTTGTGCAAGTGCAGAAAGATGTGCAAGTGCAGAATGTGGGGCGCGGCGCGCTGCCACCGTGACCTGCGGCTGACCTTTAGTCCAGCAGGCGGCGCGCGATCACCTGCGCCTGAATTTCTGCCGCACCCTCGAAAATATTCAGGATACGCGCATCGCACAGGATGCGGCTGATCTGATATTCCAGCGCAAAACCGTTGCCGCCGTGAATTTGCAGCGCGTTATCCGCCGCAGCCCAGGCCACCCGTGCGCCCAGCAGCTTGGCCATGCCCGCCTCCAGATCGCAGCGCTTGCCCTGATCTTTCTGGCGCGCGGAATGATAGGTCAACTGGCGCGTCACCATGATCTCAACCGCCATCATCGCCAATTTGCCCGAAACCCGCGGGAAATGCACCGTGGCCTTGCCGAATTGCTTGCGATCCAGCGCGTATTGCAGGCCCACTTCAAGCGCGTTCTGGGCAACGCCAATCGCCCGCGCGGCGGTCTGGATGCGCGCGCTTTCAAAGGTCTGCATCAATTGCTTGAACCCTTGGCCCTCGACGCCGCCCAACAGGTTCTCGGCCTTAACCTTGAACCCGTCGAACGCCAGTTCATATTCTTTCATGCCACGATAGCCCAGAACCTCAATCTCACCGCCGCTCATGCCCGGGGTGGGGAAAGGCTCGGCCTCGGTTCCGGGCACCTTTTCCGCCAGAAACATCGACAATCCGCGATAGTCACTGGTGTCCGGATCGGTCCGTGCCAGCAATGTCATCACATGGGTGCGTGCCGCATGGGTGATCCAGGTCTTGTTGCCCGTCACCTCATAATCATCGCCCGCTTTTACCGCGCGGGTGCGCAGGCTGCCCAGATCAGATCCGGTGTTGGGCTCGGTGAAAACTGCCGTCGGCAATATCTCTCCGCTGGCCAGGGCGGGCAGCCATTTGGCCTTTTGCGCCTCGGTGCCACCGCA
>Ga0316205_10005764_pt1 | contig 10116 bp, 8 predicted proteins | sample 3monthpyrite_MG_FD_204941 | JGI IMG/M metagenome (GOLD analysis project Ga0316205, IMG submission 204941) | Microbial mat bacterial communities from mineral coupon in-situ incubated in ocean water Damariscotta River, Maine, United States -... | ecosystem: Environmental > Aquatic > Marine >...
GCGTTGATCCCGCCGGTTTCCGCGATCAGCACCGCGCCGGGGTCGAGATTTTGCGCCATGGCCGAATTTATCGCTCGGGCAGTGGCGGTTGAGCCGGTGAAACACACGCCGTTGACCCCCCGATGCGTGGTCAATGCAGCACCCGTGGTTTCGCCGGGGCCCACGACAAGCTGCAATGCGTTTTGCGGCACCCCGGCCTGATGCAGCAGGGCTATGGCCAGACTTGCGATCAAGGGCGTTTCCTCGGCCGGCTTGGCCACCACCCCGTTGCCCGCCGCAAGTGCGCCCGCAATCTGTCCGGTAAAGATCGCCAATGGAAAATTCCACGGCGAAATACAGGCAAAGACACCACGCGGAGGCTGGGTCACGTGACGCGCCTGCAAAGCGTAATAGCGCAGAAAATCCACCGCTTCGCGCAGCTCGGACACGGCATCCTGGGCGGTCTTTCCGGCCTCGCGGGCAAGCAGTGCAAAAAACTGACCACTGGATTCTTCGAACAGGTCCGCCGCCCGGCGCAAAACGGCCGAGCGCGCCTGATGTGTGACCCCCCAACTGTGCAACCGATCGACGATCGCCTCGACCTCATGGCTCTGGTGCAACGACACTTCACCCAGGATATCGTCCGGGCGTGCGGGGTTGCAGACGACCTGGGCCGCGGTATTTTCTGGTACCTGCTCGCCCCATTGCCGCTGCGAAAATGGTGCCCGTGCCGAATGATAGGCCGCGATCGCGACAGGATCGCTTAGATCCCATCCCGCCGAATTCAGCCGCTCGGGCGCATATATGTCGCGCGGCAATTGAAACCGCGGGTGGCCCGGCGTGGACCACAGATGTTCAAACGGGTCGGATGCCACGACCGAGGCAGGCACATCCTTGTCAGACATCTGGTTGACAAAAGAGGAATTGGCACCGTTTTCCAAAAGCCGGCGCACCAGATAGGCCAGCAAATCCTTGTGGCTGCCGACCGGCGCGTAAATGCGACACGCAAAGCCCCGTTCTGCGCGCATCATTTCATGCAAGGCCTCGCCCATGCCATGCAGCCGTTGAAACTCGAACGGCACGTCTTTGCAGATTTCGGCGACCGCCGCCATCGTATGGGCATTATGTGTGGCGAATTGCGGGTAGATCCGGTCGGCCATTTTATACAATTTGGACGCACAGCACATATAGCTGATGTCGGTTGACGTTTTGCGGGCAAAAACCGGAAATCCGTCGACACCTTCGACCTGGGCACGTTTGATCTCGCTATCCCAATAGGCGCCCTTGACCAGCCGAACCATGATCTTGCGATCCAGATCGCTGGCCAATTGATACAGCCAATCCAGAACCGGCGCCGCGCGCTTGCCATAGGCTTGCACGACTACGCCAAACCCGTCCCAACCCGCCAGATCCGGGGCAGACAGGACAGCTTCGATCACATCAAGGCTCAGGTCCAGCCGTTCGGATTCTTCCGCATCTATGCTGATCCCCAAATGCGCCTCTTTCGCCCTGCGCACCAGATTGAGCGTGCGCACGACCAATTCGCGCATGACCCGGCCTTGCTGGCCCTGCTCATAGCGCGGATGAAGCGCCGACAACTTGATGGATATGCCCGGGTTCTGCCGTGGATCGTCCGTCTTTGCAGCAGCGGCGGCCATCTTGATCGCATGGCCATAGGCCCGGTAATAGTTATCTGCATCCTTTTGGGTCAACGCGGCCTCGCCCAGCATGTCGTAGGAATACATATATCCCTTGTCGCCAAGCTTTTGGCCCCGCTGCAGGGCGTCTTCTATCGTCTCGCCCAGGACGAATTGCCGGCCCAATTCGCGAATGGCGGCCTTGACCGCCTTGCGTATGACCGGCTCACCCAATCTTTTGACCGCACCATGTAACGTGGCCGCAATGCCTTCGGCATGGGCATGATCATCCAGCACCTTTCCGGTCAACATCAACGCCCAGGTAGATGCGTTCACCAACACCGAACTTGAATGGCCAAGATGCGCGCCCCAGGCAGACGGGGCGATCTTGTCCTCGATGAGGTCATCAATGGTCTCGGCATCGGGCACGCGTGGCAATGCCTCGGCCAGGCACATCAGCGCAATGCCTTCCTTGTTGGTCAGCCCGTATTCGGCCAGGAAGACCTCTAACAGCGCGGGGTTGTCATCCGCGCGCAATTCCTCGACCAATCTGACCGCCGCGATATGGCTGCTTTCGCGCAGATCCCCGGAAACGGGGCCCTCCAGACCAAGCATGGTCAGAACCTGCCCATCATCTGCCAGATGTCGCGCGCGAATTTTCTCTCGGATGGCGTGAAGTTTTTCCATTACCCAACCATAATTCCACGGAAATCAGCAATTCCCCATTGCGGCCGATACCCAACAGTATCAAGCGCGGGGCCATCCCAAAACCTATCCATTTCGACAGGCGCGCCCTGGGATCCAACTAGGCCGGGATATTGGCCATTCAATTGCAGCCAAACATGAATTGGAAAAAATGCCTTCGGCATGGTGCGGTCGGGGGGACTCGAACCCCCACGAGTGTTACCTCACAGCGACCTCAACGCTGCGCGTCTACCAATTCCGCCACGACCGCTTGCCTTGGACGTAATGGGCCGCTCAATAGCGCTGGAAATCGTACATGTGAAGGCCCCTTGGCAATTTTTGTGCGCGCGGCTTTGCGGATGCGCAGGCGCGCCATTCATCTGACCGTTGCGCGCTGGGTAAAATATTGCGCCATCCCGCCTGCCGCCGCCCCAAGAACCACCACGTAAAAAAAGCCATTGTCCGGCGCATCCGGAAAGAAAACCCGGTTCATCAGCCGGTCAGGCATAAACGACAGCGCGCCCGCGACACCAAGCGCCCAGAAGGCGAGATTTTGCATGGCCTTTTGATGGCCTACGCGGTTTCGCCGGATGGCCAGGCGCAGGCCGTGAAACAATCCGATCAGGGTCAACACCGACAAGCCGTGTATCGGCGAGAAAGGCCCGAACGTGCCATTGCCGGTTATGCCAAAAGAGGACAACGCCGTGGTCGCCATGGCACTCACCCAGATGTAGCCGCCAATCCTGTGCATTCGGTCGCGGCGCCTGCGCAACAAGACAAATGGCAACAGCAGGATTGACAGGGTTGCGCCAAGAACATGCAGTTGGACAAGCGGTTCTGCGGTAAGGAGCAAGGAAAGATTTGGCATGGATCGGATCCGTTCTGACTGGTAGATACGCTGAAACATCACCACATTTGTGCGGATGATCGCGCAACCGACAGCAAAGATACGCCATGTCGCCCGATAACTTCGCAAACGGCACCGCCTTGCATTTCGCGCTTCGTGAAATGCGCGGCGCGTTGGCCAGCCCGGCGGTCTGGATCGGGCTGATCGCGGTTGGCAGCATCCTTGGGTTGGCCGGGCCGTTTGGCACGGATGACATCATGCGTCTTGTGCCGCGACTGGCCTATTGGATCGTGGTGGCGGCGGTGACCTATTTCAGCGGGACATTCGTCACCAGCCTTGTCGCCGAGGCCGCACGCCGCCAAGCGGTGCCAAAATGGCACGCTGTCGGGCTTGCCGGGGTGATCGCTGGGGCGGTGATCGCACTGGAAATGGGCGCGCTTAACCTGATGGTTTTCGGGCCCGAGGCCGTTACGGTGGCCACTTTTGCCACGCTCATTGGCAATGTGATCCTCATTTCTGTCATCGTTTCCTTTGCTTTTGTGGCGATATCGGACAGGCTATCCTCAAAACCGATGCCCGGGCACCAGCCGACCAACGCCGCCGGCCCGCCACCGCTGCTGGCGCGCTTGCCCCATGAGAAACGCGGCGCGCTGGTGTCGTTGTCGGTCGAAGATCACTATGTGAATGTGGTGACGGACCAGGGGACTGAAATGGTGTTGATGCGCCTGGGCGATGCCATCGGCGAAACCGGCGCGACGCCTGGCTTGCAGATACACCGCAGTCACTGGATCGCACTGGCCGAGGTCGCCAAGGTCCGCCGCCAGGGCCAAAGGGCCATTGTGCGCATGAAAGATGGGCGGGAGCTTCCGGCCAGTCGCACCTATATTGCCGCGTTGAAAGACGCAGGCCTGTTGCCGAGGTAAGTGATGGTAGAATGGATTGTTGCACCCGGCCTGACGGCCTATCCCGATGCGGTGGCATTCATGGAAACGCGCGCCGCCGCCATCGCCGATGGGCGCGCGGATGAGTTGATCTGGCTTGTCGAACACCCGCCCCTTTACACCGCCGGCACCAGCGCCAAGCCCGGTGATCTGACCGATCCAGGCCGCTTTGATGTGTTTGAGACCAAACGCGGCGGACAATTCACTTATCACGGCCCCGGCCAGCGCATCGCCTATGTCATGCTGGACGTCGGCGCGCGCGGGCGCGATGTGCGAAAATTTGTCTGCCAGATGGAAAACTGGGTCATCGCGACATTGGCCGAATTCAACGTCACGGGCGAGCGGCGCGCCGGCAGGGTCGGTGTTTGGGTCACGCGCCCGGACAAGCCAGCCCTGCCCGATGGCACACCGCGAGAGGACAAAATCGCGGCCATTGGGGTGCGTTTGCGCAAATGGGTCAGCTTTCACGGCCTGTCGATCAACGTCGAGCCCGATCTGAGCCATTATGACGGGATCGTGCCTTGCGGGATCTCGGATCATGGCGTCACAAGTCTGGTCGATCTCGGGCTTCCGGTGACGATCGAGGATGTGGATGTCGCCTTGCGCCGAACATTTGACATTGCCTTTGGCAACTGACGGGTGCGACAATCGCCACACTCGAATTCCAGGCGAATTGCGTTAGCTTCGTCAAAAGAAACGTTCAACGTGGAGAAATTTATGAAACGTGCACTGACAATCGCGGCGGCGCTGGGCGCATTGGGCGCCCCGGCCTATGCCGATAGCCACATTGCCCAGGGCGAAAACGACTTCAAGAAATGCAAGGCCTGTCACACCATTGCCAATGGCGACGATGTTATTATCAAAGGCGGCCGAACCGGCCCAAATCTTTTTGGCGTGGTGGGCCGCGTGGCCGGCACCGAGGATTTCAAATATTCCGCTTCGATGATTGCGGCAGGCGAAGCCGGCCTTGTCTGGACAGAAGAAAGCCTGGTGGCCTATGTCGCAGACCCGAATGCCTTCCTGAAAGAAGCCACGGGCGACAGCAGCGCACGGTCGAAAATGTCCTTCAAATTGAAAGACTCCGCTGACATTGCCGCCTATCTGGCGTCTTTGGGCGAAGAGTAACCTCATACTGGCGCGACACTTGAAAAAATGCTGCGCCCTGCGGCACATCTGATAGTTGAGCCGCTGGAAAAAACCCGCTAGACGGTAGGCGATTATATCCGCCAATGCGAATTGGCGGTCAATGAATGTGCAGGAGAACGCATATAATGGCAGATGCAGCCACCCATGATGACGGACATCACGCGGCACCGGGTTTTTTCACCCGCTGGTTCATGTCCACCAATCACAAGGATATCGGTATCCTTTACATTTTCACCGCGGCGGTTGTTGGCTTCATTTCTGTAGCCTTCACCGTTTACATGCGCATGGAACTGATGGACCCAGGTGTCCAGTACATGTGCCTGGATGCGGCCGGTGAACCAGCGGCGCGCCTGTTCTCGGGCGGCACGGAATGTGAAGCACCCAACGGCCATTTGTGGAACGTCTTGGTGACCGCGCATGGCATCTTGATGATGTTCTTCGTTGTTATTCCTGCACTTTTCGGTGGTTTCGGGAACTATTTCATGCCGCTGCAGATCGGTGCGCCGGACATGGCTTTCCCTCGGATGAACAACCTGTCCTACTGGATGTATGTGGCAGGCACGGCGTTGGCGGTGCTGTCGGTCGTATCTTCGGGCGGCAATGGCCAAACCGGCTCCGGCGTTGGCTGGGTTCTATACCCACCGCTGTCAGTCAACGAGCAGGGCATGTCGATGGATTTCGCCATTTTCGCGGTTCACCTGTCCGGTGCGTCGTCGATCCTGGGTGCGATCAACATGATCACCACCTTCCTGAACATGCGCGCGCCAGGCATGACATTGTTCAAGGTGCCTTTGTTCGCCTGGTCGATCTTTGTGACCGCATGGCTGATTCTTTTGGCGCTGCCGGTTCTGGCGGGCGCCATCACCATGTTGCTGACAGACCGCAACTTTGGCACGACCTTCTTTGATCCTGCCGGTGGCGGTGACCCTGTCTTGTATCAGCATATCTTGTGGTTCTTTGGGCACCCGGAAGTCTATATCATCATCTTGCCGGGCTTTGGCATCATCAGCCATGTGATCGCGACTTTTTCACGCAAACCTGTCTTTGGCTACCTGCCCATGGTCTGGGCGTTGATCGGCATTGGTGGTCTGGGCTTTGTTGTCTGGGCTCACCATATGTACACAGTCGGCATGTCGCTGACCCAGCAAAGCTATTTCATGCTGGCAACAATGGTGATCGCGGTGCCTACGGGCATCAAGATCTTCAGCTGGATCGCGACGATGTGGCAGGGATCGATCGAGTTCAAGACCCCGATGTTGTGGGCTTTTGGCTTCTTGTTCCTGTTCACCGTCGGCGGCGTGACCGGCATCGTGTTGTCGCAGGCCGGCGTCGACCGCGCCTATCACGACACCTATTATGTGGTCGCACATTTTCACTATGTGATGAGCCTGGGCGCCGTGTTCTGTATCTTTGCAGGCGTCTATTACTGGATCGGCAAGATGTCGGGCCGCCAATACCCGGAATGGGCTGGCAAGTTGCATTTCTGGGCCATGTTCATCGGGTCCAACCTGACATTCTTCCCACAGCACTTTTTGGGACGTCAGGGCATGCCACGCCGCTACATCGATTATCCAGAGGCCTTTGCCTATTGGAATTGGTGGTCTTCGGTCGGTGCATTCGTTTCCTTCGCGTCATTTGTGTTCTTCATCGGCGTCGTGATTTACACGCTGAAATGGGGCAAGCGCATCACCGAGAACAACTACTGGAACGAATATGCCGATACGCTGGAGTGGACATTGCCGTCACCTCCGCCTGAGCACACCTTTGAAACCCTTCCAAAACAGGAAGACTGGGACAAGGGCCACGCCCACTAGGCACCGGCAAACACACCAAACATTCGAGGGCCCCGCAGCAATGCGGGGCCTTTTCTTTTCGCCGCGAACAAGGCCAAATGTCGCGCTTGCCAGGACCATGCTCAATGCGCGGTTTTTTGCACAATCGCCGCCGTTCTCGGTGTCAAACGGCGAAGTATTGCCAGTGGCGTGCCAGAATTCGCCGAAATCGCGCGAATAAAAACTTTCCATGCACAGCAAGACGCACCGCGCCTACCGTGCCCTCAATTCAGGCAGGACACCCGGATGGCCAAGGCAAAATGGATTCCCGCGATCTACCTGATGGCCTGCGCGGCTTTGTGGGCAGCGATCGCGGTTTTTGGTTGGAATGCCCCCTGGCAGGCCCTGCAGATCCGTGTCTTTCAGCAAGAATTCAGTGACCTGCGCACAAGTCAGGCCGCGGTTATCGCCCTGAAAATGGGTCTGGACCCAACTGTCAACAATGCGATCGGCGCCAACGACAGCCTATACAATCATCCGCCAATCCTGCTGTCCATCGCCCTCCTGCTGCGCTTTGACCTGGAATGGGCCTTTCTGACCTTTGCTACGGTCTCAATCGCCCTGTTCACCTACGTCAATTGGCTATGGCTCAGGCGCAACCCAAGTTGGACATTGCTATTGGCCACCCTGTCCGGCGCGGCCTTGTTGCCCATCGAGCGTCTGAACAATGACATGCATATCTATATGCTGCTCGTCGCAGCGACCCTGTCGAACCACTATATCGTGAGGCCGATGTTGCTGGGCGTTTCTGCGATCCTCAAGATATTTCCGGCCGTGGCGTTTCTGGCGCTATTGCCATGGCGGTCACATTTTCGCAATTGGCCGACCCTGATGATGACCGCCACCGCCGTCGCCATCGGACCATTCCTTTTCTATCTCGCGCTGGATTGGAGCTATATTTTCAAGGCCATTTCTCTGACGGAACGCGGCGCTGCCAGCGCTTATGGCGTGTGGGTCAATCATTTCCTGGTCGAAGAGCGTTTCATGCCCCTGCCCTACGGCCAGCAAATCCAATACGTCGCCTATCTGCTGTTCGCCGCGATGATTTTTCGGGCGCGCAAGCCGCTGGCCCGATGGGCTGGTGTTGATATGCCCCGGTCGACAGACGGCCTTGGCCGACACGAATTTGCCTTTCTGATCGGCGCGTCGATCTATGTCTTCACCTATCTTGTCAGCGCCAATTGGGACTATCGCATGATCTTTACCCTTTTGGCGGTGCCCTATTTCCTGTCATTGGAAAACCGGGCGGTGCGCGCCGCATTTTCGTCACTGCTGATCCTGGCGTTGAACTACTACATCCTCGTTGGCGCGCTCGGGAACCTGGGCGGCGCCATTAATATCGCCGCCAAACTGGGGCTGCACTTGATGATGCTTGCGGCATTGATCATTGCGCCGCTGCATTTGCAGGCTCGGGCTCAGGCGCAGGTTCAAACACGCGACCCTCTTGCAAACGCATGAGACAACCCGCACCCTTGCTCCTGTCTTTCACTGAACTACCATCTGTGCATGCCCTTTGTGACCAATCGACAGAACAACCACACCCAGATCACCGCATGGCCGCATAGCTCTTTGCCCAAACGGGGTTTCGCCCTGTTTATCGGTGTGACCTGGGCGATGCTGATGATCCCGATGCTGGCGCTGCTGGGCACAGTTGCCCTATGGGGCTTGCTGCCGTTTTTGCTGCTATCGCTGGGCAGCGCCTGGTATTTCTTGCAGCGCTCATACAAGGACCGGCAAATCCTGGAAATCCTGACGCTGGATCACGCGCAGGCCCATCTCACCCGCCAAAACCCGCGGGGCGGCGATCAAAGCTGGCGCGCGAATGTTCATTGGGTGGTCCTGTCGATCCTGCCCAAAGGGGGCCCGGTCGACAATTATCTGACACTGACGGGCAATGGCCGATGTGTGGAATTCGGCGCCTTCCTGACGCCAGATGAGCGGATCGCGCTGTCCCAAGAGCTTGAAACACTGCTGATCCAGTTCAAATCAGCCCCCGGGCGCGGCTAACCCAATCTGGATTTGACCAGCGGTCCGACTTTGCCGAAATCCATCTGCCCGGTGAATTTTGCCTTCAACTCACCCATGACCTTGCCCATGTCACGAATGGATGTGGCGCCGGCCTCGGAAATGGCGGCCTCAACCGCCGCCTCGGTCTCTGCCTCGCTCAACTGGCGCGGCAAGAATCCTTCGATCACGGTGATCTCGCTGAGCTCCTTTTCGGCCAACTCCAAACGACCGCCTTCTTCGTAGGCCCGCGCGCTTTCGTGGCGCTGCTTGACCATCTTTCCCAGAATGGCCAGGACCTCATCGTCGCGCACACCCTCTTCGCGGCCTTCACCGCGCAGAGCAATGTCCTTGTCCTTGATCGCGGCCGATATCAGCCGGAGCGTTGACAATGTCGCTGCATCCTTGGCTTTCATCGCGGTTTTCAGCGCATCACTGATGCGCGAACGCATGTCCATCGGTTTTCATCCCCAGATCATCTCCGAAGCCCGCACCTTACTGAAAGCGCCCCGCTTTTACAACATATCCACATTATTGTAACTCATTGTTTTTATTGGATTAGTATATTTTCTCTGCCCTTGACCCCGCGCCATGCTTTCCATAGTTTCCGCACAATTTGCCAATGCAGGAGTCGTTGAAGATGTCGTCCAAACCACCTCTCAACAAACCCACCGCCTGTTTGGTATTGTCCGATGGTCAGGTTTTTTATGGCCAGGGCTTTGGCGCCACCGGCACATCGCAAGCCGAACTGTGTTTCAACACCGCGATGACCGGCTACCAGGAAATCATGACCGACCCCAGCTATGCGGGCCAGATCGTGACCTTCACATTCCCCCATATCGGCAATGTCGGTGTCACCCCGGAAGATGACGAAACAGCCGATCCGGTGGCAGAAGGCATCGTCGTCAAATGGGACCCTACCGCGCCGTCAAATTGGCGCGCCGCGCAAGATCTGGTCAGCTGGATGGAGCGCCGCGGACGCATCGGCATTGGCGGCGTCGACACCCGCCGGTTGACCCGCGCCATTCGTCAACAAGGCGCCCCTC
>Ga0316205_10005765_pt1 | contig 10115 bp, 11 predicted proteins | sample 3monthpyrite_MG_FD_204941 | JGI IMG/M metagenome (GOLD analysis project Ga0316205, IMG submission 204941) | Microbial mat bacterial communities from mineral coupon in-situ incubated in ocean water Damariscotta River, Maine, United States -... | ecosystem: Environmental > Aquatic > Marine >...
AGGTGTTTCAGGAAAAGATATATAGGTATCTATAGGGCGACTATTTATCGTGCGACCACATGAATGACATGTGAATACTCAAAAAAGACTGTGCGGTCAGCATAATCCCATCGGGTAATAGGTGGATTGCCAACTGCAGGGTGTCTGGTTATAGGTTCACCCAGTTCATTGACAACCTTGGACATATCCATGCCTCTTCTTGGAAAATCAAAAATAATGAGTTGTTGAGCAGCTGTGGCTGGTTCTGTTGTTAATACATCGCCGGATTGCTGCTCATAAACCTGATTGTCTGTTGCTGGAGGTGCATCAGGTATGATTTCAGGAATGGCTGTAACAGGAGCCGGAATATTTGAACTTGTTTCAATAGCAGATGTGCCTGAAGGTGTTGGATCATCTTCAGCAGGTCTGTTAGCTGCCACCTGAGTTGATAAGGCCAGCAAGCATATTATGTTTAGTGATTGCAGTTTGTTCATGATTTGATCCGTCAGCTTTATTATTTAATTATTGTATATTGAAATTAAATTGAATGCAGTGATTTCGTTGTTTATGAAAACGCTGAAAACGATTTTAGATAGTCTATACTTAATATATAGCTCTTAATAATAAATTAAATTTCTATAAATTTATGGCATTGTCAGGTTGTAATATGATTAAAACGAAAGAATTAATGAGGTTTGTTTGCATCTGCGTTTTACCTTTTTTACTGATCAGTAATGCGTCTGCACAAATAGCGGCAGATTTATTAAAGGCTGCAGAAAAAGGTGATGCCAATGCACAGTACTCCATAGCAAGGTCATATCAGCTTGGGAAAAGAGTTAAAAGTAATAAGAAAAAGGCAATTGAGTGGTATACAAAAGCTGCCGATCAGGGACATCTTGAGGCCGGATATAGATTAGGTTTGATTTATTATAAAGGCATTGGTGGTTATAAAATTGATTTAAAGAAAGCCTATAAATACATTTCTATAGCAGCGAACGGTAACCATAAGCGTTCTCAAACACACTTAGCTAAAATGTACGAACGAGGGCATGGTGTTGCTAAAAATGAAATGCTTTCAGATTACTGGATAGATCAGGCGTTTAGTACTGATATCGAACCCCTGGACAGCTATTTAGCAGATAGAGAAGATGAAGGAGAGGCGTCCCCTGATATTGCTAATGATCCGGTTGTAAAAAAGACAATCTTAAAGCAAAAAGAAGCTGCGCCAGTGAGCAAAAAGAAAGTGGTTGTGTTCGAAAAGTTTCCGGCTTCAGTGTTGGCAAAAAGCTGGAAGGAAAATAATAAGCCATCTGTATATTTGAAATCATCACAAACCAAATGTAAAAAGAAAGGCGATAAAATATTCTGTACGTCATCTAAAGGCAAAGGACGACATCAAACCGGTATTTATACCTATAAGGTGCGCTCGATTATTACAGAGGGAGCATCATATAAAGATTTTGAGATTGAATACCGTAAACTTTATCTTTCAGTGCCTGAAGAATCCGTTGGTGGTTATGATGATGAAGAGGAAGCTGTTTCAACGAACCGGTTGGTAACAGGCTGGGAAAAAAGTTCTCACAAACTGAAGTGCAAGTTCGAATCCAGTACTTCTGTTTTATGTCGCGCAGTTGGGGAAGATGCGTTCTATATTAAAGCTAGATAAAACGGCACTATAAATGACGGGTATCAGTCATAGTTTCTGATAACACCAGAGACGATACCTAATACATTCACTTCGTCATGACTAAAATACATAGGCTTCATGTCCGGATTGGCAGGCTGTAGTCGAATGCCTTCTTTTTCAATATAAAACTTCTTCAGAGTAACCTGATCACCATGAATCAATGCCACTACAGACTGACCATTTTCGGCCGTTTCTGTTTTGTTAATGATAATGATGTCGCCATCTTCAATATTGTCATCGATCATTGACTGACCGCTGACTTTCAGAGCGTATGTGTTTTTGCGAACCATATTGGCTGGAACACGTACTTTTTCCTGCTGCATGATGCGCTCAATCGGGGAGCCAGCTGTGATATTGCCCAATAATGGAATTTCAACCAGTGTTTCACTATCACACTCAAGCTCTTCAATGGTGGGCGTCCAGACTGGGCGAGAGTTCTTTAAAAGTGCATGTACAGTAGTCATCTTTAGTTCCATTAGCCGTATATGCTATTAATCTTTACATATAAACCTAATAAAATCAAAGATATATTAGGGTTTGTTAATCTATAACCAGCTTTTTATCTTGTAAGTGTATGTTTGAGTTACCGGTTAAGAATTGATTGATGCTTTCACCAACCAGCTGTTTTCTCCAGCCCTGATAAAGCGGGCTGTCAGTTTCACCGCAAACGATGTTGACCAGGTCTTTTTTATTGCAGATAAAAGCCGGGCTGATCTGGTTTTCTGCGGCACTGATTTGTACGATCACCGAAAGAATATCAACGATGGCGGACTGTTCCATGGTTGGTTTATGTTTACGGGCGAATTTAGGCCATTCGTCTTCGGGTTTATTGAGCCCGGTCTGCACACATGCCAGTAACTGCTTAAAGTCGTGATCTTTGAGTCTTGGGTTGATCTGACGAATCTCACGAATGCCGGCGATCGACTCGGGTTGCTGGTTGGCAATGTCGACAATAGAATCATCAGACAAAACGTGTTTCCTCGGTCTGTTTTGTGCAATAGCTTGCGTTTCTCGCCAGTCAGCCAGCTCCTGTACAATGGATAATTTTTGGGAGGGCAGGCGGTTGGCGGATTTAATTTTTTTCCACATCGATCGTTTATCAGCCTGAAACGTACTCTCATTGGTGAGTTGTTCAAAGTCATCATCTAGCCAGTGAGTTCGGTTCAGTTCATCAAGCTTTTTCAACATCATTGGAAAAACTCTGGCCAGATAAATAACATCACTGGCAGCGTAGTCCAGTTGTTTGTTATTCAGGGGGCGCTTGGTCCAATCGGTACGGGTCTGTGATTTATCAACCTCAATGGTCAGCAGGCTCTTGATCAGGTTAGCGTAACCAATTTGCTCGCCATGACCTAAAAGTGAAGCGGCAATCTGTGTATCAAAGATAGGTTTTGGCAAATGTCCCTGAAGGTTGAAAAAAATTTCATAATCTTGTCTGGCTGAATGCAATACTTTGGTGATTTTTGGTTTGTTGACCAGTTCAAAAAAATCACTAAGGTCTTCAATAGCTAAAGGGTCGATCACATAGGTAGATGTTTCATTGGCAATCTGAATCAAGGCCAACTTTGGGAAATAGGTTTTTTCACGTAAAAACTCAGTATCAAGTGCCAGAAAAGAGCTGTTTTCTAGTGCATTACAACAAGCTTTTAATTCATCCAGCGTACTTACCATTTGGTAGTTCATTTTTTTGGACCTAATAATTCAATTTGGTAGCCGTCGGGGTCTTCGGCAAATGCAATAATGGTCTGGCCTGCATTCATTGGACCTGCTTCTCTTATTATTTTGCCACCTTGCTGACGGATAGATTCAGTGGCCTGATAGACATCATCCACTTCAATCGCCAGATGGCCAAAACCGTTGCCAATGTCGTACTGACTGGTGTCCCAGTTATGCGTTAATTCGATCGCTGTATTTTCAGACTCATCACCATAGCCGAGAAATGCCAGCGTGAATTTTCCATCAGGGTAGTCTTTTTTCCGCAGTAACTGCATACCGAGTACTGTTGTATAGAATTCAATCGATTTTTCAAGATCACCGACCCGGAGCATAGTGTGTAAGAAGCGCATTTTTATATCCCTGATTTATTTATTGCATGTTTGTGTGCTGACGATGCCATTCATAAAGGCAAATACTTAAGGCATGACTGACGTTCATTGAACCGTTATGGCCATACATTGGTATATGAGTAGCTGCGGTACATTTTTGCAGAATCTTGTCAGGAATGCCATTGCGTTCTGAGCCAACCATAAAACTGCAGGATTCAGGTAGTTGCGTTGTAAAAATGTTTTTTGACAGACTGGTCAGTTCAATGGCAATGATATTGGGTAATGTTAAATAATCGGCATAAAATTTTTCATATGACCAGTATTCAGTATCAATCATTATATCTGTGTTGCGTGAGACACGTTTTACCGATTTATTGTTTTTAAAACTGTTGAGTTCTTTCTGGACAAAGATTATTTTTGCCGATGCAGTGGCATCTGCCAGACGGTAAATGCTGCCTACATTTACCGGCGTTTGTGGATCAATTGCAATAATGACCGGACCATAGACTTTTTGTCTTTCTTTTTGCTGATTAAAGAGTGTCTGGCTGTCTGTTCGTGTACCTGCTTTGGTGCTGGTCATTAGCTTCTTGAATCAATCACACGATGCTTGGCTTTCATAAAGTCTTTATGAGGAATATGCAGTAACTCAGATACTTTACGCAGATAGTGTTCTTCGTATTTATCGAGTTCATTATCGGCATATGCAATATGCCAGAGGTTTTCAATAACTTTGATTTTCTGCCTGTTGTCATATTCCTGATTAATCAGTTTCGCAAAGCGGTAATAGTCGACCGCGCTTTTACTTTCTTCTTCGGCAAGTTCAAACAGTGTTTCAGTTTCGGAATCGGTTAACTGAAAATCTTTTTTTATTAGTGATTTTACTATGTCGTGTTCAGCCTGATCGATTTTATGATCCATTCGAATCATTTCAATTAGTAATGAGGCGCTGGTAAGATTTAACTGATGCTCGGCATCAGCAGTGTCATCCTTGCTGTTTAAATTTTTGTTAAAAAAGTCCAGTATACTTTTAATCATCAGGAAATCGATTCGGTATCGTCTGTTGTTTGTTGAGGAAACATAACCAGGTGATCAACATCCAGAGTGATGCCAATTTTTTCGTTAAGCTGGTGGTTATGGTGACTGCTGGCAATACATAAAATTGTTTTTTCGTTATTAACCTTGAGTGTATAAAGAAAATCAGCACCACGAAACAGTCTTTCTGAAATCTCCAGTTTTAGCTTGCTATCGTCATCATGAATGATGTCATCAGGACGAATTAGCAGGTCCAGCTTGCAACCCACTTTGCATTGTTCCGGTACTTTGCCAGAAATAGTACCAAGATCTGTTTCTATTTTGTTTTCGCCAATGTATTTACCAGGAATAAACACACCCTGACCAATAAAGTTGGCAACAAAGCGTGTGGCTGGCTGGTGATACAGATTATAGGGTGTATCCCACTGTACCAGTTTGCCTTGATGAATTAAGCCGATATTATCGGCCATTGCAAATGCTTCGTTTTGATCATGGGTGACAAGAATAGCGGTGGTGTTTTGTTGCTTGAGAATGACGCGCACTTCACGTGCCAGTTGCTCGCGCAGTTCAACATCGAGACTGGAGAATGGTTCATCCAGCAATAATATGTCTGGTTCAGGAGCCAGGGCTCTGGCCAGTGCAATGCGTTGTTGCTGGCCACCAGAGAGCTGGTGTGGGTATTTTTTATTGCTGCCAGGAAGACCGATTAATTTTAATAATTCATTGCAACGATTAAGCTGGTCACTATCGCTCATTTTTTTAGACAGACCAAAACAAATATTGTCTTCAATATTTAAATGAGGGAACAGGGCAAAATCCTGAAACACCATACCGATGTTACGGTTTTCAGGTGCCAGAGCACCATCAGCACTGCTAACTTTTTGGTTTCTTATTTTAATTTCACCGGTGTCGGGTTTTTCAAAACCGGCAATCGTACGAAGCAAGGTCGTTTTACCGCAGCCACTTGGGCCTAATAAGCAACTGATCTCACCTTCTTTAAGTTCAAAGCTGATATCTTCGACTACACTGTGGTCGTCATAGGCAACGGAAATACTGTTTAATTGTAAAAGATTGCTCATGATTTTTGTTTGTTGATTGATCTGCTTAATAAGATGACCGGTATTATACCCGCAATAACAATACTAAGTGCGGCTGTTGAGGCATCGGCCAGTCTTTCATCAGAAGCCAGTTCATAGGCCCTTACTGCAAGTGTATTAAAGTTAAACGGGCGCAGTATTAAAGTGGCTGGCAACTCTTTTAAGACATCGACAAAAACCAGCAAGATGGCCGTTAATAAACTGCGTCTCATTAATGGCATGTGAATGCTTATCAATACTTGTCTGGGATTTAAACCTAAAGAGCGGGCAGCATCATCCATGGAATGTTTTATTTTACCCAGCGCAGCTTCAACAGTGCCGACTGACACGGCCAAAAAACGAACCATGTAAGCAAACATGAGTGCGAACAATGTTCCGCTTAAAAGCAATCCACTGGAGACGTCGAATTGTTCACGGAGCCAGCCATCCAGTACGTTATCAATCCATGCCAGTGGCAGCATAATGCCGATAGCAATTACTGTGGCCGGGATTGCATAGCCCATGCTGGCAATTCTGACGGCAAACTGTATGAGGCGTGTATTTTGCAAGCGCTGACCATAGGCTAAAAGCAGGGCGATAATTAAGGCCAAGACTGCAGCGCTACCGGCGAGTGAGAGACTGTGCCAGGTGAGTGTGAAAAATTCATCGTCGACCATCTCTTCGTAGGTTTCAATCGCCCATTGTAAGAGTTGCATAAAGGGAAAAATAAACCCCCATAAAACAGGCATCAGACAAGCCAGTGTTGCTATCCAGGCTTTGCCGGGTGAAAGCTGTATGTTTGCGCGTCTTTTTTCACGATTTGAAGTGTGAAAAAAGCGGGCCTGTTTTCTGGAAATTCTTTCTAAGGAGATGAGTATTAGTACAAATATTAATAAAACAGTTGAAAGCTGGGCGGCTGCTCCGCTGTCATTTAGGCCAAACCAGGTTCTGAAAATGCCGGTTGTAAAGGTAGAAATACCAAAGTATTGCACCGTGCCGTAATCGGCCAGAGTTTCCATTAATACCAGTGATAGTCCGGTGATGATTGCTGGTCTGGCCATTGGTAAAGCAACTTTGAAAAAACTTTTCCAGGCGCTGGCTCCCAGGCTTCTGCTGGCTTCTAATGCAACGATGGATTGATCGAGAAAAGCCGCTCGTGCCAGCAAGTAGACGTAAGGATATAGCACCAGTGAAAGCATTGAGGTGGCGCCCCACATAGAGCGTATTTCAGGAAACCAGTATTCGCCATATGACCAGCCAAACATCTCGCGCAGGTTTGTTTGAATCGGGCCAGAGAAATCCATCATGCCAGTATAGGTATAGGCAATGATATAGGCGGGTAGAGCCATCGGTAATAAGAGTAACCACTGAAAGAGTTTTCTACCCGGGAATTTATAAACACTGGTAATCCAGGCCGTGGTGATTCCCATTGTTAAGGTGCCAAAACTAACCCCGATGATGAGTTGCAGGGAATTCAGAACATAATCTGAGAGAACGGTTTCAGTCAGGTGTTGCCATACTTCCCCGGCCGGTTGAAAAATATAGCTGAAGACAGTGAGAACAGGGATTGCGCACAAGAAAGCGACCAGCAGCACTGAAATGTGCCACCGGTCGAGGTAGGTTCTGATTGGAATAGATTTCATTGCAGTTCGGGGCAATGATTCAGTATCAGGCATTGTTTAATTTGCGGTTTAGTAAACCATTACTTAAAGTTAGCGTGATTATTTCCAGCCTGCCCGGTCCATTAACTTGACAGCTTCAGGGTTGTTTTTACCCAGAACCGATAAGTTGATTGCATCAGATTTAAAAGTGCCCCAACTTTTCAGAAGAGCGCTGACTTCAACATCGTCTCGAACAGGATATTCGTAGTTGGTTTCAGCATACCACTTTTGTGATTCTTTATTGACCAGAAACTCTAATAAACGTACTGCGTTATCACGGTTTGCAGCATGTTTTGTAACACCGGCTCCGCTGATATTGACATGTGTGCCACGAGTTGACTGGTTTGGCCAGAATAATTCCATTTTGGATGCTGCTGTCTTATCTTTTTGTTTTTTGCCGACAAGCATGGCACCAAAATAATAGGTGTTGGCAATCGCGATATCGCATTGTCCAGAAGCGGCAGCTCTGATCTGATCACGGTCGCCGCCTCTTGGAGGTCTGGCCATGTTTTTCACCAGACCGGCTGCCCATTTCTCAGTTGCGGCAGCGCCATTAGCCTCAATCATAGACGCAACCAGTGACTGGTTGTAAATATTGTTGGATGAACGAATACAGATACGGCCTTTAAACTTTTTATCAGTCAGGGTTTCATAGCTGCTTAATTCGTTTTTATTGACTTTAGCTTTTACGTAAAAAATGGGCCTTGCACGTACAGAAAGACCGTACCAGTAGCCTTCAGGTTCACGGTAATTCTCAGGGATTATAGTGCTTAGTGTTTCTGACTTAACAGGCTGCAGAACATTGGCTTTTAATGCTCTGTGTAAACGACCGGCATCAGTGGTAATCAGAAGATCTGCTGGTGTATTTCGACCTTCACTTTCCAGTCTTTTTAATAAGGCGTCTGCTTTACCCGTAACCAGGTTGACTTTAATGCCTGTTTCTTTAGTAAATTGCTTCAATAATGGCTTTATCAGTGCCTCTTTTCTTGCAGAGTACACATTGACTTCTGTCGATGCTTTGGCAAGAGAAGTTAAACCGCCGAGCAGTAAAATAGAGCTAAGAATGTATTTAAATAATGAGTTTGACACGTTAAATAAGTCCTTAAGGTTAGCAGGAATCAGACTATACCCAAATGATAATAAAAATGCAAATGAGATTTATTATCATTTGTGGAAGTGTGCATTTGTATTATAAGCGAGTCATTCAAAAGGTGTTGATATGAGCGATTTTTCTGATGGTTTCTTGATATAACTCAAATGGTGTTTGTATTTAAAAGAATCTTAAGAATAAAAAATAAATGGAATTAATTCGTTTGCATCGACTCTTATAAAAAAGTCGGTTTATTTCATCAGGAGAGTACATTGTCTAAGACATTGAAGTTAAGTTTCGTATTATTGCTGAGTGCTTTTGCTTTGAGCGTTAATGCAGCTGCGCCGGATATCAAAGCTAAAGATATCGATGGTAATGTTCAGAATGTCAATCAATACATAGGTAAAGGTAAATGGACGGCTGTGGTTTTCTGGGCACATGATTGTCATATCTGTAATCAGGAAATTGAACAAATGAATTTTTTTCATGATGATCATGCTAAAACAGATGCAACGGTATTAGGTATATCAATGGACGGCTTTGAGAAGGTCAGAAAGGCCAAGGGCTTTATTGAAAAACACGAATTGAATTTTCCTAATTTACTGATTGAATTAAGCCAGAAAGAATTCATGAAATTTGGCGGCGGCCGATATGTAGGAACGCCTACGTTTTATTTATATAACCCGGATGGTGAGTTACTGGCGAAAAACATTGGCCCGGTATCGCCTGAAGACCTGGAAAAATTCATGAAGGCGAATTGACCAGACCAAGTCTGGTTCAGACTATTTTATTGAGCTGAAGACGGAGCCCAGTGCATGGTCAAATACAGAATGATGCATGATGATCTGGGCTTTTCCGTTTTTAAGTTCTTCTGCGAAAGTTTCAGCATCTTTTTCAACGACGCGCTCACCATTATGATCAACAAATACCAGCAAGGCTTCTTCCATAATAATAACGGACAGCTTTAAGCGGCGAATTTGCTCATTTTCCATGGTGATCTGGAACCAGACTCCCGGTCTTACATCATTAGGTAATAACTGAAGTTTTTCTCGTAAATCAACCGGTTCATCGGGATGAACGGGTGCTTCCAGATGTTCCTCACTAAAGGATCCATCAGTCTCTGAATCCTGAGCAGCATTTATCTCCTCATCAGTGGCTATCGGCGTATCCATGACTGGCATGGTGGAGAGCTCTGGCTGATTCAGTGCTTCATCGAATTCATCAGTATCGAGTAAATGTTTGAAAGTCTCACGCAAATCATGCATGACTTCATCAAGATGCTCTTTCGCTCTTTTTGAACGTTGCAGTCTTTTTTCAACCCGTTCAGTCAGTGGCTCATGATTTTCCTTGAGAAACTTATATTCTTTAGCGCTGCTCGGTGTCTGCACGCTGTCGATGAGTTCACCCAGAGTTGTGATCAGGAAAATCCATTCATCATTTTGTTTGCCGTATTTGATGTAATGATTAAACATCATGGTTGGCCAAAGTTTAAGAACCAGTTTATGCACAAGAGAAGGTAGTTTTTTCTCTAAAGTGCTTTTACGT
>Ga0316205_10005766_pt1 | contig 10114 bp, 6 predicted proteins | sample 3monthpyrite_MG_FD_204941 | JGI IMG/M metagenome (GOLD analysis project Ga0316205, IMG submission 204941) | Microbial mat bacterial communities from mineral coupon in-situ incubated in ocean water Damariscotta River, Maine, United States -... | ecosystem: Environmental > Aquatic > Marine >...
GTTCAGGGCATCCACCGCTTTGATATGATTTCGGGGGATTATGCCATTATTCGTCAGAAGGACAATCGGCCGTTATTTTCACCCGTCGCATTAACACGGGGAAGCGAAGAGGAAATCTATGTAGTTGATTCCGAGCTGGCTAAAATATTTCGTCTTGATGCAGATGCTGAGTACTTTCAGGAAGTCACGCTTCACGCTGAATTAAAGCAACCGACAGGGATGGCTATCGGTGCAAACAACGGACGTTTTTATATTATCGATACACTGCAACATCAGTTAAAAATTTTTAATGCAAACGGTACGCTTTATAAAACCATTGGTCAGCGTGGTAGTGGCAATGCGGAGTTTAATTTCCCAACACATATTTGGCTCGATAGTAAGGGATTACTTTATATTACTGATTCATTGAATTTCCGTATTCAGGTATTGGACACTGGGGGTAATTTCATCCGTAAGTTTGGACATCTGGGAGATGGCACTGGCAATATGTCACGACCAAAGGGCGTGACAACGGATAATCAAGGTCGGGTTTTTGTAGTTGATGCACTCTTCCATGCATTGCAAATTTTTAATGAAGAGGGGAAATTACTTCTGCCAATCGGACAACGTGGTCAGGCACCTGGTGAGTTCTGGTTGCCCACGGGTATTTTCCTTGGCGACAATGGAGACATCTATATAGCTGACTCACATAACCGTCGCGTACAGGTATTCCGTTATTTGGGTGAAGCTTCATGAGTCGTATAGTACATATCATTTTTATTTCTTTGTTATTCACGTTAAGCAGTACAATTGCATATGCTGATATCACCAATACCAAACATAATCTTTCTACTTCAAGCCCCGGTACTCTTAGGGCAACCAGCGAAAGTCGTATTTGTGTTTTTTGTCACACACCGCATAACTCCAGCCCCAATGGTCCATTATGGAATAGGGATATGCCGGGATTTAATTATCAGCCTTATACCAGCAGTACCGCCGAGGCATTACCCGGTCAGCCCACGGGTGCTTCACTCCTTTGCTTGAGTTGCCATGATGGCACTATAGCTTTGGGTAAAACACTCTCTGGTCAAATAGCGATGGTCGGTGGCGTCACCACCATGCCACTAGGCCCAACCAACCTGAGTCAGGATTTAAGTGATGATCATCCGATATCCTTTGATTACACCTCAAGTCTGGCAACACGTAATGGTGAACTTGTTGATCCTGGCACGCTCAGCGGTGTTGTCAAACTGGATAATTCGGGGCAACTTCAATGCACCAGTTGTCATGACCCACATAAGAATGATTTTGGCCAATTCCTGGTTATGTCCAATACTCGTGGCGCTTTATGTGTCACCTGTCACGCCAAGAACCAGTGGAGTCAGTCGTCACATAATTTATCGAATGCAACATGGGATGGTACAAGTACCGATCCTTGGCCATTTACCGAATGGACTTCGGTAACAAACAATGCCTGTCAAAACTGTCATCAACCCCACTCAGCCGGTAGTGGTGAGCGTTTATTAAATTATGCTGATGAAGAAGCAAACTGCACAGCATGCCATAACGGCCATGTTGCCCAGCAAGATGTGGTGGCAGAGTTCAACAAATTCTCAATTCACCCAATTATGAATACTAGCGGAACACATGATGCAGCCGAACCGGCCGTTGTAGATAGTCGTCACGTTGAATGTTATGACTGCCATAATCCGCATGCCGCTCGTTCTTCGGGTGGTGCTGTTCCAGGACCTTTAGTAGATGTTCGCGGGGTGAACACTTCCGGCAATGAAATTGATCCCCTTAACAATGAATTTGAATTATGTTTTCGCTGTCATGGGGACAGTAATAACAAACCTACCGCACTCACAAATCGGCAAATTAACCAGACCAATGTACGTATGGAATTTAACACGGCCAATCCTTCATACCATCCTGTAACCGGCCCCGGTCGCAACCCGAATGTACCGAGTTTGATTTCACCCTTAACCACGTCAAGTGAAATCGACTGTACAGATTGTCATAACAATGACAATGGACCCAATGCAAATGGTAATGGTCCCAATGGTCCTCATGGCTCTGATTTTTCACCATTATTGGAACGACAATATGTGACTAACGATCCCAATACTTATTCAAGTGGTGATTATGCCTTGTGTTACAAATGTCATTCTGAAGCCAGTATTACCAGTAACCAGAGTGGTTTCCCACATGGTATTCATACGGGTGCAACTGGTGGCATGGGGATGGGAGGTATGGGTGGTGGGGGTATTCATGCTCCGTGTAATACCTGTCATGACCCTCATGGTATTAGTAACACTCAGGGAAATGCCACCAACAACAGTAAATTAATTAATTTTAACACCAATGTGGTTTCACCGAATTCAAATAGTTTATTGTATTTCGAAAGTACAGGTACTTTTGCCGGCAGTTGTTATTTGAGTTGCCATGGCATGAACCATAACCCCTGTAGCTATGGTGGTGGCGGTGGCGGTATGGGCGGCGGTGGTGGTATGGCTTGTATGGGCGGTGGCGGTGGCGGTGGCGGTGGCGGCGGCGGTGGCGGCGGCGGTGGCGGCGGCGGCATGGGTAATTAACGCATGAAAAGCTGACCTGCGATTACTAATTACAAATTTGATCCAGGTCAATACTACTTATCAGGAATCAGGCATTGTTTGCAATGGGGAAAGAGGAGTTTGTTTTGCAACACCGTGTTTACGCAAACGTGCACGAAACGGGTTATTTCGTTGAGTTTGTAAGGCAAATTTTCCAGCAAAACAGACAGATTTGTATAATTATTTTCTGGCAAAGTATCCTGATCGTCGTTTTAGTACTGTTGGCATCAGTGGTACATGCCCAGCAAAATGAAAAAAAAATGAATCAATTATTAGAACAAAAATTTTTGAACAATCCACAACAGATTCCCAATCTCTTTAAGGGGAAGAAACTCACTGTCGAGCAAATTCCTGACCCTCATTGGCGGACAGATGGCTGTCTGTCGTGCCACAAAAAACTTCCCGATAAAAAAGGTTTACACCTACGCCATAAAAATACCGATCAAACGTGTAATACGTGTCACGCTATTGTATCGAACCACGATTATATTCATCCATCAAGTATAGTTCCTGATAAATCGATGAAAGAACGTATGGCTGAAAGTTTTCGTCAGGCAATTAACAAAAGTAATGGACAGATCACTTGCACGACCTGTCATGATTTACCAATGCAGTGTAAATCCGAACGCTTTAAAGAGCGGGGTTTAAATCCGCTCTTTTTTCGAAATGGACCTTACAAGTCTCGTAGTGGAATTTGTTATGAGTGTCATGATGCAAGTGCTTATCGACGTCTCAATCCTCATGATCAGATTTCCGATCAAGGTAAACTACTAAAGGATCGTTGTAGTTTATGCCACCAAAGTTTGGACAAACTTAAAAAGGCCAAGAGCATTAGTGAGGTGGATTTTAATGTTAAGGGTAACCTTTCATCCATGTGTACCGGATGTCATCCATGGCGGCCCCACCCAGGTGGATCCATGTTGTTTGCACGTAAGAAAAAAGTTGGCTTGAACCATTTGGTAAAACCACCGAAAGATATTTTGAGGAAGATTGAGACTACAACTTTGGAACGGAACATTATTTTGCCATTAGCCCCTGACAGCGGACAGATATTTTGTGGAACGTGCCATAATCCACATGAAAAAGGGGTTATAAAGACTACTGCAGCTGCGCGTGGGGCTGACAGTAAAAACCGTTTAAGAATGAAAAGTATATGTGAAGGATGCCATGATAAATAAAAAGACTCTATACCTTAGCCATCGTCATCCATTGCAAATTCAAACCGCTGTGCAAAAGCGAAGTTATCCTCATGTATTCTTGACCGCGCTGCTTATTGGATTAACGTTACTTTATATTCAGGATGTCCAGGCCTCCTTTTCAGATGATGAAGGTTGTTTGATTTGCCATAAGTATCCACGCATGACACGAGTTACTGAAGACGGAGCGATTCGTTCTTACTATGTCATGCCCGGGGTTTTTGCTAATACGGTACATCGAAATGTGCCATGTCGTGACTGTCATAGTTATATAAAGGAATTACCTCATCGTGAAGTCAAGGAAGGCGTGCAATGTAATTCAGAATGCCATTCTGTAAAAAACCCAGCAACCGGAAAACAGTTTAGCCACAAGGGTATTTATGACGCATACAAGGGCAGTGTTCATGGGCGTGAAAAAAATACCCAGGGAATAGAAAGCGATAAACCTTACTGTATTACCTGTCATACCAATCCGATTTATGATCCAAATGAAGCCGGGCCACCAAAACACATTGTCGACCGTTGTGTGCTTTGTCATGAAGATCAGAAATTTGTTGAGCAATGGTATAAACACACCAGTCGTCGAATTCGTGATGTAAAGCGCTCATCCGAAGAGATCGTGCAACTTTGTTCATCCTGTCATGAAGACAAGAAACTGATTGATCGCCATGTGAAACATGCTGCTGAAAATAATCTGGAGTTGGGCAAAAAATTTAAAGTAGCCGTAGAATCTTACGAAGAGAGTTTTCATGGAAAACTGACTAATTATGGTTTCCAGGGTACTGCAAATTGTCTTGATTGCCATGCTAAAGAAGATAATTACTACAAGAGTGTGCATGAAATCAGGCCATCACGTGATCCCCTTTCACCAACACATAAGGATAACCGGGTTGAGACCTGTAAGCGTTGTCACACTCGCGCTGATTCAAACTACGCCGGTATTGATCCACATCCAACCGCGTTGGCTGATGACGGTGTTTTCCGACATTATGCGGAAAAAATATACGACCTGATTAGTTACATCACAATATTGGGTCTGGTAGGACTTTCCATGTTTGAAACCTTTGGCAGACGGCGTGATGGGGTTGCCTTCCGTTTGAGAAAAGGTACGTCATGGCGACGAAAGAGCAAACGAGGTCGTGATCGTGTTGAATAATAAAAATGCCCTTTTAACTAGGAATCTATACAAATGAAATTATCGGTTGAAGCAAAAAGTGTCCTGGAAACATCAATGCGACAGAATCGCATTAGTGATGATGAGCGTAAGGATGTAAATGACTTAATCAGCAGTTTGCCTGACGACCGTGTATTGCTCTATAAAAATGTCGTCTCAAATCCTATTGGTGATATTTATCGTTATTCATTACACATTCGCATTCAACACATGCTGACATTCGTAACGTTTCTAACATTGGCTTTCACGGGGTTACCAATTCATTTCTTTAATGCCTTCTGGGCAGAACCAATGAATACCTTTCTGGGCGGGGTAGAAATTACTCGGGTCATTCATCGAACCATCGCCGTAATTATGATTTTTACCATGGTGTATCATATTTTAACTATCACCCTGGGGAGTATTGTTCGCATCAAACAAGGTTTGTTTGATATACGCCGGACCATGATTCCATTAATGAAAGATGTCCGTGATTTTCGCGATGATCTGCTTTACTTTGCCGGAAAGCGGGACCAACGTCCGGAAATGGATAAATTTATGTACAAGCAGAAGATTCACTATTTTGCTGCAGCATTTGGAAATACGGTAATGATAGTATCTGGCTCTTCATTTTTGTTCCCTGAACTTTGGGCCAGTATCTTACCAGAATCCATTGCAGCACATTTTCAGGAATTGATGCGCTTGTCACATCCACACGAAGCCTTGTTAGCGTTATTAGTGATCGCTTTCTGGCACTGGTATAACGTTCATCTTGCGCCTGGACGTTTTCCTATGCAATGGACATTTTTAACGGGGAAAATTACAAGAGAGCATCAGATAGAAGAACATTTTCATGAGTATCTGCGAAACCTGGTCGAACTACCTGAAGAACGTGAATTACTTTGTGATATGTTGGAAAGCCGAGAGCTCTGTTCCGAACCACCTGCGCAAAGTAATGCAGACCTTGTTACTGAAGAGAGTTGATGACCAATGATTAAGCCAATGACAAAATGGCAAAAAGTGATTGCCTATTCCTCGTTGATATTTGTGTTGGCCTGGACCATATTTGGCTTGTTTGCTATCTGGGTTATAACCACAAATAACTAACTGAGTTGATACCAAAATGCATGCATCAGTGATAAATACCGTTTTGATCGTTACCGCAGTCTTGCTGTTCTTTGCGCTCGGCGTTGCACTTTTGATCATCATGGATCATAAAGCCAGAATTAGCGGTGGATTTAAACATGATTTATTTACCATAACAGGAATACGACGTGATCACCCGGTAGAAGCATTTCTAACGATGACAATTCTTATGGCAATTATTGGTAGTTTACTCCTGTCCGTATTTGCAGTAGCGACCGGAAGATTTGGACTATTTAAAGAAGAAAAACCAGCTGAATTACTTGTTAAATTATCAGAAGAGCGGGTGGTGGAGCGTATGCGTCATTTTCATAATGTGCCGCACAAGAATTATGCTGATATGGGAAAGAAAAATGTTTGTTTTCAATGTCACGGCGATTATCCTCATTCAAAAGAACCGATGATTCGAACTTTGATGAATATGCATACCCAGTTTATCGGTTGCATGACCTGTCATGCAGATCCGCGTAAGAACCCTGAGAAGGATTTAAGCTTCGAATGGTTAAATTATTCCGGCATCGAAACTACGGGGCCTCATTTTGGTACTGACAATAACCCTAAAACAGGTTATCTGGTCGATACAGATGATTACTTTTCACAAATTGTAGTATATTCAAATACTAATGGTGAAAAAGAACTTTTAGAAAAGCCGGAAGGTCTTCCTGAGGTTCAGGAATTTTTGGAGATTCGTGACAAATTATCAAGCAAGGACAAAGAGGCTATCAAAAAACGTTTTCATAAACCCATTATGCCAAAAGGACGTTTTTGTACACGTTGTCACACAAATGAAAAAGAAAGTTATCTTCCATTAAGACAGCTCGGATTTTCAGAACAACGAATTAACGACCTTACTAACCTTAATATTATTGGCCTCGTACAAAAATACAAGAAGTTTTATATGCCAAACTTACTTAGTACTGATAACTCCTTACCAGCGGTGGAAAATTTGACCGGTCCAGAAAAAGCACCTGGAATTGATTCAGGAAAAATGATAGATGACCCGCGAGCCTGGTGGAAGGAAACATATGATGCACCTGGCACCAAACAAAAACAGTAAACATATTTTCAAACTTCAGTTATATAATGTTTTTATTCTGAGTCTGATCCTTTTATTGTTACCTTGTCTGGTAACAGCAAAAGGATTGATTCGACACAAGTTTGATCTAACACATGCCGGAGAATCACCTTTGGCATTACCTTCTGATGTTGCTATTTCACCCAACGGTGATATCTATGTTGTTGACGGGGCGAATCATCGCATCGTCGTTTATGACAGTAATGGTAGCTTCTTGCGAATTATCGGAAGCAAAGGGGCAACAGAAGGTTTGTTTAATGGCCCAGTAGGGATAACCATCGATAAAAAAAACCATATTTACGTCGCAGATACTAATAATCATCGCATACAAATCTTTCGTCATGATGGCAAATTTTTGCGCCAGTTTCCCGTCAGAATAAAAGGTAAGAACATCCGACCGATTGATATCGCCATTTCAGCTAGCGGCGATAAAATGTATATCACTGGTAATAATAATCACAAGGTTATGATTTATTCGTTAACTTTTACCTTATCAGGAAAACATTTAATTGACTGGGGCGGAAGTGGTTCAAATCCTGGTGAATTCCGTTATCCTGCGACGATTACAACAAATAAAAAAGGTAATGTTTATGTGGTTGATGTTTTCAATAGTCGTGTACAGCAGTTTAATGAGAAAGGAAAACTGTTGACGATGGTAGGGGAGTGGGGCGTTATGCCCGGGCAGTTATTTCGCCCCAAAGGCGTAGCTGTTGATCGAAATAATAATGTGTACGTGAGTGACAGTTATTTGGAAGTTATCCAGGTTTTTGATAGTAACTCACGCTTTTTACATGTTCTGGGAATAACAGGCAAACCAAAAAAATTTACTACCCCCGCTGGTATTATTGTTGATAAAAGCAACCGTCTTTATATTGCAGAAATGTTAGACAACAAAGTCTCAGTATATGATTTAGTAAAATAATGATGTCTGTCATATATAAATATGGTCATTATTTCGGGGCAATGTGCTTTTTGCTTGTACTAAGTGCGGGCCTTTTTGTAATTTCTGATTCTGCAAATGCGGCTCGCGGTGTTTCCGGAAATCGTGAATGTGCCACTTGCCATATTATGTGGTTGGAAGATTTTAAGCGGGCCGACAAGAAACCATTAATTCCTTTTGAACCAAAGCCAGTTGTCAACACAGGTAAACAGGATGTGGCGAGCACGGAACGTATGTGTTTTTCCTGTCATGATGGATTTGTTCTTGATTCTCGATTTTTATGGAAAGATAAAAAGCATGCACATCCGGTTGGTGTTAAACCATCTAAAAAAATTGTAATTCCGACCCAGGAGGGAAAGGAAATTTTTCCGATGAATGATGACAATAAGATGTATTGCGGGACCTGTCATAGTGCGCATGGTGTTGACTGGAGTGATAAAACGTCACCGATTTTCTTAAGGATTCAAAATGTGAATTCCAGTTTGTGTCTGGCCTGTCATTTACCAAAAGGAACTGGACCAAAAGAAGGTAATCATCCTGTTTTCAAGGTGCTGGAAACTCCCCCTTCATCGTTAATTAATATGGGTGCGAAATTTAGTAGTAAAAAAGAAGTGATTTGTGAAAGTTGTCATCGCCCGCATGCGGGTAAAGATAAAAAAATGCTGGTCATGACAAACCAGGAATCGAAACTGTGTCAAACCTGTCATGTTAATAAACGCGGGATAGCCAATAGCAAACATGATATGACAAAAATGGAACCCGAAGCTAAGAACATTCAGGGGCGGACAGCGGAAGCAGGAGGCCCCTGTAGTAGTTGTCATATTCCACATGAGGCCAAAGGCTCTTCCTTGTGGGCGCGTAATTTACCAAAACAAAGTGAAGATATAGCAGCGGAAAAATGCCTCAGTTGTCATAACAAGCAAGGGATCGCCTCTGAAAAAGTTCCTGGTAAACACAGTCATCCTGTCAATGTTTCCATTGAAAAACTCGGCATTAATGCAACAAAAAAGGGGTGGCAAACCGAGCATGTTTTGGCGAAGGAGAAAGATGCACCAAAACCGTTACCACTTTTTGATATAAAAGGACACAGAAACGTTGCTAAAGGAAAGGTGAGTTGCGCGACGTGCCACGACCCACATAACTGGACAGTGAAAAAACCAGTCAACACTGAGAAAACTGATACTACAGATCCGCATAAGCTTGAAGGAGATGGTAATAACAGTTTTTTGCGTATAGCGCAGGAACATGAAAGTAAACTATGTCTGAATTGTCATGTTGCCCAACGGAGCATTATAACAACTAAGCATAATTTATATGACCCGGAAAAAATGCAGCAACAGGTTAAACATCAAAAAGATGAGTCGAAGCAGGAAAAAAACAAGAATAAAGAAGTTGGAATATGCGCCGAATGTCATTCAACACATTTTGGCAAGGGATCTAATCTGCGTATCCGCGGACGTGGACCTGGAAGCATGGAGATAGAAACCTGGTGCCGTGATTGTCACCGTAAAGATGGGGTGGCTAAAAAGAAGCTGGTCAGTGACCACGGTCATCCGCTGGGTAAAAAACCTGATGGTGACGTGAGCAAGAGTGGTTTACCACTGTTCAACAAACAGGGGCAACGTGACCAGTCCGGTCTGGTCGACTGTGCTACTTGTCATAATGCGCACCAGTGGAATCCCCAGCTCACATTAACAAAACAAAAACAGAAACAGAAACAGAAACAGAAAGAAAATGTAGAAGGTGATGGACATACCAGTTTTTTACGGCGTGCAGCGGCGGGTGAATCAGATCTATGCGCCCAATGTCATAAGGAGAAAACTCTGGTATTTGGTACGGATCATGATTTGCGTGTAACAGCAGATGAAACAATGAAAGAAGAGAACGGAGTGTGCGGGCAATGTCACTCCATACATAAACCGACTCTCGCGGCAAATTTATGGGGTCGTAAACCCGGTAAGGCTGAGGACGCCAAAGAGCAACAGTGTCGAAGTTGTCATTCAAAAGATGGTATTG
>Ga0316205_10005767_pt1 | contig 10114 bp, 4 predicted proteins | sample 3monthpyrite_MG_FD_204941 | JGI IMG/M metagenome (GOLD analysis project Ga0316205, IMG submission 204941) | Microbial mat bacterial communities from mineral coupon in-situ incubated in ocean water Damariscotta River, Maine, United States -... | ecosystem: Environmental > Aquatic > Marine >...
TACATAACCCATGGATGGGATACTCTTTAAAAGGGCACTCACTAATAATTGTAGTTTGGGTAGTGCTTTTACCAATTTAAGGACCCTTAATAGACGCAATAAACGTAACACGGCTACAGAACTTCCTCCAAAAGGCATAAAGGCAGCTGCTACAATAATAAAGTCGAAAACATTCCAGCCGTCATTAAAATAGCGCCAGGGTTTTTTGCCTTCGGCTACCATTTTAATAATCACTTCGGCAACGAAGATCCAGAGGACAACCTTGTTGGCCACCTCTAAAATGGTGTGATATTTTTGTGAAAATTCGGAATAGGTTGCAATTCCTACCAGGATTCCTGCGATAATAATTGCCAGCGTGATGAAATTCTGAAACCATTTGGATTCAGCAATTTTCTTGCATAGTTGTACCATCAATAAAGATTTAAGTTAGTTGGTTGGTTAAGATTTGGATATTTAAGAGGCTAAAATAAAAGAATTTCGGAATATGGAGTATACGAGTCAACACTTAATAATAAGGTAGTTAACGTCTCCCATGGAGAGTTGGTGGAAGGTATTAGAAGTCTTAGTACCACTCTCGGGTAAACAAACCTAGCAAAGTTCTGAGATCCAAAGTGACAATAAAACGAATTTTTTGGTCATAATTGGGCAGTCCAGGTTCCCAACCAAGATTGGAATACAGTGGAAAATAAATCTCGAAGTAATCTACTACCAAATTGGCCCGTATTCCTGTATCCCATACTCCCTTAACGGCTTTCCCTTTGTTTTTTACAACCCCAATGTCCCCATAGGCGTAAATCCAATTCCAAATATTGGTACTTCCGTTGAGCGTGGCAATAAATTGGTTGGCAAACGGCTGTTCTAGTTGCGATTTGAATCCACCCTCAGCGATAATAAGCTGCTGACTAAATAGTCCAGTGTCTTCGCTTCGTCCGTAATAATTATAGTCGAATAGATAATCCGTTGGTCGATCTAGCGCGAAGCTAAAGAAATCGCTATTTTCTCCCGAATCATTGAATAGAAAGGCTCCAGCAAAGAAACGCAGGTTCAATTGACGGTTGCTATTAAATAACTTTCTGTATTCAAATTGAGTCGATATTTTACTGAATTTTTGAGATATTTGATAGTCGAACAAACCGCGATAATAGTTAATAAGATTCTTATCGGAGTACACATATTGGAGGTTGAACACACTATAATTGGGTTCCTGGTCTGGGTCGTTGACATCAATATCTCGGAAGATATTTACGTTCCGCAGATTGATAAACTGTCTTTTATTTTTTCGTAAATCGTCGTTATCTCGAAAAGCGAAGGAGAGGAATGGACTCAGCCTTCTATAAAATAGACCCTCATTATACGAAAAAGTATTACCCGATATTCCATAGCGAGTCGAGTAGTGGTTGCCCTTATCTATATCGTCTGTAAATGAAATGGATGCTTTTCCAATGATGGTCTTAGAGTTAAAACCATATTGAGGCACAATTTTATAGCTAAGCCCCCTCGGAAAGAAGGTTCTATTATAGAGTTTAGGCCCCACACTAAAACCATCATACAAATTGTACTGAAATTCGGGCATAAAAAACAACTGATTGTATTCAGGGTCTTCTACATCTTTCATCAATCGGAATTGCACAGGTCTATTTAATAGGCCCTTTAGGTTCTTAGTGTTATTTCGTCTATTAATTTCAGGTATGACAGCCTCGTGGTTCAATACAAGTTTCTTAACGCCCACTTTTGGTACCATTACTTGGGCAATGCTATCGACAGGATCCACCCACTTTTTAAAAACCACCTCTTTTTCCTTATTCAACCCATAAATGGAAACGGGCATGACATTACCGCGTTTGCTATATATGCTTACCCTAAGCGAATCCTCAACTTCTTCAATCTTTTTTATTCTGAAATCTAGGGTAGTTCGTTTGACTACATATTCCTCAAAGAACCAGTCGAGTGGGAGGTTGGTATTTTGTTCAAGGATGTGTTGAAAGTCATCCGGAGTTGATAATTTCGTCTTATATAAATTGAAATAATCTCGAATTGCCTTGCCCAATTCGGGTTTACCAATGTAATCGCCTAAATATTGAAATCCTTCGCCCGCATAATAATCACTAGCAATGTTTTTGTTGAATTTCACCAATGAATCCTTCGGTTTTGATAAGGCTTGATGCAAATTATTACGGGCCATATTCATGTAAAGCATTGGATATTGGTCATTAAATTCCAATTCCGAAACATGAGACCATTTAATGACCCAGAAATTACTTACACTTCCCAGTAATTTCATATCGGGATAATAGGTATCCGCATATTCCATCATCAAGTAAATCTGTAGCGCACCAATTAGCCAGTGGTTTTCCCGAGGGTCTATGCCCAGTGAGTTTGTAATGTATTTACGACTAACTGTTTTGAGAAGTTCCATGTCGAGCTCAAATCCGTTAGGGAATGGGCTAATGAAATCGGGAAGTTGATTGAGACCGTAAACTGGACAGTTTCTGTAATCTGCTTCAGAAATAATAATTTTGCTATGAGGATAGGCACCTAATTTTTCTTGCAAGTAGCGTGTCACTCTATCAGCTAAAAGGGCTTTCCCAGCGTCGGTTACTTTTTTGTCGGTTAAATTGGTCACCACTTCTACCTGATCTGTCAATACGCTTCGAAAAGAAGCTCTTTTTTCCAAGTATAGATCAGTTTGCAGGCGTAATTCCCCTTGGAGCTTCGCTTGTTTTTTATTCTGAATGGTTTGTTCGTTTACAACATCAAGATCCGTGAATAGGGAATATCGATCCGGATAGTTGAAGGTAATATCAAAATTGGTGGGTAGCTGAAAATAGTCGTCTGTATTTTTATTGCTGTATAAATGCCACTCGCCGTCATAAACAGCGGGAGTGATGAGCCAGTTTTTAAGCCTATAGTTTTGTTCTTTGGTTACACCAAATCGTGTGAATTTGTCTTCGGGGAGTTTTACTTTATAGCTTAATTTAATACGAGTGGAGGTGCCAGGCGCTAAGGGTGTATTCAATGGAATCTCTACAATATCGACTTCAGTTCCACGCTGCCAGTTAATAGGAGTCCCATCTGTATGGGTTACGCTTTGAAGGTCGGTACGGCCACGGTTTTTATCTTTTTCAAAATGAAAACTACTTTTGAAATTTTCTGAAAAACGTTTTGCTAAAGGCGTAGTCTTACTGGAATAACCATTGGCCCAATCAGTTAAATAAATTACTTCCAACGCATCTTCCGATGTATTGTGATATTCAATTTCTTGGGTAACGGTAATGGTGTGGTCCGCGCCGTTAAGGGTTGCATCCACGGTAATCGTATGTTGCGCTTTCACCGAAAACGAAACCAAACAACACGCTATGAGAACTCGAAGGATTTGCAATTAAAATTTGTGACTTTTATAAATGTTTTAGCAGTTTATTAAAAACATACGAATATTCTTTCGACTTAGATGTCACCTCAAAGTTTAGGCCACGAAATAAAAAAAATAGTTGCATGCGGGGAACTTTTAGAAGTTGGGGCTTAAATTTTCTTTATCGTAGAAGTTATCTAAAATGGCGAGAACATCATCGGCTGTATCTACCAAGTGAAATAGGTCAAGATCCTGCGGACTAATATTCTGATGGGCTGTCAATAAAGTGCTCTTTATCCAATCCATCAAGCCACCCCAAAATTCGACCCCAACCAGGATGATGGGAAATCTATCGATTTTATGCGTTTGTATAAGCGTCATTGCTTCAAATAACTCGTCTAAGGTTCCAAAACCTCCCGGCATTACCACAAAACCTTGTGAATATTTGACGAACATCACTTTTCGAACAAAGAAATAATCAAAGTCCAAACTCTTATCGCTATCAATAAAAGGATTGTCGTGCTGTTCGAAAGGCAGATCGATATTCAGTCCAACCGAAGTTCCTCCAGCAAGATGGGCGCCTTTATTACCAGCTTCCATTATTCCAGGGCCTCCACCAGTAATGACACCGTAACCATGTTGGGTAATTTTCTCGGCGATACTTACCGCTAATCCATAGTATTTATCATCTTCAGCCGTTCGGGCCGAACCAAAAATTGAAACGCAGGGTCCAATATTACTCATTCGTTCAAAACCGTTGACAAATTCGCCCATGATTTTAAAGATGGCCCATGAGTCATTTGTTTTTATTTGGTTCCAGTTTTTTATATGTCTTTCTTTTCTCATGTATTTTCTTGACTAGGTATTCTATATATATAACAACTAACTTTCCATTTCCCCACAAAAAAATAATAAATGTACTTTATTGGAGGTAAAGGATCGCTTCCGACTCCTAATGTAGTTCTTTTTTCAAAAAATGTGCTGTGTGGCTTTTTTTATGTGTAATGATATCTTCTGGAACTCCGAAAGTAATGATTTCTCCTCCTTTTTTTCCGCCTTCTGGCCCAATGTCGATGATATAATCTACTGTCTTGATTACATCCAAATTATGCTCAATGATTAACACCGTATTGCCTTTATCTACTAATTTGTTTAGAACCAAAAGTAACACTCTAATATCTTCAAAATGCAAGCCAGTTGTAGGCTCATCGAGAATGTAAAAGGTGTTTCCTGTATCCCTTTTGGACAATTCGGTAGCCAGCTTAATTCGTTGTGCTTCCCCGCCCGATAGGGTAGTGGACTGTTGTCCTAAAGTTATGTACCCAAGCCCAACGTCTTGAATAGTCTTCAATTTCCGGTTAATCTTCGGAATCAATTCAAAATAATGACAGGCTTCGTTGATAGTCATCTCCAATACGTCATAAATGGACTTCCCTTTAAAACGTATTTCCAGCGTTTCTCGATTAAATCGCTTTCCTTGACAGGTCTCACATTCGACATAAACATCTGGTAGGAAGTTCATTTCAATAACCTTCAACCCACCTCCTTGACAGGTTTCACAGCGCCCTCCAGTGACATTAAAGCTGAAACGTCCTGGCTTATAGCCCCGAATCATGGCTTCTGGAACTTGTGCGAATAGGTTTCTTATTTCTGAAAAAACACCTGTATATGTGGCTGGGTTGGAACGAGGAGTTCTCCCAATGGGTGATTGATTGATATCAATAACTTTATCGATATGCTTAAGTCCGTTTATTTTTTTATACGGCATCGGCTTTTTGACACCATTGAAGAAGTGAGCATTTAAAATAGGGTAGAGAGTCTCGTTGATAAGCGTAGATTTTCCACTGCCTGAAACACCCGTAACTCCTATCATTTGTCCTAACGGGAAATGGACATCCACATTTTTTAGATTGTTTCCAGTAGCACCAAATAGTGACACCTTTTTACCATTACCCTTTCTTCTTTTCTTCGGAATTGAGATTTCTTTAGTGCCATTCAGGTAGTCTGCGGTGAGCGTATGGTGCTTTAAAATTTCTGTCGGACTTCCTTCCGAAACGATTTCCCCTCCGTGTTTCCCAGCAGCTGGTCCAATATCGATGACATGGTCTGCCTTTTCAATCATTTCTTTGTCGTGTTCTACCACGATTATACTATTCCCTATTTCTTTCAGCTGAAGTAAAGAATCGATCAACTTTTCATTGTCCCGCTGGTGCAAACCAATGCTCGGTTCATCCAAAATATACAATACTCCAACCAATTGTGACCCTATTTGTGTCGCCAACCGAATACGCTGTGCTTCCCCACCCGATAAAGATTTTGAACTTCTGTTTAAAGATAAATAGGTGAGTCCCACATTTACCAGAAAGCTTAGTCTGGATCGCACTTCCTTAATGATTTCTTCAGCAATCTTATGTTGAGTGTCACTAAGTTCTTTGTCGATGTTTGCAAACCAATCTGTCAATTCGATGACGTCCATATTGGCTAGGTCTGCAATGTTCTTACCGCTAATTTTGAAATTTAGAGATTCGGTTCTCAATCTGCTTCCTTGACACTCGTTACAAGTGATTTTGTCCATGTATTCCTTAGCCCAGCGCTTTAAGGATTTCGATTCGTTCGATTCAAAAGTGTTCTGTAAAAAGGTGGCTACTCCTTCGAAGTCAATCTTGTAATTTCGAGTGATCCCCAATGTTTTAGAAGCCACTTCAAAGGTCGAATTACCTCCGTAAAAAATAACCTCTTTGGCTTCTTTAGGGATACTATCAAATGGATCACTTAGTTTGAAATCATGCTTTTGTGCGATTAACTCCAGTTGCTTAAAGATCCAGTTGCTCTTCTGAGGCCCTTGAGGAGCCAATGCCCCTTGTTTAATGGACATCGAGCCGTCTGGCACTATTTTGTCTAAGTTTACTTTGTATAACTCTCCCAGTCCTTTACAATTGGGACACATGCCTTTAGGCGAATTAAAAGAGAAGTTATTCGGTTCCGGATTAGGATAGGAGATTCCAGAAGTGGGACACATCAATGACCTACTAAAATACCTCACTTCATCACTATCATTGTCCAAAACCATCAGTACATCATCTCCATGATACATGGCGGTGAGAATGGTTTCGGTCAACCTTTTATTATGGTCGCTTTCTTGACCAATTTTTAGGCGATCGATCACAATTTCGATATCGTGAGTTTTATAACGATCAATCCGCATTCCTTTGGTAATATCTTGAACGACACCGTCTACACGAACCTTTAAAAATCCTTGTTTAGCAATTTGCTCAAATAATTCACGATAATGTCCTTTACGAGAGCGAACTACAGGAGCGAGGATGCTCACTTTTTTCTGATCAAAATCCTTAATGATGAGCTGTTTGATTTGCTCGTCACTATAGCTTATCATTTTTTCACCGGTCTCGTAGCTATAAGCATCACTGGCACGGGCGAAAAGCAGGCGAAGGAAATCGTAAATTTCGGTAATGGTTCCAACGGTGGAACGAGGGCTGCGGCTAGTAGTTTTTTGCTCAATGGCGATAACTGGGGAAAGCCCTTCAATTTTGTCAACGTCTGGGCGCTCTAAACTACCCAAAAACTGACGCGCATAGGCGGAGAAAGTTTCAATATAACGTCGTTGTCCTTCCGCATAAATAGTATCGAAGGCTAGCGATGATTTACCACTACCCGAAAGTCCCGTGATTACCACCAATTGGTTACGAGGTATTTCGACATCGATATTCTTCAAATTGTGAACTCGAGCCCCTAAAACTTCAATTACATCCGCACTTTTTGCCATAATTCGCAAAGGTACTTAAATGGATTGAAAATTGACGCCGTTACCCATCTCAAAAGATAGTTTTTGTTTGAAGAAATTAAGAGGTGTCGAAAATTAGCTGTTCGCCTCTTTCATCACAAATTGATAGAAACTAGTAGCAATGAAGAAAATGATGCTAATAACCACCGAATAGCTAATAACAAGGCTAAGAATTGGGAGACTGAATAATATAAAAATTAATGGCAATAAAATTCCAATCAGGACGAGAGCCAGAAATATACTGTAGAGGAACTTTATAATCGTGGGCATTTGCTTATCGGTCCTGCTTTGTACTTGATAAAGCTTAGGAATTACTTCCTTGCTCATATATTCACCTAATTTAGCTAAAAAGACTTCGTTAAAGGACGAGTCTTCAAAAGCTTGACCGTCTATAGAGTTGGCCAAAGTCATGATCTTTTCCTGGTGACGCTCAAAAACTGAATTGTAATCCAAAGATTCCTTAAAACTTCCAAATTTGTATCCGAAGTAATACCAAAGCCCAGACCCGCACTTGTGCTCTAGCCATTTGGATACCATATCTTTATCATACATTCTTGGGAATTTGATAGCCTCAGGGATCTGCTTGTCTTTTGGGCTAGTCATTAAAAGTGACTTCATTTCCAAATAAAGATTCTCAGTGTCCTCATAGTGATGACTTTCCTGTAAAAACTCTATGGCCAATTTTGATTTTCCTTTATAAAACTCCTTTACTTCAAAAAAGTTAAGGCCAGCAAATTCATCATCTATATACTCTTTTAAGCCGGGAAGCCACATTTTGGAACGCATTAGTATGTCAATGATGGTTCGAAAATTGTGCATTTTCTGAGTAATTTTACTCAAACCATCAATGGCGAATGACCTAGATTTCTTCATATTAATGGCCACCCATGCCAAATAGATCATGATAATGGCTGCTAGAAACCCGCTAAGGCTTAGGAAAGTAGTAGACAAATCTGTCAAAGTAGTGACAAAGCTAATGTCGTTAGCGATTTTTTGCTGAAGGAAGAAAATTAGTGCAATACAGAGAAACCCACTCAATACAAGGGGTATTAGGGCATATAAATCCTTTACGAAAGATTTATTTCTCATAGGGAAACTAAGTGCAATTCAAGAATTTTGGAAATTTTCACACCGTAGATTTACGGAAGCCAATGCAAATTCCCCCAAGAATTAATAATTGCATTTAAGATGATTATTACTAGTTGTACCGCCAAATGTACAGTAAATTCTCACATTTTGTAGTAAAATACCTACAATTCGATGAATAGCAATAATTTCCGACCAACGGCTAAGTATGGCTTATTTCGACCTAGTATCCGACTGCAGTATCATCACCGCGCCTGTCTGCACCGCCTTCTAGCGTTCCATCTGGTCTTACAAGAATGGCATCGACCTTACCAATAACGGGTGCGTTTTTCTCGTCGACTACATATCCCAATTCTTGTAATTTTTGTATGGTTTCTCGAGAAAATTGATTGGGTTCAAATTGAACTACGTCGGGTAGCCATTGATGGTGGAATCGAGGTGCATTTACCGCTTCTTGCATATTCATGTCAAATTCATAGACATTCAAAATGGTTTGTAATACTGAAGTGATTATGGTAGAACCACCTGGAGTACCAACGCTCATCCATAATTTACCGTCTTTTTCAACCAAAGTAGGAGTCATAGAGCTAAGCATTCTTTTTTGAGGAGCAATGGCATTGGCTTCGCCTCCAATCAAACCATATGCATTCGGTTCTCCTGGTTTCGCACTGAAATCGTCCATTTCGTTATTCAGAAAAAAGCCTAATTCCTTGGCATATAGTTTGGATCCGAAATAACTGTTCAATGTGGTAGTTGCCGCAATGGCATTTCCAAATTGGTCAATGATGGAGTAGTGGGTGGTCTCGGTGCTCTCCTTTTGAAAGTACTCAAAGCCTTCTATGCTTCCGTAAGAAACATTGGAGGACAAAGTTGCTTGGTCAAAGGAAAAATCGCTCATTCGCTTTTTGATATAATCTTCTGAAATGAGCGTGTCTACAGGGACTTCCACAAAATCTGGATCTCCTAAAAACTGACTCCTATCTGCGTAGGCTCTACGTTCAGCTTCCGTAATCAACTGTACTGTTTTTAGACTGTTATGTCCGTAATCACTCAAAGGATAAGGTTCTACTGCTTTCATTATTTGAGCAAGACAAATACCACCGCTTGATGGAGGCGACATGGAGATAATCTTCAAATCTTTATAAGCGAAAACAACAGGCTCCCTAAGTTCGGACTCGTAGGCATTTAAGTCGGTCATGGTCATAATCCCTCCGCGAGCGGTCATAAAATCGACCAATTTTTGAGCAGTTTCTCCGTTGTAGAATTCAGAGCGTCCGTTGGCTGCAATTCGCCGAAATGTATTGGCTAGCGCTATATTTTTTAGCGTATCGCCTGGTTGATATGTTTTTGTAAAAATCGATGTCTCGCCATTAATTTCTTCTATAATGGGTGCGAATTGATTGAGGTTAGTCGCTTGTATTTCAGTAATGACGAAACCATTGGTGGCTAATTCAATAACAGGCGCTAACAACTCTTCCATGGGCAAGGTTCCCAACTTCTTGTGAACGGCGAAGACACCGGCAATGGTACCAGGAACACCAACGGCTAAGCTTCCAATTTTGCTTTTTTCACGAACGAAATTTCCTAAGGAATCCAAATACATATTCCGCGTAGCCCCAATAGGTGCTTTTTCACGATAATCGAAGGCTCCCAATTCTCCATGTTCGGTGCGATACACAAGAAATCCACCACCGCCTATATTGCCTGCAACTGGATACACAACTGCCAAAGCCAATTCGGTCGCTACCATAGCATCGAAGGCGTTACCTCCTTTTTTTAAGATGTCTGAGCCTATTTTAGATGCTTCCACTCTTGCCGAAACCACCATCGCATTCTCAGTGATAAGTCCAATTTCTGGGGCCTTTTCAACGGGAGGT
>Ga0316205_10005768_pt1 | contig 10113 bp, 10 predicted proteins | sample 3monthpyrite_MG_FD_204941 | JGI IMG/M metagenome (GOLD analysis project Ga0316205, IMG submission 204941) | Microbial mat bacterial communities from mineral coupon in-situ incubated in ocean water Damariscotta River, Maine, United States -... | ecosystem: Environmental > Aquatic > Marine >...
AGCCGGTGCCGCGCCATGAGGAAATCCTGATCAAAATCACCGCCGCCGGGGTGAACCGCCCCGACGCATTGCAACGCGCCGGTGCCTATGACCCGCCCAAAGGCGCCAGTGATCTGCCGGGGCTGGAAGCCGCTGGCGAGGTGGTGGCGGTGGGCGCGGGCGTGAGCCGCTGGCAGCCGGGAGACAAAGTGTGCGCCCTGCTGCCAGGGGGCGGCTATGCCGAATTTGCCACCACTCACCAAGACCACGCATTGCCGATACCCGACGGGTTGAACATGATCGAAGCCGCCGCGCTTTGTGAAACCTATTTCACGGTCTGGAGCACGGTATTTATGCGCGGGCGCTTGCAGGCTGGCGAACGGTTTTTGGTGCATGGCGGCAGCTCGGGCATCGGCACCACCGCGATCCAAATTGCCAAAGCTTACGGGGCGCGGGTGTTTACCACGGCGGGCAGTGCCGAAAAATGCGCCCTGTGTGAAAAACTGGGCGCGGAAGCGGCGATCAATTACAAAACCCACGATTATGTGGCGGAAATCAAGCACCTGACAGAAGGAGAGGGTGTTGACCTCATTCTCGATATGGTCGGCGGCGATTACATTGCCCGCAATATTCGCAGCCTCGCGCTGGAAGGACGACTGGTGATGATCGCCTTTCTCGGCGGGCCAAAGGCCGAGCTGAACTTTGCCCGGATCATGGTCAAACGGCTTGAGGTAACCGGTGCCACCCTGCGCCCGCAATCAGACCAGGCCAAAGCCGACATTGCCGAGGCCCTGCGCCGCCAAGTGTGGCCGCTGATCGATGCGGGCCGCATTGGCCCGGTGATCGACCAAACCTTCGCACTGGCTGATGCCGCCAAAGCCCACGCGCGGCTGGAAAGCAACGGCCAGAGTGGGAAGATTGTGCTGACACTGGATTAGCGACGGTTGGAGATGGGCGGACCGGCAGAAATTTTGCTGCAGCGCTGCGGCCTCGCCTTTGGCTCGGCAAGGGGGCGCTGCCCCCTCGCGCAAGCGCTCACCCCCGGAGTATTTTTGAAAGAATGAAGCCGCTAGAAAAAGGCTTGCAGGGCGGTTTGGGCACGGCCAAGGATGAGGGCGTGGACATCATGAGCGCCTTCATAGGTGTTGACCGTTTCCAGGTTGAGCATGTGGCGCATCACCTGAAATTCTTCGGAAATGCCGTTGCCGCCGTGCATATCGCGGGCCATGCGGGCGATGTCGAGGGCTTTGCCGCAATTGTTGCGTTTGATCATCGAGATCATTTCGGGGGCGGCGCGGGCAGCGTCCATCAATCGGCCCACCCGCAAGCTGGCTTGCAGGCCAAGGCTGATTTCGGTTTGCATATCGGCGAGCTTTTTTTGGTAAAGCTGCATACCCGCGAGCGGTTTGCCGAATTGCTTGCGGTCCAGCCCGTATTGGCGGGTGGCGTGCCAGCAAAATTCAGCGGCACCAAGCACCCCCCAGCTAATGCCGTAGCGGGCGCGGTTGAGGCAGCCAAACGGGCCTTTCAGGCCTCCGACATTGGGGAGCAGCGCTGCTTCGGGCACTTCGACATCCTGCATCACGATTTCGCCGGTGATGGAGGCGCGCAGGCTGAGTTTGCCACCAATTTTGGGGGTGCTGAGGCCTTTCATGCCTTTTTCGAGCACAAAGCCGCGAATTTTGCCGCCATGGGCATCTGATTTGGCCCAGATGATGAAAACATCGGCAATCGGCGCGTTGGATATCCACATTTTGCTGCCGGAAATCAGGTAGCCGCCCTGCACGGATTTGGCGGTGGTTTTCATGCCGCCCGGGTCTGAGCCCGCATCGGGTTCGGTGAGGCCAAAACAGCCGATAAATTCGCCGGAGGCCAGCTTGGGCAGGTATTTTTGACGTTGTTCTTCAGTGCCGTAGGCATAGATCGGATACATCACCAGGCTGGATTGCACCGACATCATCGAGCGGTAGCCGCTATCGACCCGCTCCACTTCACGCGCCACCAGGCCGTAGGAAACGTAAGAGCCGGAAAGCCCGCCATATTCTTCGGGGACGGTAATCCCCAAAAGGCCCATTTCACCCATTTCTGCGAAAATACCGGGGTCGGTTTTTTCATCGCGATAGGCGGCTATGATGCGGGGTTGCAGCTTTTCCTGCGCATAGGCGCGGGCTGCATCGCGCATCATGCGCTCTTCGTCCGAAAGCTGGTCATCGAGTAAAAACGGGTCTTCCCAGTTGAATGAACTGAGAGACGGGGCGCTTTGCGGGCTGAGATTCTGGGCCATGGTTTTTCCTTCGGAAATGCATATGGCCCAGATGTATCAGGTTGACCCGCTCAGGCAACCGCTATTCTTTGTCATCACCCTTGGGCAGGTTAAACAGGCTGTCGGCGTCATAGACCTTTTCTTCCTCGGCCTTTTCGCCCAGCGCAAAGTTTTCAAGGCCGGAGACATTGGACGGCATCGGGCGGTCTTCATCCATTTGCAGGCTTTGCTCGGTGGAAACCAGCTTCATGCGCTCTTCGTCTGTCATCACCTCGCCGGTTTTGGCCTGTTTGGCGGCGGCTTTTGCAACCACGGCATCAAGCTCGGTTTGGCGGCACATGCCCAGCGCCACCGGGTCAATCGGCTGGATATTGGAGATATTCCAGTGGGTGCGCTCGCGAATGGCCATGATGGTGGGCTTGGTGGTGCCGACCAGTTTGGAGATCTGTCCATCGGTGAGCTCGGGGTGGAATTTAACCAGCCAGGCAATGGCGGCCGGGCGGTCTTGCCGTTTGGAAAGCGGCGTATAGCGGGGGCCCTTGCGCTTGAGCTCGCCCTCGGAGGCGGGGTTGAACATCAGGGTCAGCTTGGCTTTCGGGTCCGCCTCGCAGCGGGAAATTTCCTCGGCGGTCAGCTGCTTGTTGGCAACGGGGTCAAACCCTTTCACGCCAATAGCGACCTCACCATCGGCAATGCCGTTAACCTCCAGCTCATGCAGGCCGGTAAAGGCGGCGATTTGCTTGAAATCGAGCGTGGTATTATCGATCAGCCAAACAGCGGTCGCTTTGGGCATCAATGGAAGGGTCATGTCAATCTCCATAAATCACAGGTCTGCCCTTGCCGAAAACTCGGGTGCGCCGGGCGCTATTTGAGGTTTTCGTGGGGGGAATTACCCTCTATATAGGGCGGATGAACCAAATGATAAAGAGCTTTTGTTGCGCTATCTTTTTGGCGCTGGCCGCCGCGCCGGTTTTTGCCGAGGGCGAAGCCGCCGGAGACTTTGATTATTACGTGCTTTCCCTGAGCTGGACCCCGAGCTGGTGCGCAGAAGCCGGTGACGAGCGAGGCGCGCCGGATTGCGCCATCGGCGCTGGCTACGGCTTTTCGGTGCACGGGCTCTGGCCGCAATATAATGACGGCTGGCCGAGCTTTTGCGAAACCCCCATGCGGGACCCCTCGCGCGGGCAAACCGGCGCCATGGCCGATATCATGGGCTCTGGCGGGGCGGCGTGGTATCAGTGGAAAAAACACGGGCGCTGTGCCGGGCTAACGGCGGAAGCTTACTTCAACGCGTTGCGCACGGCCTATGAAAGCGTGGTGCGGCCTGCGGTTTTTCGGCAACTGCCCGAAGCCGGGGTCGAGCTTCCGGCCTTGGTGGTCGAGGCCGCCTTTCTGGAAAGCAACCCCGATATGGTGGCGAACGGCGTGACCGTTACCTGCAAGGAAGGCCGGATTCAGGAAGTGCGAATATGCCTTGATAAAGCCCTGAACCCCCGCGCCTGCGGCGAAGATGTGCAGCAGGACTGCCTATTGAGTAACCCCGAAATGCCGCCTATCCGCTAGGCATCCTTGCCCACGGTGGCGGGGTCGAGCACGTAATGCGCGCCGCAAAACTGGCAATCGGCGGTGAGGGTGCCTGCGTCGGTGGTCATGGTGGCGATGTCTTTTACCGAATAGATCGACAGGCTTTGCCGCACGCGGTCTTCAGAGCAGGTGCAGCCAAAGCGCACCGGTTGCGGGTCATAGACCCGGGGCGCATCTTCGTGAAACAGCCGGAACAGCAGCTCGGCGGGGCTGATCTTGGGGCCGATCATTTCGGCTTGCTGGATGGTTTCCAGCATCATGGTGGCGCGGTTCCAATTTTCGGCATCGGCTTCGCTGTCAGCGGGTTCGGCCATGATTTTAAGCGGCGAGGCCTTGGGCATATGCTGCAATACCATGCCCGCCGCGCGCCAGTTTTCGCCGCGCGCAATGCTGAGCACAAAGCGGGTGGCCAGCTGCTCGGACTGGGCAAAATAGGTTTCGGCACAATTGGCCAGCGAGCCGGCATTGAGCGGGGTGATGCCCTGATAAGGGGTTTGGCCGGTGCCTTGGTCGATCAACACTGCAAACATGCCGCTGCCAATTTGCGAAAACGGCTCGGCGTTGCTCACGCGCTCGGCGTCAAAGCTGGCATAGGCCCGGATCTGGCCGGGGGCGCCCGCCATTTCGGGGGCGTAGTAATCGGTGGCGATCAGCCGGATGGGGCCGTCGCCGCGAATTTGCAGGCTGAGCTTGGCTTTAAAGCCGATGGTTTGCCCGATCAGCGCGGTCAGCACCACGGCTTCGGCCACCAGTGTGGCCACCGGCAGCGGGTAATTGTGTTGCCCCAATATTTGGTTCAACGCGCCGTCAAGCCGCACAAAACGGCCGCGTATATCGGCTTTGTCGAGCTGGAAGGGTAGCAGGCTATCATCCCAGGCGATTTTATCGGCAATGCTCATGGTGGCTCCTTTACAAGCCCCGCAAATAGGCGGTTTGGCCGCAATATTCAATGCAATCGCAAAAAACTTTGCAGCATCTGTAGAAAATGGCAATGTTGGCGCGTCATTACCACAGGAGCGCAATCGCGGCTCTGGCAATTTGAAGGAAGAAAAGATGCAATACATGGCGCTGATTTACGATGCCCCCAACGGTTTTGAACGCTTTGAAGGTGATTTGATGGCCGATTACGGCAAATTTACCCAAGAAGCGGTGGCCGCCGGGGTTTTTAAGGCGGGAGATGCCCTGATGCCGGTTTCCGACGCCAGTTCGGTGCGGGTGCGCGGTGGCAAAGCGGCGGTAACCGATGGCCCGTTTGCGGAAACCAAGGAAACACTGGGCGGCTATTACCTGCTGGAATGTGCCGACCTTGACGAGGCCCTTAAATGGGCCGCCAAGATTCCAACAGCGAAAATCGGCACGATTGAAGTGCGGCCGGTGATGGTGTTTGACAGGTGAGCAACGCCGCACTTGCCCGGGTTTTCAAGCTGGAATCCGGGCGGGTGATGGCAGCGCTTGTCGCGCAGTTTCGTGATTTTGACTTGGCTGAGGAGGCGTTTCAGGATGCGGTGACCGAAGCCGCCCGCACGTGGCCGCGCGCTGGCACGCCGTCAAGTGGCGGCGCTTGGCTGCTGGCGGTGGCACGGCGGCGTGCCCTCGACAGGTTGCGCAAATCGGCCCGCGCCAAAGATCGGGCCGCGCTTGATAACCTTGCCTTGTTGGCGGATGACGCAGCACCTGATGAAGCTGGCTTTGCCATTCCTGACGAGCGCTTGCGGCTGATTTTCACTTGTTGCCACCCGGCACTTGCGCCCGAAGCCCGGGTGGCGATGACCCTGCGCACCCTGTGCGGGCTGAGCGCGCGCGATATTGCCCGCGCCTTTTTGGTGCCGCACGCCACGATGAACCAGCGCCTGACCCGCGCCAAAGCCAAAATCCGCCATGCCGGTATTCCCTACCGCGTGCCCGAAGCTGACGATATACCGGCAAGGCTCGACGCGGTGCTTTCGGTCATTTACCTGATTTTTAATGCTGGCTACGCGCCGCTAAACCCCGCGCTTTCGGCCGAGGCCCTGCGCCTGTGCGCGGTGCTGCACCGGTTGCAACCCCTGCCCGAAACCGCCGGACTTTGGGCGTTGATGCAGCTGCATTCGGCGCGTGACGGCGCGCGGGTGAGCGCTGATAACATGCTGAATTCTCTTAAAGACCAGAACCGCGACCTGTGGGACCACACCGCCATTGCCGACGGCAAAAACCGCCTGCTCCGGGCGCTTGGCCAGCGCCGCCCCGGCCCCTACCAGATTCAGGCCGCGATCAGCGCGCTGCATTGCGAGGCCGAAAGCTGGCAAGCCACCGATTGGCCGCAAATTCTCGGGCTCTACGATGCGCTATTTGCCCTTACCCCCACGCCTGTTGTGGCGCTCAACCGCGCGGTGGCACAGGCGCAGGCCGGCGCACCCGTTGCCGCACTTGACGTGTTCAAAACACTGGAAGCAGCGCTGGCCGGTTATCAGCCGTTTTATGCCGCCCGCGCCGAGCTGCGCGCCCGGTGCGGGCAGGCCGGAGCCCGCGCCGATTTCAACCGCGCCATTGATATGGCCACAAGCCCGCAAGAGCAGGCGTTTTTGCGCCGAAAACTGCAAGAATTGCCGTGATTCCCGTTGCCAGATGTGCCACATATCAGCGATGAGACGCTTTGGAAAACCGCCGGAATCCGGCCGCCATTATACCCCGCGCCCCGGGGCCTATGCCATTATCACCCGTGGCCGCGAAGTTTTGCTCACCGAACAGGCAGAGCCCGAAATCGAGGTGCAACTGCCGGGCGGCGGCATTGACCCGCTTGAGCAGCCACTGCCCGCCCTGCACCGCGAAGCCTATGAGGAAACCGGCTGGAAAATCGCGCCGCTCCGGCATTTTGGCAGCTACAAACGCTATACCTACATGCCGGAATATGACCTTTACGCGATGAAGGTGGCGCATATCTACCTTGCCCGCGCCATTTGCCGCCTCGGCCCGCCAACCGAGCCACTGCACCGCGCCATTTGGGCTGATATTAGCGATGCGGCAAGCCTGCTCGGCCCCGAAGGAGATTCCTACTTTATGCGCAAATACATACGCCTAACCGGTATTTAACCCGCATAGAAAATCAAAATCTTCGGACAGGGCCCGGCAGGGCAGCGGCGAGCTATCGGCGATGTCGAGATCATCATGGGCGAGCACCGGCACCCATCCGCCCGGGGCCGAATCAAGGTTATTTAGCGTTTTCAACCTGCTGGCTGTCGGTATCGCGGGCGGGAAAGAACCAGCGGTAGACCAGTGCCGCCACCAGCGCAGTAAACAGGATGGAAAGCAGCGTGTCGCTCAAAAAATGCCCCCCGACGGCCACCCTGAGCCCGGCACCGAGCACAACCAGCGCCACCAGTGCGCCGCCAAGCACCCGGCGCCCGCGGCTGGCAAGATAGGGCCACGCCAAAAAGCCTATCACAATGGCCACCGCCGCAATTGCCCCGCCCTCGCCCGAGGTAAACGAACAATTTGTGGGGCATTGATCGCTAAAATAATAGACGGGGGTGAAGGTTTTTTCGCCGCCAAACTCGGTAATTTCTATTGGCCGCGCCCGCCCCCAATAGGTTTTCAAAATGCCGTTAACCAGCAAAATCGGCCCCAGCAGCATGGAAACAACCGCGAATTTCAGCGATTTTGCCGGGCGGCGCCGCAGCATGGCCCAAATCATTGCCCCGAGGCTGCCAAGCGCAACAACATACATGAACCAGATCAGTATCTGCCTTACCCATTCCAGCGCCGGAATCTCGCCCAGCCAAAATCCCTGACGGTAAAACAGCGCTGAAACGAAAATATCCAGTTGCGGAAACGAGGTGAAAACCGCGCTCACGGCGAGGGTGCTGGCCAGCAGCCAGATGAGCAGTTTCTGGTAGACTTGTGTCGGCAAATTCATGCCGCCCGTTCTGGCATTGGCGGGCAATATTTGCAAGCGACAAGTGAGCAACGCTATAGTAAGGTTGTTTACCGGAGATTTTCATGCGCCCTATTTATTCGATGGCTTTTTTTACTTTTCTCGGGGCTTGTGCCTCGCTCACCCAAGAGCAGTGCCTTGCCGGTGACTGGGAGAATATCGGCTATAATGACGGTATTAGCGGGCGGCAGGAAAGCTATATCGGCCGCCATTTTGATGCCTGTAGCGATGTAGGGGTGGCGCCCGATGTGCAGGCATGGCTGGAAGGGCGCGCGCAGGGCCTGCCGCTTTATTGCACCCCGCAAAATGCCTATAATATTGGCCGCAACGGTGATAATTTCAGCCCGGTCTGCCCGGCCACGGAGCGCTATGAGCTGGCCCGCGCCTGGGATTGGGGGCAGGAATATTACGAGATATCCGGCCAGATAGATGACCTTGAAGATGAAGCACAGGCCATTCGGCGGCGGATCACCACCGAATTTGCCACCCCGCCGCTAACGCCGGAGCAGGAGGTGGTTTTGGCAGGGTTGAACAGTCGTCTATTTCGGATCAGAGGCGAGATATTTCGCCTGAAAAACCGGCTTAGACGCTACGATTCTGTGCCTTATTAGGCCCGGCAGGCCGCGCCGCCGCTAATAGCGCGCCAGCAATGCCGGGGTTGGCCATGCGTCGGCCACCATGCCGAGGCGCTGCTGTTCGGCCTGCACCGCCGCACGGGTTTTGGCACCAAGAATACCGTCTATGCCGCCGACATCATAGCCGCGATCACTCAGGATACGCTGTAACCGCTGCATCTGGTCGCCATTCAGGCCTTGATCGGGGGTGGATTGCACATAGCGCTGCGCCCCGCCGAGGCGGTTGGCCATATAAGAAACAGTGGCCTGATAAATAAAACTCTTGTTCCATTCCCGATACACCGCGTAATTCGGCAAGGTCATGAACACCGGCCCGTTGCGGCCCTGCGGCGCAAAAATGCTGGCTTGCAGCGCGCCCGCGGGCATGGTGCCGCGCGCCCTTACCCCCAGCCGCCCCCATTCCTGCACCGGTTTTTTGATGTCGAGGCTTGATTCCTGCCACGGAAAACCGTCCGGCACCGTAACTTCCACCAGCCACGGCTCGTTGGCGCGCCAGCCCAGATCCCGCACCAGCCGCGCGGCGGTTAATATCGCGTCAGCCGCGCTGGTTTTGAGGCTCACCCGGCCATCGCCGTCACCATCGATGCCTTTTTGCAAAATATCTTCGGGCAGCATTTGCACCATGCCAATTTCGCCCGCCCATGCGCCAGTGGTGGTGGCGGGGCTGATATCGCCCCGGGCGGTGAGCGCGATTGCGGCAAAAAGCTCGGGGCGAAAAAGCTCGGGGCGGCGGCAATCATGGGCCAGCGTGGCCAGTGCGCTTATGGTATTGAAATCACCCTGCACCACGCCGTAATCGGTTTCCAGCGCCCAGAAGGCTAAAATAACCTCGGGCGGCACGCCGTATTCGCGCTGGGCGCGGGCAAAAACCGATGAAAACTGCTCGCGCTTTTGCGCACCGATGCGCAGGCGCGAACCACTGATCGAGCGTTGCGAAAACTCAAGAAATGTTTGCCGAAAAACCCCTTGTGCGCGGTCAAAGCGCAGCACGCGCTGGTTTTGCTGCGCGGCGCCCAGCACTGCATTTATTGCGCTTTGTGGCATGCCTTTGGCGCGGGCTTCCTCACCCACTTGCTGCATAAAGGCCGAAAAATCACCGCCGCAGGGGGCCGGTTGCGCCAATGCGGGGCTGGCAAGAGCGGCCAAAAATGCGGCCGGTATCAGCTTTGAAAAAAGGGTCATTGAATAGGCTCCGTTGAATTCAGCGCCAAACTAGCCAAGCCAATGGCCGCGTTCAAGCCCTAGATGGCCCCAAGGCCGCCATCCACCCCGAGCGCCTGCCCGGTGACAAAGCCATTGGCGGGGTCGGCCAGCCACATTACAGCTGTCACCACTTCCTCGATGCTGGCCAGCCGCCGCATCGGAATGCCGCGGGTCATTTCGGCCTCATGGGCAAGGCTGTGCCGGGCCTCACCCGCCATATGGGTGCGGGTAAAAGAAGGGCACACGGCATTGACCCTGATACCACGGCGGGCGTTTTCCAGCGCGGCGGTGCGGGTAAGGCCAACCACCCCGTGCTTGGCAGCCCCGTAAGCACCAAGCGTGGGCGCGCCGGAAAGCCCGGCCACCGAAGCGATATTCACAATTTGCCCGGCCTTCATTGCCTTTATCTGCGCCTGCATCGCCCAGAGCACGCCAAGCAGATTAACCTCGATCACCCGCCGCGCCACATCCGGTGGAATATCGGGCAGGTAGGCCGGGCCGTGCACGATGCCGGCGTTATTGACCGCGGTATCCAACCC
>Ga0316205_10005769_pt1 | contig 10113 bp, 8 predicted proteins | sample 3monthpyrite_MG_FD_204941 | JGI IMG/M metagenome (GOLD analysis project Ga0316205, IMG submission 204941) | Microbial mat bacterial communities from mineral coupon in-situ incubated in ocean water Damariscotta River, Maine, United States -... | ecosystem: Environmental > Aquatic > Marine >...
ATGGTTTCTTGATAATATTGAATCATTTAGAGAGTAGTTATAACTCATGCAGAAGGTGATATTTGTAAATCGGTTTTTTTATCCAGACCAGTCTGCAACGAGTCAAATATTGTCTGATTTGGTGTTTAATATTTCAGATAAAGTGCCTGCTGAAATTCATATTGTTACCAGTAGAAATACTTATGAAAATGATAAGCATCTTATATCAGAAGAAGTAAAAAATGGAATTACTGTTCATCGTGTATGGACTAGTCGCTTTGGTAGGGGGAACTTGATAGGGCGATTAATAGACTATTTAAGTTTTTATATTACAGCTTTTTTTATGTTATTAAAACTAACTTCTAAAGATGATGTTGTTGTGGCTAAAACTGATCCCCCTGTTATCTCGTATATTGCATATCTTGTTTGTAAACTAAAAAAAGCAAAATTAATTAACTGGCTACAAGACTTGTTTCCCGAGGTTGCAGGTGAATTAGGTGTGGTTAATAAGAAGTCCCTGCTATTTTATTTTCTTAAAAAAATAAAAAACATTTCGCTTAAATCGTCTGTGTTTAATGTAGTTATTGGTGAAAAAATGGCAAGCCAAGTACATTCACTAGGAGTGGATAAAGGAAATATTGAAGTCGTCAGAAACTGGAGTGTAAATGGCCGTGTTCAGTATATACCTAAAGCCAATAACCATTTTATAAGTGAATGGGGCTTGCAAGACAAATTTGTTATCTGTTATTCAGGCAATTTTGGTAGAGCACATGAATATGAACCAATCAAAAGACTTGTCACAGAACTCCAGAGTAATGACGTGGTTTTTCTGTTTATAGGGGGTGGGAAATACTATGATGACATTAAAGAGTATGCGAAATCTGTTGGATTAAAAAATATAATATTTAAACCTTACCAAAATAAGAAAGTTCTTAATTATAGCCTGTCAGTTGCAGATCTTCATTTAATCTCTTTAGTCCCCGCTCTCGAAGGATTAATAGTGCCAAGTAAGTTTTATGGCATTGCTTCGATTGGTGTGCCCATGCTATTTATTGGCCATAAAGATGGAGAAATAGGAAGGGTTATACAGAGTAAAAAGTGTGCTTATATTGTATCTCCAGAAGAATATGAAAACATAACTGAACATGTGATAACAATTAAAAATAATCAGAATGAACTTGGTGCTATATCATCAAATTTATCTAAGCTCTATGACGAAGAGTATCAGCCGGAAGTGGCTTATAAACAATGGCAAAATATTTTGTCAAAATTTATATGATGTCTTTATGTAACAGGAATTCTGATTATGAATGATGATGAAAATAAAGTTATAAAAGTAGCCATAGTATATCACTGTATAGCTCACTATAGAGAGCCTGTTTTTCATGAGCTATGCAATAATGATCAAGGCATAGAGTATACGCTTTTTTCAGGTGACTCAGACTGTATTCCATCTTTAAAAACAGTAGATGTAGAAAAATCTAAACTACCAGTAAAGCAGGGTGGATTGAGCTGGGTCATTGTTAAGAATCATTGGCTTAAGAATAAAATTCTATGGCAAGAGGATATAGTAGCTTTAGGTGCAGGTAAGAAATTTGATGTGATTATTTATCTTGGTGTCGTATATCATATTTCAACATGGCTTAGCTGTATTCTAGCAAGACTAAGGGGGAAAAGAGCTTATATGTGGAGCCATGGTTTCCTTAGAAAAGAAACGGGCTTAAAAGGGCTGGTAAGAAGTACCTTTTATGGTTTAGCAAATGGAATGTTATTGTATCACCATCGTGCTCGTGAGTTATTTATTGAGAGAGGGTTTTTACCTGATAAATTGGATGTTTTATATAACTCGCTAGATGTGGTAACTCAGAAAAAAGTTAGAGATAGTCTTGAAAAACCTAAAGTTGAAGCATTGCGCTTAAAGATGTTTTCTCAACCAGCTGACCCTGTATTGCTATGGATTGGACGTTTAACATCTCAGAAAAAACTCAGCATGTTAATAAAAGCAATCGAACAGTTATCAAGTGATGATTTCAACGTGAACTTGCTATTTGTTGGAGACGGTCCAGAACGAACACAACTTGAGAGACAAGTAAGCGAATTAGGTTTAGAGGATCGAGTGTGTTTTTATGGTGCTTCCCATAATGAAGAAGAGCTTGGACCATTAATAACTTTGTCAGATATTTGTATCGCACCAGGAGAAGTCGGGCTGACCTGTATGCACTCTTTAGTGTATGGAACACCAGTTATTACACATGATGACCCTGACTATCAGATGCCTGAGTATGAGGCTATTCGACCAGGTGTTTCGGGAGACTTTTTTAAGTATGGGGATATAAATGATTTGGCTATAGTAATAAGAAAGTGGCTCACTCAGGATCTTTCTAGAGAGGAAATAAGGCAGGCGTGTTTTAGTGTTATAGATGATTTTTATAATCCACAAAACCAGGTACGCATCATAAATAATATGGTTCTAACGAATCATTCACTATTAGTGAATAAATAATAAATATGATATTTAAAATAATAAGATCGTCTCCCTGGCTTAGGCAACAGTTTAGAAATGCCAAAATGGTAGTGCTGAGATATCGTTATGGCATACATGGCGTTGATAAAACCTTTTACATGGGTGGGGCATCAAAAGTATCTAAAGACTTTGTAGCGGGTAAATATAGTTTTATGAATTATGGTTGTGATGTTTGTCCTAATGTTAAAGCTGGTGCATATGTTATGTTTGCCCCCAGAGTAATGATAACTGGATCTGATCATGATATTAATCAACCTGATATCCCAATGTATTTTACAAAACGTCCAGGAGTACCAGAAACAATTATTGAAGATGATGTATGGCTGGGAGCCAGGTCAATAATTATTGCGGGTGTAAAAATCGGTCGAGGATCTATTGTTGCAGCTGGGGCCGTTGTAACTAAAGACGTTTCGCCATATACAATAGTGGCAGGTATACCTGCAAAAATAGTGAGAAAACGCTTTTCCAATGAAGAAGAAGAGATAAGGCATGGCAAAATGCTACAGCAGCAGTCAATGAGCTGGAGATATTGTGACCCAATTGATAAGACCTAACTTGTGTCTGAGAAACTGTAAATAGTATATCCATTATAAACATAAATAAAATAAGAAGTATTAGATGAATAATAAAATTGCTTTACATGCTCATAACTTTGGTCATAAAAATATTGGTGATGAGGCAATGGCGCAAAATGTCTTTAATAAGTTAAAAAAGCATGGATATGATGTATATACTATTACAACATATGAACCTCCTTTAGGGCAGTCTAAAGAATTTGATAGAATTTCATTAAGCGGTATTGTAAATAATTATAATAATATCATTATTAAAATATTTCTCGTTACAGTAAACAGATTAAAACTAAAAACATTCTATGCAGTGTATGTAAAGGTTATTTTGTCTTTAATTATGGGTCTTGCTCGTCTTCACAAGCTAAATATAAATTTATCTTTTGTATTTCCACGATTATATAAATTATTTGATGCATTTAAATCAGCAGATATATATGTAAGAAGCGGGTCCGGATCATTAAATGATATCTGGTTTTGGTCATCACTCATGCCTCAATATGCTGAGGCAAGATTAGCGAAGTTATTTAATACAAAAGTATATTTCACAGGGCAGGGTATTGGACCAATAACTGGCAGTTATCGTGGAAAGATCATGAAAGAATTCGTTTCGTGTGTGGATTTGTTTACCCTGCGGGATAAAACGGAAAGTGAGTCGTTTCTAAATTCTTTAGGCTGTAGAGAAACTGCAAAATATGCTTCATTAGGTGATGATGCACTTGATTTGCCCACAGAGGTTAAATCAAGTTTTCCTTTAATAGATGGCGACTATATTGTATGTCAATTTAGATCTACTGATTATCAGAATAAAATCAACGAGAAATGTTGGAAAAATATTGCTGATGAAGTTGATAAAATATCATCTGAATACCCACATCTGAAATTTTGTTTTATATCGTTTTCTAATGGTATTGTTAATGATCTTGATATCGCTAAAAAGATATCAAGTTTATGCACAACTGGTGTGTATATCCAAGAAGAAATACTTACGCCTGAGCAGGCAAAATGGATAATTGGAAATGCAGTTATTGCTATCGGGCAGAGTTATCATTTTGGTGTGTTTGCTTTGTCAGAAAATGTACCATTTTTTGGTCTTTATACAAATGAATACTATAAATTAAAACATACTGGGCTCTTAGAGTGGTATGGCATGGAAGAGTATGTGGTTAGTATGAATGACAATATGGAGTTTTTGCCCCGTCTAAAATCATATCTAGATAATAAGGATATGATTCAAGAAAAAATGAATGAAATTAATGTTGATAAAAAGAATAATATTAATCGTGTATTTGAAACCTTGTAATTTAAATATAGTATTATAAATGAGTACTTAACTTGGTCTCCTTTAGAAATATAATGCTAGGTTTGGGTAGTGGCTATTTACAGAAGCTTATTCAAATCGGCACAACTATTATTGTTGTACCACTTTTAATAAGTGATATGGCACTTGGTTTATCAGGTTACGGTCAACTAATGACTTTGCTCACTGTTATGGCCTTTTTTTCAATGGTGTTAGACGGGCTCAGGTTAAGTGTTTCAAGGAAGGTTGGGCAGCAGAGTAGTTCTAAAGATCATGGTTTAGGTATTTCTGTTGTAGCGATGATGCTAGCGTTATTTTTACCAATACTAATACTCGCATTATATGGAAATGAAATATATGTATTTGTAGGCCTTGGAAATATAGCTTCTGGTATTATATTATTGTCAGTAATATTTCTCTTTAGTGAGCAGTTAAATTATGTTTTAGAACAGTATTATCATAGCTCTGGTCTTACTTGGAAAGTTAACTCAATAACAATGATAGAAGTAGTTGTTCGTTTTCTTGTTATTTGTGTAGCTATATTTTCTTATCAATTTTCAATATTAACTTATTTATTTATATTTGCAGTAATATATCTATTGAAGTTAATGTATTTCATATTTGATTTGTTTAGTATGAAAGTGTTTTCTAGTGATTTTTTTAATGTCGATAAGAAAGAATTGAGTGAAATATTTAAGTATTCATTTCCATTGTCACTCAAGGGCGTTGCTACTTTTTTTGTCTATAGATTTGGTGTGATTGTTTGTAATAAGACAATAGGGCCAGATGCAGCTGCAGTATACTCTTTAATTTTCACAACAATAAAAAATTATCTTGGTCAAATATTTGTAGCTGTATTGCGTCCTATGGTAATACCAATTACTGCAGCTAAAAATATTAAGATTATAAGTAAGGAGAGTCAGCAATCAATACGCTCATTACTTAGAGTGTATGAGTTCTTTGTTGTGGGTGCTATTTTTATAGTTGCATTTTGTACAGATTATTGGCTTGAATTATGGTTGGGCGATAAGTTTATGGCTTATAGTGCCTTATTTGCATTATCAATCATGGTTGTGTCTCTAGAGGTTGTGTCTGGTGTAAAAGCTCTATTACTAGTATCGCAAGGTTATGGAAAATCGCTGTCCTTTTATAGTCTGTTTTTTGCGTTAGTTCTGATGTCAATGCTGTTTTTTATTATGGCTACTGAAATGTACGCTTCAATAGACGTGATAATATATATAACATTAGCTTATATACTAGCTTTTAATGGAGTGGCATTAATGAAGCTGTTTAAAAACCGGCTTAGCTCAATAGATTATGATTCCTATATTTTGAAACTAATGATGTATGTTTGTAGTGCCAGTTCATATTTTTACTTCCATGAAATGTCTATGGTTCTTGCCTTTCTTATTGGGGTTACGGTTTATGTTATCATGTCATTTTTTGTTTTTAAGGGGATATTTAGTGACTTTAGATTTGTTTTTAAATTATTCTTAAGATAATTGTAAAACAAATCATTAATAGAGTGACATTATTTAAACTCCAAATGCTGATTTTGAGTATTTAATACTATATAAGGTTAATGACTATGAGTATTTCGCTAAGTGTAAAAAATATACATAACGAGATAATAGATGGCGAATATACTGTTAAAGCAGATATTGATACTGATGGCGATGTGTCTGAGGTGTATTTTACAAGCCAGGAGATAAATACTGGATTACAGAAATTAGGTGATCCATATTTATGTTCTATGCTATTACCAGCAATGAAGATAGGTGCAAAGCTGATTATTGATGCGCCAGTCTCACGTTCGTTGTATGAAAAGGCAAGTACTATAATACAGGATATATACTTTTGCTGGGATCGATCACTGCACAGAATAGAGATCGAAGCAATAATAGAAGAGGATTCTAATGAGGAGCTCCGTAGCGAAGCATCGTTTTTCTCTGGTGGGCTTGATTCGCTCTATACCCTGAATAAACACAAAGATAGTATTACTCATACTGCTTTTGTGTGGGGGTTTGATATACCGTTAGAAAATGAAAAACTGTGGAATGAATCTAAAAATTACCTAAATGATGCAGCTGGTCGATATGATAAAACACCAATTTATGTTAAAACTAATGTAAAAAAATGGGCGGAACAGTATGTAGACTGGGGTATGTATCATGGAGGTGCGTTAGCTGCCATTGGGCATTTCATTTCTGGATCAGTTGGCAAAATTTATATTGGTTCATCTCATACTTTCGAAAACTTATTTCCATGGGGATCGCATTATATACTTGATCCGCTTTGGAGTACTCTGAAAACGGAATTTGTTCATGATGGTTGTGAGGCAACACGTGTAGAAAAAGCAGAAGCAATTTCTAATGACCAGGTGGCATTAGATATTATCCGCGTATGTTATAAAAACCCCAAAGGTGCATATAATTGTGGAAAATGTGATAAATGCTTGCGAACAATGATGAATCTTAAAGCGGTCGGAGCGCTTGATAAGTGTAAAACGCTACCGCATCAACTAGATTATAAAAAGATTTCTGGTGCTGAGATCCTTAATGAAAGTGCTCTTTCATTCTTTTTAGAAAACCTGGAAGCGGCAAAGAGAACAGGTCAAGTTGAGTTGAGCTCTGCATTAAACGAAGCCATATCAAATAAGGGTAGATATCATTTTAAAACTATCTTTAGAAATTACGTGATGCAGCCTATTTGGTTGAAAACACCTAAGTTTATTAAAAATATAATTCGTTTTTCTATCGGCAGGCCAGTTGATCAGTGAGGTTTGATATATGCCGTTTTAGTAAGTGTGATTGTATTGTCAATAACGTGTGAATGATGTAATAGCAATTGATTGAATTTTATTTATATTATTCTTTATTAGGTTGCTGCTTAGCTAATCGTGACTATTTAATAACAGGTTAATAAATGTCAAAAATTTTGTTACTTACATATATTTTGTTTGTATATTTAGTTCCTTCTTCTGTATTGTTACGGCCTGAGTATTTAATGAGCTTTGCCCTAACTGTCATAGCTGTCTTTAGTTGTAAAAGAGAGTGTGTTTCAATTCACTCACGAGAAATGTTTTTGTTTCTTTTGCTCTCATTCGGGGCAATATTATCAGTTTTTTTTCAAAACTTACTTGGTGCAGAGCTTATATATCGAGATTTAATGGTGCTCGTTAGATATGCGTATTATGCATTTGCAATAATATCTGGTGGATATATTGCATATAAGCTAAAAAATACTAAATATCTAAAATCAGCTTTATTTATATTAATCATGGTGTCTGCTTTGATTAGTGTTTTTCAATACCACAATGTGCTATCAATTAATAACATTATGAATGCTTATTTTAGTGATAAAAGTGAAGCTTTGGCTATTGGCTATCACTGGCGCAGAATTATAGGTACTTATGGTAATCCTAATTATTGGGGCTTATTTTTAAATTTTTGTGTAATTATAAGCCTGTACTTCGTTGTTTTTAAGAAAAGTTACATATGGGGTATACCTGTTTTATTGCTCCTGCTTGGAATTATATATACAGGTTCGAGAACTACTCTTGTATCCCTGGTTATTTCATCTATTGCAATAATGTATATAATTCGGAAATATAAAGTTGAAAAAATTAGTAAAAATATAATATTTGCAGCTATGCTTATGGCTGTACTTGCTGGTGGTGTTAAATTTATTTTTCTTGATAACAAATCAGAGATATACAGTGGTGAAGGCCGATTCTCTACTGATAACATAACTACATTAGAAATGAGAATTGAACATTGGCATAAAATGATAAGTCATACTTTTAATCACCCCATGAGGATTTTTATAGGTGGAGGAGAGTCTAAAGGGCGAATAGTTGTGTTTGGAGATAATATGTATCTAAAATATTTCAGAGATTATGGAGTAATAGGTCTGGGTATCTATCTTGCGCTACTATATTCAATTTATAAATCATCTTTAAAAATATTAATCAATAACAAAAATATACGTCATTACTCGATACCATTCTTATGGGTATTCATATGTTTTCTTGTATTTGATTTAGCAGCTGACTCTTGGTTTGTTGTTCGAATTACTGGGTTGATTTTATTTTACTATGGTTTTCTTAAAGTTATGGATAAAGCTAATACACATACGGTAGAAGTTAAAAATGAAAGTCTCGATAATAATATTGAATTGGAACGGCGGGGAACAAGACTGCGTTGAATCTATAGAATCAGCACTGTCGCAGGATTTTACTAATAAGGAAATTATATTTGTTGATAATGGCTCAAGTGATGGCTCTTATGAAAGTGTTATGGCTAGATTTCCTGATTTGATCTATGTACAGACAGGTAGTAATAAGGGTTGCCCCGAAGGTAGAAATATTGGTGCAAAACAAGCTAGCGGTGATGTAATTGTATTTCTTGAGAATGATGGTGAGTGGAAAGAAACTGATGTTGTGAGTCAGGCCATTGATTTTATGCTTGAGAATAAAAATATTGGAGCTATGTATACTGCTGTTGAAGGCTATCAATCAGAAATTCTGGATCCTCCCGTTGATACAAATAACTCAGGTGTTGAATCTGTTCAGTTTAGTTCAACATTTAGGGGGGGCGCCTCATTTATCTATCGAAATATATTTGAAAAAACTGGTGGTTTTCCCAGTGATTTTTTGAGGCAAGGAGAAGAGGTATTCATTAGTTACCAGATAATTGATAGAGGTTATGATATTGTGTATTGGCCTCAGAGGACATTAAGGCATAAAGGTTCTGACTATACGGGAAAGTCAGATGCGGTAATGAATTATAACTATATTAATGATTTGAAGACTATAACACGGCTCTTTCCATTTTTTTACTATCTAATATATATAGTTGGAAAGATCGGTATCAATATGCCGAGATTTATTAAAAAAGGTAAGTTTTTAGTGTTTCTTAAATTGACTGCTCAGGGAGTTATTGATGTGAAAAATAGACATAAATACACAAAAATTTCCATTAAAGGGTTAAAGAAATTCAACAGTATTAAGTACAATAAAGATAAAAAAATAGATTAGACGATCGGTGTATTCTGTACTGTTATGTTATTTATACATAAATTATTTGATCCAGTAGTTATATTTGGGCTGTTATTGATTGGTCTATTATGCTTTCGAATCTATCATAAAATGGAATTAAAATTACTTTTAGTGATTATGTTCTTTTATTGGTTTATTTCTTCGCCTTTGATTTCTAATAACTTAATTAAATCCTTAGAAATTGATAATGAAGATTTAGAAAAGTGTTTATTGTCTGGTCAGACTGTCAATATTGTAGCTTTGGCTGGTGGAATAAAGTCAGGATTGAAATATCAAACTCCTATTGAATTACTAAGCGAAAGTTCAATTCGTAGAGCAATTGGTGTTTTTGATTTATCAATAAAATATCAAGAAGCCAATATTATTATTGCTGGTGGTTTATCTGATAAGTACACTGAGTCTCAATTAATGAAGATTTTCTTGACTAATCTTGGTGTAAAGGAAGAGCGGATTATAATAGATGCTAAATCTAAAAACACATATGAAAATGCAGTTACGGTAAAAAATATACTCCTTGATAAAAAATGGGATGATAAGATAGTACTTGTTACATCGGCTTATCATATGAGCCGTGCAGAAAGTGTTTTTCAAGCGCAGAATATAGAGCTATGTAGATATTCAGTTGATTATAAAAAAATGCAGTCAAGGTATGTGTATTCATGGATCCCACAAAGAAGAGCCA
>Ga0316205_10005770_pt1 | contig 10111 bp, 10 predicted proteins | sample 3monthpyrite_MG_FD_204941 | JGI IMG/M metagenome (GOLD analysis project Ga0316205, IMG submission 204941) | Microbial mat bacterial communities from mineral coupon in-situ incubated in ocean water Damariscotta River, Maine, United States -... | ecosystem: Environmental > Aquatic > Marine >...
ACAATATCGCCAGATTTTAGGTTCAGACTACAAACCTCAGCTCACTTACTTTTTTTGTGGTAACGCCGCCAGTCAACTAAAACAGTATCCGCAAGCCATCGCTTGTTATGATTTGGTGACAGAGGGGAAATACCTGACCCGAGCAAAAATAGAGCTAGCAAAGATATATCGGCTAACCGATCAAATTGATAAAGCGCTGGTGACTGTTAGAAATCCTAAATTTGCCATCGACCAAGACAGCCAGATCCAATTAATCAATATTGAAATCGAATTACTCAACCATCAAGATGAGACGGCTGCGGCTAAACAAAGACTCGAGAAGGCATTGGCAAACTATCCGAGCAACGTCACCTTGCTATTTAGAAAAGTACAAATTGACGATTTGTCTGCGGACTCAGATAAACTGATCGCGTTATTCTCACAAGCGCTCGAACAAATAACTGACGAAAATAAGGTATCGTTATTTAATTTATCGGTGGCTAATTTTTTCCGCAATAACAATCACTACCAACAAGCTGTGGACTGGCTAAGCGAAGCGCTCAAACAAAATCCGCAAGATCCAGATTATCTTTATGCAAGAGCTTTATACAAAGAACCACTAGGACTTTACGAAGAGATGATCGCTGACTTTAAACACTTACTCACCCTCGATCCTGAAAATATGAATATTATCAATGCGTTAGGTTATACTCTTGTGGATGTTAATCAAGAGCTCGAATACGCAGAGCAGCTGATTGAGCAAGCTTTTAACGCGATGCCAAATAATGCTGCGGTAATAGATAGCAAAGGATGGTTAGCTTATCGTAAAGGGCTTTACCAACAAGCGTTACAGTTTTTAACCAGAGCCTTTAAAATCTCACCAAGCGCCGATGTCGCCACCCATATCGGGGAGGTTTATTGGACATCTGGCGATAAAACCAAAGCCCTTGAATTTTGGCAGCAGGCAAAAACAATGGACCCTAAAAATTATCTGTTACTCACTACCATTAAAAAACTTGGCGTCGAACTTTAGACAGCCTGACTTTGTGAGCGTTTTTTGCCACTAAGTCATTCATTGTAGGATAAGATTAAGTGCGTATAGTGAAGAATATTCAAATAGCAGGACTGGTATTTTTGCTATTTTCATTGACTGGTTGTGTTTCAAATCCAAGCCTAAGAGCGATTGATCCCGCTAGAAATATCCCAATATCCGACCTTAATCATTGGCAATTTAAAGCACGAGTCGCAATAAAAACCCCAGAAGAAAGCGTCACCGCAAGTTTAGAGTGGCAAAAAGATCAATCGCTATTCGATTTTTTACTTTCTGGCTCCTTTGGAGTGACTATTGCACATTTAACTCAACAGGATGATGTCGCCACTCTCAAAATTCCAGATACTGATAAGCTGGTTGATCGTGATGCAGGGCAATTATTAAATCAGACTCTTGGATGGGAGTTTCCGATTAATGAATTATCTTATTGGATCAAAGGTTTGCCCTCAGGTCGATCTGGTGAACAAATAAACTATAATGATAAAGGTCAAATATCGAGTATCGCTTTAGATGAGTGGCAAATTCATTTTTCTAAATATCGACTTTACCAAGGTTACTCTTTACCTAAAATGATCAAAGCCACCCACCCTGATATCAGCTTAAAAGTTGTCGCTAAAAAGTGGCTCTTTTTGCAATAGATCAGTTGCAATAAATCAGTTGCAATCAACCAGTTGGAATAAGTGATTTAGAATGAGTAATTGGAAATAAGCTATTTTGAAGACAACCTCCCAAAAAAGCGACTATTCCGCTCCAATAACCTCATGGTCTTGCCCCGCAAAACTTAACTTATTTTTACATTTCATTGGTCAACGCTCAGATGGCTACCATCTATTGCAAAGCTATTTTCAATTATTAGATTTTGGTGATGAGCTGCAGATCGCACTAACTCAAGATCAACAGATTTCCTTTAGCTGCGATAAGACCGATCTCAATACAGCAGACAATTTAGTAATAAAAGCCGCGAGATTGCTACAAGAAACCAGCCAAACCCGACAAGGCGCAAAGCTTCATTTGATAAAAAAGCTGCCAGTAGGTGGAGGCGTAGGGGGTGGAAGTTCTGATTGTGCCACAACTTTAGTCGCATTGAACCATTTATGGAAGACTGGTTTGAGCGTAGAAGACCTGGCAATTTTGGGCAACTCTTTAGGAGCCGATGTACCAGTATTTGTGCATGGACAAAGCGCCTTTGTTGAAGGAACAGGCGAAATAATCACGCCCTATTCATTGCCGCAAGCATACTTCCTAGTGATCCAACCAGATTGCCATATATCCACCAGTGAAATTTTTTCAAATCCACTGTTGACAAGAAATAGCAAAGCCATCACAATACGCGACCTCAAAGCACTGGGGCTACCTTTTAGTGGGTTAAATACGATGCAACCTTTGGTCGTCGAAGCTAACAAAGAGGTAAGAGATGCACTTGATTGGCTTAAGTCTCACTCAAGTACAGCAAGAATGACAGGGTCTGGAAGCAGTTTGTTTTCTGTCTTTGACAATCTTGAAGAAGCTAGTAAAATAGCGGCTCTGTGCGACCCAAGTTGGCTAACTTTTGTCGCGAGGGGAACAAATCAGTCAGAATTGCATAAAAATTTAAGCTAGACTTTGTTATTTTAAACGATAATAGTCATGTTTAAAAATTGCCAAGTTTTTGATTGATAATACATTGCTGGGATGTCGCCAAGCGGTAAGGCAACGGGTTTTGATCCCGTCATGCGCAGGTTCAAATCCTGCCATCCCAGCCATTTTCTTTTGCCTTTGTTTTATGCAGAGTTTTTAATAAGAAAAATATATTCACTTTGATAAAGCTCCGTTTAATTAAAACACGGTAAAAATAAAGTAAATAGCCCAATCTTAATGTACTATTCTTATACCTCATCCAAAAAAACACAATTATATCGGGGATCACCATGTCTGAATTAATGATTTTCAGTGGTAACGCGACGCCTGAACTTGCCGCAAAAGTAGCTGAATATTTGGGCGAGGATATAGGTAAAGCCAAAGTTTCTCGATTCAGCGATGGCGAAGTCAACACCGAGATCTTAGAAAATGTTCGTGGGATGGATGTTTTTATTATTCAATCGACCTGCGCCCCAACCAATGAAAGCCTAATGGAATTGGTCATTATGGCAGACGCCTTACATCGAGCGTCAGCGGGTAGGATCACCGCAGTGGTTCCTTATTTTGGCTACGCCAGACAAGATAGACGTGTTAGAAGCGCCAGAGTACCAATTAGCGCTAAAGTCGTCGCCGATATGATGGCGGTGGTTGGCATCAATCGCGTTTTAACGGTTGATTTACATGCGGATCAGATCCAAGGTTTTTTTGATATTCCAGTCGATAACGTTTATGCAACCCCTATTTTAATCGAGCATATTCAAAAAAATGCTACCGGCGATGAAATGGTCGTTTCACCCGATGTTGGTGGTGTAGTACGAGCAAGAGCCGTTGCAAAAAGGCTCAATGACGCGGAATTGGCAATCATCGATAAACGTCGCCCCGAAGCCAATAAAGCCCAGGTTATGCACATTATCGGTGAAGTAGAAGGTCGAGACTGTATTATTGTTGATGATATGGTCGATACCGCAGGCACACTTTGTACCGCTGCCGGAGCGCTTAAAGCAAACGGCGCTAAAAGCGTATCAGCCTACGCGACTCACGCCGTTCTTTCTGGCCCAGCTATTGATAACATCAATAACTCAGAGCTCGACCGATTAGTCGTCACTGATACCATTCCTCTGTCTGATCAAGCGCGAGAATGCAGCAAAATTTCAATCCTGACTTTGTCAGAAATGCTCGGTGAATCGATTAAACGAATTAATGAAGAGGCTTCTCTTAGTACCATGTTTATGGACTAACTAGTACTAAGTCTACGGACTAAAAATCGCCGCTCAATGACTAGCAAGCGTTAACCTGCAGTTAACGCTTTACTTTCCCTTTGAATAACGTCCGATTCTAATGACACAACGCCAACTTTAGATTGCACTCCCGAATCATCTGCCTTATAATTCGCCGCCCATTTTAAAGGCTGAAAGTCTTAAAATTACTGGGTATTCACCTCGAACTGGTCGCGGTCGAGGATTAATCAAATTTTTTGGAGAAATAAAATGAGTGATTCATTTATAGTAAATGTTGAGCTTCGAGAAGATCTGGGGAAAGGTGCGAGCCGCCGCCTACGACGTCTTGAAGACAAAATACCAGGAATAGTTTACGGTGGCGGCAAAAAGCCACAACCACTTTCCTTAGTTCATAAAGATGTGATCAAACATCTTGAAGATGAAGCTTTCTATTCGCACATACTGACTTTAAAAGCCGGTAGCAAAACAGAGAAAGTCATCTTAAAAGACTTACAACGTCACCCTTTCAAGCCTAAAGTCACCCACATGGATTTTATGCGAATAAGCGCTACCCAAAAATTAACGACTAGCGTACCTTTGCATTATATTAACGAAGACATTTGTCCCGGCGTTAAAGCGGGCGGCGTAATCAACCATAGCTACACAACCGTAGAAATTTCATGTCTTCCTAAGAACTTACCTGAGTTCATCGAAGTTGACATGGCAGAACTTGAAATGGATCAAATCCTTCATCTTTCTGACATTAAACTACCAAAAGGTGTTGAAATCGTTGAGTTAACTCACGGTGCAGATCACGACCATGCAATCGCGACTATTCATAAAGCACGCGCTGCAGTTTCAACCGATGCAGATTCAGAAGATGGCGATTCTGAAACTGAAGAAACGGCTGAGTAATAACTTTAGATTCAAAGCTTCTTTTCGAATCATAGCTACTAGTCGACCCCAAGTTATTGGTCGATTGGTAGCTATGAGCCTTAAACAGCTCTGATATCTAATGATCTTATCCTGATATTAAGTCAATGACCTGTATCAAATTAATTGTGGGGCTTGGCAATCCTGGTCCTCAATACGCTCAAACCAGACATAATGCCGGTGCATGGTACGTGAATGCTTTGGCAAACGACTACTCAATTCCCATGCAATTAGAAACTAAATTCTTCGCTCATATTGGTCGCGGGATGATTGGCAATTGTGACTGTCGGTTGTTAATTCCCAATACTTTTATGAATTTAAGCGGCAAATCAGTTGGTGCAGTTGCCACTTTTTATAAGATTTTACCTGACGAAATTCTAGTCGCCCACGATGAATTAGATATCGACCCTGGTACCATTAAACTAAAACAATCCGGTGGTCACGGTGGGCACAACGGGCTAAGAGACATTATTAGTTCGCTTGCTAATAATAGGGATTTTTACCGATTAAGAATTGGCATTGGTCATCCAGGCAATAAGAACCAAGTCACCAATTATGTCCTGGGAAAAGCGCCTGCAAATGAGCAAAAAGCCATCGAAGAAAGCATCGATGAAGCGCTAAGACACACTCCTGATATTGTGAGTGGACAACATGATAAAGTCATGCAAAGCATGCATGGTTTTAGAGCGGATTTATAGAATTTTAAAATCAAAAGATAAGAGACTATTCACCACAGAGGCACAGAGGACACAGAGTAAAATGCAGAAGAAGAACTGAATTATTTTTGTTTTTCAACTCTGTGTCCTCTGTGCCTCTGTGGTAAAAATTGTTTTTATCTATTAAGTTTTGGAGAAACCTATGGGTTTTAAATGTGGCATCGTTGGCTTACCCAACGTCGGCAAATCAACTTTATTTAATGCACTTACCGATGCAGGGATCGATGCGCAGAACTATCCGTTTTGCACTATCGAACCCAACACGGGCGTTGTACCTATGCCTGATCCACGTTTGGATGCGCTTGCCGCAATCGTCAATCCCGAAAAGGTTTTACCGACGACTATGGAGTTTGTTGATATAGCAGGCTTAGTCAAAGGCGCGTCAAAAGGCGAAGGTTTAGGTAATCAGTTTTTGGGTAATATTCGCGAAACAGATGCGATTGCTCATGTGGTCAGGTGTTTTGAAAATGATGATGTTATCCACGTAGAAAATAAAATTGATCCACTCGATGATATTGAAGTAATCAACACCGAGTTAGCGCTTGCTGACCTTGAATCAGTTGAAAAACAGCTACTTCGTAATACCAAAATCGCTAAAAGTGGCGATAAAGACGCTAAAGCACTGGTCGAGCTTTTAACTAAGTTTAAAGTTTTGTTAGACCAAGGTTTGCCGATCCGCGCCGGTGATTGGGATAAAGATGAACAAAAAGCCATCAAAACCATGCAAATGATCACCAGCAAACCAACCATGTATATCGCCAATGTTAGCGAAGATGGTTTTGAAAATAATCCGTTCCTTGATCAAGTCAGAGAACTCGCCGAAAAAGAAAATGCGGTCGTAGTATCAATTTGTGCGTCAATGGAATCAGAAATAGCAGGACTAGAAGCCGATGAACAAGCAGAGTTTCTTGATGAAATGGGTCTAGATGAGCCAGGTTTGAACCGCGTTATTCGCTCAGGCTACGAATTACTACACCTGCAAACCTATTTTACCGCAGGTGTAAAAGAAGTCCGCGCATGGACCGTAAAGGTAGACGCCACCGCCCCGCAAGCAGCAGGCGTTATCCACGGTGATTTTGAAAAAGGCTTTATTCGTGCCGAAGTAATTGCCTACGATGATTTTATTCAATATCAAGGCGAAGCAGGCGCTAAAGAAGCCGGAAAATGGCGTTTAGAAGGAAAGGAATATCTAGTTAAAGACGGTGATGTGATGCATTTTAGGTTTAATGTGTAACATACAAGTCCCCTCTCCTAAGATTAGATGAGGTCTAGAGTGCAGTTAAAAAGTAGTAACGCACTATTTAACTAAATAACAGTAATACTGTTGACAAATGAGTCACTAAACTGGAAAATACGCGCCTCTTGAGTCTTGACCAAAGTTTCAAGAGTTGGAATTCCAGTCATCTCCGAAGTGTTTTGATTGGAGATCCACGATTTAAATTACCAAATTATGGCAAGGTAGCTCAGCTGGTTAGAGCACATCACTCATAATGATGGGGTCGGTGGTTCAACTCCACTCCTTGCTACCATATTAAAAAGCTCACTTATTCGTAAGTGGGCTTTTTTTATATGCCTCATATGTGATTTGGATTTGAATCACATACTGACGGGAGACTGCCAATCGAACATCCACCCAGAACCTCATACGAACTTTGATCTAACACTCCTCGCCTAAAAGCGCCTACTTCTGGTGCTACCATATTTATAGTTTTAGGTTGTTTCTAGGGTCGAACCAACCTAACCCCATGAATTTACAACAGTTTGACCGTAAAATAGCATCGCTTTTAACCTTAAACTGCACTTTTCACACTAAAAATTATCGTTATAAGCAATTTTCGGCTCTTCAATAACCGTACAATCTCCAACCACTTTCATTTTTCGATGACCTGCTTTACTACCCGCAAAATCTAAGTATTCCTCAGCAAATGAATGACCACCTATCGCTAGACTGGTTGTCCATTTTTCTTCTCGCTGAAAATTACCATCCTCAAGCGCATCATTAATCCAACGGGCATGCTCGACCTTTAGTTGGCTAACCTGACTGATACCAACCAGCTCACACAGTCGTTTTCGATTAATGATTTGATATCGCTTAGGAGGATTTTGGATTTCATTATAACCACTCTGCTTCCAATCTCTTGGATGGCTTACTTTTCCTGCTCGAACCATATTTAAATCAATGTAGGTTAAACAACGGATAAGGTATTGGTTAGTATCAACAGCAGTAGCATGGTAACGATCGCCTCATAATGCACCTTGACGATTTTTTCTTCGATTATATTCCTGAGCCGTTCTGCCAGCGATTAACTGCATACTCTTAGCAATTTCTTGATTAGCTCCGTCTTCGACCAACAAATGGATATGATTAGACGTAACAATATAATTGAGTACCGTGAGACCAAACCGTTTTTTCGACTCGAACAACCAATATAACCAACGCTCACGGTCGCGTTTAAATTTAAGAAGAAACTCTTTTTTATGACACCGATGTGTAATGTGCCAAATTTGATTGGGAATAAAACTCCGACTAGCTCTAGGCATTTATCTTCTTCCTTAAAGATTGATTTATGGTGGTAAAAATAGCTATTTAAGCTACATTAAATGACTATATTCGCATCCTTTGTCTTTATATTCAAATAGTTGACTTGGTACGACCCGTTAAACGCGATTACCCGTTAAACGCATTTAATCTTGGGCTTTCAAACTTTCAAGCCAACCCCCTTCTGCAAAACAAATTCTATAGCTTCCTTGTTTAAATGACTTTTAGATAAATAGTTAGTACCGCTTTTGTGTTTGATTAAAATGCCTTTTTCCGTTTCTTCAATTACGTTAACATCACTCCAAACTAATTCAGAATTTATATGCTCAGACTTAGTAGAAATCCCCATATCATGAATAATAATTTCGACCATACTATTTCCAGATTTTCCCATTAATTGCTGCCACACCCACCAAGTTTGACGATATTTAATACTGAGAAGTTCTAATACGAAAAGACAAAACAAAAAGAATGGAAAATAATAATATTCAGCTTCAACAAAAAATAACGGGATAGCGACAGCTGCAAATATAAAAGCTTTATAATAATCTTTTGTTTGAACAGGTGCCGCCGTTTGCTCAAAACATTCCTGGAGATGAGGCTTATCTAGTTTGTAAGTAAAAGATTGATTAAATGATTGTGTCATAGGATTTTAAAACTGAAGTGGTTTAACTGATTGCTTAGCCTACGTGGGATGAACCACATAGGCATGCAAAAATTTTTACCGCTTAAACTCAGACGTCTCACTCCACTTAGGCCAAACACCTTCTTTTGATATTTCATAACCCACTTCAAAGAAGGCTTGCATATCTTCTACAGCACCAGTCAGATCCCATTGCTCACTATACTCATCACAAACGCCGTGATAACACTTGCTTAAACTTTCTTTTAATTGCTCACGTAATGTTTTGGTTGCTTCGTCTAATGGCTCTTTACCACTTTTGGCGTACAAAGCAGGAATACCAACATTAGCAAAGGCGAAATGATCGGAGCGATAATAAATACCGGCCGCTGGTCTTGGATCACCAGAAATCATTCGCCCTTGTTTTGTTATCGCTTTCGTTAAGTAATCATCAAGCTCAGACTGACCTAATCCATAAACGGCGACATCCTTACTGCGTCCTTCAACGCCTAAAGCATCCATATTGATATTAGCAACGGTTTTTGCTGGTGGGATGATTGGGTTGGCGGCATAAAATTTAGATCCTAATAAACCTTGCTCTTCAGCTGTAACGGCAAGAATAGTGATGGAGCGAGCAGGCTTAACAGGAAGCTTGCTAAATGCTTCTGCGACTTCAATTAAAGCGCCTGTTCCTGACGCGTTATCTCTTGCACCGTTATAAATCTGATCACCTTTTAGATTTTCATCTTTACCTAAATGATCCCAATGTGCCGTATAAATAATATGCTCGTCTGACTTAGAGCTTCCCGGTAGCGTTGCAATAAAGTTATAGGAAACGGACTTTTTAACGGTATTTTTCACGCTAACTGATGCGGTTAAATCACCCATATCGACATGATAACTAGCTTTTGCAGCTTTAGCCTTTGCTTGTTCAAAATCCAAACCTGCTTTTTTGAATAATTCTTGAGCGACCTCGCTACTCACCCAACCTTCAACCGCTACGCGATCTTTATTAAGATCGTCTCTAACAAAACCAAATTGAGGACCACTCCAGGAGTTTTGAACAACTGACCAACCATAAGATGCAGCTGCTGTTTCATGGACAATAATTGCACCTTCGGCACCTTGACGGCTGGCTTCTTCATATTTATACGTCCAACGACCATAATAGGTCATTGCGTTTCCAGTAAATAGCGCTGGGTCTTTAGTCGCGAAACCGGGATCATTAACCAGGATAACGACGGTTTTACCTTTTACGTCAAGATCTTGATAGTCATTCCAGTTGTATTCAGGTGCATTAATTCCATAACCAACAAAAACTAATTCCGAATCTTTTAATTCTTCATGTTCACTAATTCGCGCAGACCCCATCACCATCTCATTTCCGTACTGGTAATCTTTGCCACCAATAGATAGCGTCATATCAGGTGATGCCTC
>Ga0316205_10005772_pt1 | contig 10110 bp, 7 predicted proteins | sample 3monthpyrite_MG_FD_204941 | JGI IMG/M metagenome (GOLD analysis project Ga0316205, IMG submission 204941) | Microbial mat bacterial communities from mineral coupon in-situ incubated in ocean water Damariscotta River, Maine, United States -... | ecosystem: Environmental > Aquatic > Marine >...
TTTACCCCCTTTAGCCGCATATTCCCATTCTGCCTCTGTTGGTAGTCGGTAGATTTTTTTTGTTTTTTTAGACAACCAAAGGGTATAAGCTTTTGCACCATACCAATTGATATTATTGACAGGGTGATTCTCAAACCCTTTTTTTGATACATACTCTCCATTCTTTGTTGCTTCAATCAATGCATATTTATCTACTATATACCACGGTTTATTCCCTTCTATTTGGTTCCCCTCTTCTGAGAGAAATTCGGCAAATTGTGCATTTGTTATTTCATATTTTCCAATCCAATAATCATAAAGTGTAACCTTTATGTTTGGCTTTTCATCACTAAAACAAGTTGTATCGTTTTCAACTAAACAACCCATACGGAAATCACCAGCTTCAACAAAGACAAGTTCTGGTTCTATGATTTTTACATTTTGGGAAAACCCTATCGATGATATTGATAAAAAGTAGTAGAGTAGATAATTGTAGTAATTCAATCTGCTGCTATTTAGGATTCTACATAGAGATGAATTTTAAATTAATTTGTTACAGTAAACGTTTTACAACGGTCTCGTATAACTGTAAATTACAGGTTTTATTCAGCTAATTTCAGTTTTGATGGATAGGGTTATTCAATGACAATATCATTTGTTGGAAGTTCCATTCTGGAAAAAAAATCTTTAGGAGAATACCCCGTAATCTTTCGACATTCCTTTATAAAATGGGACTGGTCATAATAACCATATGCTATAGAATCTATCAGTTTACTTTTTGGTTGATTTTTTAATTCATGCGAAACATGTTCAAAACGCATAACCTGTAACAATTCTTTAGGAGATAAATTGAACTGTTTTTTAATCCAACGTTCCATGGATTTCGGAGACATATTCATCTTATCAGCAAGGTCAACAACTCTCAATTGATCCGTTATTTGATCTTCTATTAGCTGAACAACTGTATCCATTCTTAAATCAACCGAGTATTGATCAAGACAATTTTTAATTATTGCATCAAGCTGATGAACAGGTATCGTTGGATTTTCTTCAGTGATATCAGAAAGAATATTTTTTTGAGCAGCTTTTGAAATTAATTCTGTGAGTTTAAAATCTTCCCAATTTGTTAACAGCCCTGTAAATAATGATACACTAAGAATGCTTAGCTTGAACTTTATATTTAAACAAACAATATTTGCCGGGATATGATAAAATGCCGCTTTATTAGTAGCTGGTAAAATCCCCGATGAATTACTTAAAACAAAGGACTCCGTTTCAGAATCCCACCTACTAAATGCACCTTCTTTAACAAAGTAACACTCAATTTTACCATTCGGTATCGTTTTAAAAAAAATGGGTTCCTTCGTAATAAATAACTGATATCTATCTACATACTTCGCTACAGACGGAAAGACCGGGGTTTCTTCAATAAGTATCATTTTGTCTGATTTTTACAATTATTTGAATATAGGCATTTGTAGGTTTGTGTAAATTAAAAATTTTAGAATGAAAAATCAAGTACTACTAGTAATCATGAGTTTCGTCCTTACTATTGCGGGAGCTCAAACAGAGGTAAAGTTAGAAAATGGAATAACAGGGGAGCGTTCTTTTTTAAAATTAGATTGGGGAGATATGAATTATGAAGTATTTGGAGAAGGAGACCCTTTATTAGTTCTTCATGGTAATGGAGGTTCTGTAGCAGGAAGGTATAGCATGATTCCTGAATTAATTAAGGACCATCAAGTTATTGCTGTAGATGCTAGATGTCATGGTCTTAGTAGTTGTCCTGAGGGTGATTTAGATTACTTTGATATGGCTGATGATGTAATTGCATTGATGAAAAGTCTAGGGCACGAAAAATACAGTTTATGGGGACATAGTGATGGCGGTATTTTGGGTTTGATTATTGGATATAAATTCACAGGTAAATTGAATCGCATGATTTTATCTGGAGCCAACGCTGCGTTTTCTGGATTGGAACCAGAACTGCAAGCTTTTGTAAAAAATTACAATCAGTTACCCGATCCCAAGATGAGAAAGCAGATAGCTTTAATGGCGAATCAAAAAGAAATACCAATGGATAGTATTCGAAAAATTAATGTTCCTGTGTTACTTATGGTAGGAGACAGAGATGCTATTCCCATAAAACATACCATGGAACTATTTGAAGCATTGCCTATGGCAAACTTATGTGTGTTGCCAGCATCGTCTCATTTTATCACTAATGAAAAACCAAATCATATAATCTATTGGATTAGAGAGTTTAAAAAACCATTTTCTGCGCCATCAACCGTAGAAATAGCAAAAAAAATGGCACAGTCAATGTTTAAGGGTGATTAGCTCGAACGGTCTCGTATATGAAAAGTAGCGCTGAAAATAAGCGGTTTCTTTTCGGATGATACACAAGTCAAATTTAAAAATTTGGCGACTTTCCAAAAATGTCAAAGCCATCGTGTTAGCAATGACTTGCGCTATTTTTTATATACATTGTTAGGGGCAGTTTTTTCTGCGTTTTCTTTGTCAATTATAGTACTTAATTTTTCTTGTTTTTCTTTCGGTCAATTCTAAATCAGATAGCGTTTTTCCTTCCATTTTTTTCCTTTCAATCCAATTGCCTTTATCGTCATACACGTAATTGTATTTTACGACTTTAATTCTTTGACCAACCGAAGTAATAAACTCCTGTAAAATTATGTTCTGAAATTTGTCATATTCAATACTCTCTGTTTTATACTTATCAAAACCGATACTTCTGTATCTTCCTGCAATTTCTTCTTCTTTAGTTTTAAGTCCTTCTTCATTATATTTAGTAATGTAGTGATAGCCTAATACCGTATCTTTTTTTGTAATATAAAACCCTTTAGCCTCTATTTCTTGTCCGTTATTATCGTATTTATAATATGTATCTGTGTTATGTGGCGACCAATCTCCAATTTTAAATTTTTTTACCATTTGGTTTTTCTGATTAAATTGGTATCCTTCAAGGCCTTTGTAATCACATTTTTCTTTTTTTGAATATCTATCGATATAAGGGTAACAACTACCTTCTTCAATCAAGTTTCCATTATCATCGTAAGTAAAAATTGTTTTTTTGTAAATCTCTTTTCGGATATTATCATATTCATTCTCTAAAATTAGATTACCAAGCTCATCATACTCATAGATTTTATATTCTTGAATAAACTCATCTTTATTTGATGGAAGTTCTTCGCTATAATCACGAAAATATCCAAAGACATAATCTATAAATTTTGTTCTCCTATTATTAATACCATATTCGTAAATTTCTTCTGAAATAACACGATTTTTCACATAATATCTTTTTTGAATTAAATTGCCAATACTGTCAAATTTGTAAGTGTAGCCATCTAAACCTTCGCCTATTTGATTAAGTTCCGAAATCAATCTTCCATCATCAAATGTGAATACTGTATTTTCATTTCTTAATTCGTGAGCCATTACATCAAGTCCTAATGACAATTCTATAATTTTAGCCGGTTTACCATTTTTGTCGAAAAAGAATTCTCTTTCTTCATTATTATCGTTTTTAAGGTCTTCAGTTATTTCGCTAACATATTTAACTTGTCCATTTAAGGCCAAGTTTAATTTGGATTTTTTATCGTAGAAATATTCGGTTATAGTTTTTTCTTGACTGAAACTAATAATGGAAAAGGCTTGAAATAATAATATTACTGTAGTCAATTTAATGTTCATCGGTTTTTTTCAAATTGCCCTTAACGTCGGTATATAAACACCTAACGGTTTTCAACACAATGTACAAACTTTATTCTACCCATGCGATGGTTATATTTTCCTATTGTTAACTTTCGGTGCCTCCTCGCTACAACATGGTGGACCTAAAAACGGCATCCAAGCGTTCACTTCGACTTCGCTCAGTGACCTATATAAGGTAAGCGTATATTGCGAGATGGCTCGTTGAGCGGAGTCGAAACGAGCGAAAACAAAAAAACCGAATCATCGGGATCGCGGGAATTACCTTCGGTGAGTCCGCGCTACAACATTTTGAAAGTAAAAACTGCATCCGCGGGACCGCGGATGGTTATTTTTGTTTTCCTCAATGAACGAAAATATATTTTCGTCACCTCGTCAAACAAAAAAACCGAATCTCTCGATTCGGTTTTTCTTATCTGTACTGAAGGCGGGACTTGAACCCGCACGAGCATTACTGCTCATTGGATTTTAAGTCCAACGTGTCTACCAATTCCACCACTTCAGCATCCTGGTAGTAAATCAATCGGCGATCGCAAAACGATCCCCAAGTGAGCGAAAAACGGGATTCGAACCCGCGACCTCCACCTTGGCAAGGTGGCGCTCTACCAACTGAGCTATTTTCGCGTTTAATGTTTTTAGAACGTCAACACCCAAATCTCTTTAGGAATTGTTCCCTTAGCTTGCGCGCAGGGACGGCAAATTTAAAACTTTTAACGCAAAAGCAAAGTATTTTTTCGCAAAATATAACACCCCTATTTACTTTTTCAGTTTTACAGAAGCATTTCGCTGCAAGACCCGTTTTATCTCGTTCAATTTCATCAAGGCCTCCACCGGTGTTAGGGTGTCTATATCAATATCTAAGATCTCTTCCCTAATCTCTTCCAACAACGGATCGTCTAACTTAAAAAAGCTCAGTTGCAGCTCTTCTTTAGACAGGGCTTTCATTTTATCGGTCAATTCTTCCGAAGAATGCGCCTTTTCCAAACGCTCTAAGATCTTATTGGCCCTATGCAACACCTGCTGAGGCATTCCGGCCATTTTTGCGACATGAATTCCGAAGCTATGGTGCGAACCTCCCGGCACCAGTTTCCGTAAGAACAACACATCATTCTTGAGCTCTTTTACCGAAACATTATAATTCTTAATGCGCGAAAAGGTCTCTGTCATCTCATTGAGCTCGTGGTAATGGGTCGCAAACAATGTTTTGGCGTGGGACGGATGCTCATGCAAGTACTCACTAATGGCCCATGCAATGGAAATCCCATCATAGGTACTAGTACCTCGGCCAATTTCATCCAGTAGCACAAGGCTTCTATCAGAAATATTATTCAAGATACTGGCCGTTTCGTTCATTTCTACCATAAACGTAGATTCGCCCATCGAAATATTATCGCTGGCTCCAACTCGAGTAAAAATCTTATCCACACAGCCCATACGCACCTCGGTAGCGGGCACAAAACTTCCCATCTGGGCTAGGAGTACAATTAGAGCCGTTTGTCGCAATATCGCCGACTTACCACTCATGTTTGGCCCCGTGATCATAATAATTTGTTGGTTGTCCCTATCCAGAAACACATCGTTGGGAATAAAAGGCGCATCTGGAGGAAGTTGGCGTTCAATCACCGGATGCCTTCCTTCTTTGATGTCTAGGTCAAAGGAGTCATCCAATAACGGTCTGGTGTAATTGGCTCCCTTTGCATGACTCGCAAAAGAACACAGGCAATCCAACTGAGCCACATGCTGCGCTGTTTGTTGTACCGGTCCAATAAAAGAGAGCATCCACTCCACCAAATTCGCAAAAAGAGCGTATTCAAGCTGTGCTATCTTATCTTCGGCGCCCAGTATTTTGGCTTCGTATTCTTTTAGTTCTTCGGTGATATAGCGCTCGGCATTGACCAAAGTCTGTTTCCGTATCCACTCTTCTGGCACCTTGTCCTTGTGCGAATTCCTGACTTCAATATAATACCCAAACACATTGTTGGAAGCTATTTTTAGGGAGGTAATTCCGGTGCGTTCGGCTTCACGTTGCAACATCCCGTCCAAGTATTCTTTGCCTCCCGTAGAAATGTCTCGCAAGGCATCGAGTTCTTCGGAAAAGCCTTCGGCGATAGCGCCGCCTTTATTGATATTCACGGGTGACTCTTCCCGAAGCGTCTCCTTAATCTTGGATCGTAATAACTCGCAATCCTGAAGTTGTTCTCCTATTTGTTGCAAGGATTCGTTCTTGGCTTGTGACGCCAATGCCTTGATAGGCACCACGGCTTCCAAGGAATTTTTCAGTTGTACCACTTCACGCGGACTGATCTTTCCAGTGGCTACTTTGGAAATCAAACGTTCAATGTCGCCAATGCGTTTTATATGCTGTTGTGTCTTCGTTAGAAGCACCTCCTCTTCCAACAGATAACTCACTACTTCATGCCGGCGTCTAATCTTCTCTTTATTTTTTAACGGAAGGGCCATCCAGCGTTTTAACAGGCGGCCTCCCATGGGAGAAATGGTCTGATCTATAACATCCAGTAAGGTCACCGCATTTTGCGCTGTGGAATGGTATAATTCTAAGTTTCTGATGGTAAAGCGGTCCATCCAAACGTACTCGTCTTCGGCGATGCGTGACAGTTTGGTGATATGGGGTAGCTTGTTGTGTTGTGTTTCGCCCAAATAATGCAAGGCGGCTCCCGCAGCGATCACACCTTCGTGCAAATGATCTACGCCAAACCCTTTTAAATTGTTGGTTCCAAAATGAGCCGTGAGTATTTCGTTGGCATAATCGGTTTGAAACACCCAATCTTCGAGATAAAACAAGTGGAAATTATCGCCAAAGGTATCCGAAAACAACTTTCGTTTTTGTTTTGAAAACAGTACTTCCGAAGGATTAAAATTCTGAAGTAATTTATCCACATATTCCGCCGAACCCTGTGCGGTGAGATACTCTCCAGTAGAAACATCCAGAAAGGCCACACCTACATTGCTTTTTCCCCGAGATCCCGAAGAGGCACCAAAATAAACCGCCGCCAAAAAATTATTGGATTTGGATTGTAAAATATCATCGTTAAGCGCAACACCGGGCGTCACCAACTCGGTTACCCCTCTTTTTACAATGGTTTTGGTTTGTTTTGGATCTTCCAATTGATCGCAGATAGCCACGCGACATCCAGCTATCACCAACTTAGGTAGATAGGTATTCAATGAATGATGTGGGAAACCAGCAAGCTCGGTTTGATCACCTCCGTTATTCCGAGAGGTCAAGGTAATGTTCAGTATTTTGGCCGCTCGCACCGCATCGGCTCCAAAGGTTTCGTAAAAATCCCCCACTCGAAACAGCAATAACGCATCAGGATATTTGGCCTTGATGGTATTGTATTGCTTCATTAAAGGGGTTACTTTCTTTGCCATTTTTCGGTCTGTAGTGGACTAGCTAAAGTAGAAAAAAGGCTTCGTTTTTTGAAACGGTTTCCTTCCTAATTATGCCCTTTTATCAACAATTATCCCTCCTTTTGAACAAAAAAAGCCCTCAGCTTATTTCTCGGAGTCAAAAATCATAACTTTGCTCTTTCAAAAGAGCCCATGAAACACAGAAAACTAGCCAATAGCGAATTGAACCGTATTACTGCGGAAGGATTCAAAGAGGCGACTAAAACACCCCTTATTGTTATTTTGGACAACGTCCGAAGCCTGAACAATATCGGATCTGTATTTCGCACGGCCGATGCTTTTCGGATTGAAAAAATATACCTCTGTGGCATCACCGCTACTCCACCGCATAAAGACATTCAAAAAACAGCCTTGGGTGCCACAGATAGTGTGGCTTGGGAATACGCCGCTAACACCATGGTGGTGGTGCAAAAACTACAGAACGCCAATGTTATCGTGGCGGCTATTGAGCAGGCGGAGCAATCGGTATCGCTTCAAGATCTCAACATTGAACCTACTCGTACCTATGCGGTGATCTTTGGCAATGAGGTAAAAGGCGTGGCCCAAGAGGTTGTCTCATCTAGTGATGTGGTGGTTGAAATTCCGCAATACGGAACCAAACATTCGCTCAATATTTCGGTAAGTGCTGGAGTAGTTTTATGGGATATTTTTACCAAGATGAATCCGACTAGCTAGCCCATAATTTCGGTAAGAATCGCCAAGTAATCTTTTCTGTTTGCTACAAAATCCATGTTAGAGATATCAATGATCTTTATGTTATCGCTATGCTGATTCTTAATAAACTCTAAATAGCCTTCGTTGATCTTCTTGAGGTAACTGGCCTTGATGCTTTTTTCATAGGCTCTACCCCGCTTTTTGATATTTTCCAACAAGCGTTCTGTGTTTTGATACAAGTAGATATACACGTCAGGTTTTGCCAACTCCTTATGCATTAGATGGAATAACTTTTTATACAGGTTAAACTCTTCTTCTTGCAAGGTCACTTTGGCAAAAATGAGGGATTTATACGCGTCATAATCGGCTACAACAAAATCCTTGAACAGATCGTATTGCGCGATATCTTCCAAGAGTTGTTGATAGCGATCGGCTAAAAATGACATTTCCAACGGAAAGGCATAACGCTGTTGATCCTTATAAAACTTAGGCAAAAACGGATTGTCTTTAAAGCGTTCCAAAATAAGTTTTGCATTAAAATCTTCGGCGATCTTGGCAGCAAGACTCGTTTTTCCAGCACCAATATTCCCCTCAATAGCAATGTAGTTATACTTAACAATATCGAAGTCTTTCCCAGGATTCCGAAGCCATTTAGACTGCTTTACAATAATACTTTCATCTTGGGTGTCGGCCAGGAGTCTAATGATATTCTTCTTTGAAACGGGATGTTCCCAACTCGAATTTAGCTCGGCCAACGGTTGGAGCACAAACTTTCGATGTTCCATTTCTGGATGGGGTAGGATCAATGACTTCGTCTTTTTAATCACATCATCTATCGCTATAATATCAATATCTATCACCCGCGCCGTGTAGCCCTCCGTATCCGTTCGTTCTCGCCCCATCTTTTTTTCAATAGCCAATAAGGTAGTAAGCACCTTGCTGGGAGACATGGTACCCTTCACCCAAACCACACAGTTCAAAAAGTCATCACTTTCAAAGCCTAACGCCGGAGTTTGGTATATGGAAGAAACTTTGGCAATGGTCCCAATTTCTTCAAAAATAGCATTCAAAGCCTTCTGAAGGTATTCGAATTTATTTCCAATATTACTCCCCAAGGAGAGATATATGTTTTGTAATGGTTTGATAAAATTCTATTTTTAACGGATAAGACGAATTTAAGCAAAACTAAAAGACTAACCATTACTTTTAATCACCCCAACCCATTGTGAGCCAATTATCCTTTGCACAAAAAATTCAGGCCGATCGTATCTACCTCATACTGGCGGCTTTATTTATAACCTCCTTGGTGGTTTCCAATTTAATTTTTCAGAAATTTTTTTACTGGGATTTTTTAGGCATTTACACCTTCAAAATTTCAGTAGGAATTTTACCCTATCCAATTACTTTTTTGATTACTGATATTGTAAGCGAGGTATACGGCAAGAAGAAAGCCAATCAAATGGTAACTACAGGTATTTTCGCCTCCTTCTTTTCGTTGGGGATTGTTCTGGTAGCAGATGCCGTACCTGCTCTTGAAGACAGCCCTATTGGTGACGCCGTTTTCACCTCGGTTTTTGGCGCCACGGCCATTGCTGTCTTTGCTTCAATGATAGCCTATTTGCTAGCGCAATACATCGATATTCATATTTTTCATTTCTGGAAACGCATCACCAAAGGGAAACATCTCTGGTTGCGAAATAATTTTTCAACCTTCACCTCCCAATTTGTTGACACTTTTACCGTTTTATTCTTGCTATGTAGCTTCGGAAAAATTAGCTGGGACATTTTTGGAGCCCTTTTAATAAGTGGGTTTCTATTTAAAATACTCGTAGCCGCCCTTGACACTCCGTTACTATATCTCGCCGTGTATGCCTTAAGAAGGCATTTCGGATTGCAACAAGCAGAAGAAATTATATGGAAAGAAAACTAAGATGCGAAAAAAAATACTAAAGATATTGGGCGTTGGATTTATACTACTACTGGTCGCAGCACTTGTAGCCCCTTCTTTGCTGAAAGGCCCTTTGGAACGACTTCTACGAGAAAACATCAATAAAAATTTAAATGCCACCGTGGCTTGGGAAGACCTTGACCTCAGCTTAGTACGCAGTTTTCCCAGTGCATCGCTACGCATTACCAATTTTAGTGTTATCAACAAAGCGCCTTTTGAAGGAGATACGCTGGCCAGTGGAAATAGCCTTCAGCTCACCATGAAGATTACAGAATTGTTCAAGAAAAGTGAGGCCATTGAAGTAAATACGCTCACGCTGGATGAGGCTTTTGTAAATATCAAAATCAATACTGAAAATGAGGCCA
>Ga0316205_10005774_pt1 | contig 10108 bp, 7 predicted proteins | sample 3monthpyrite_MG_FD_204941 | JGI IMG/M metagenome (GOLD analysis project Ga0316205, IMG submission 204941) | Microbial mat bacterial communities from mineral coupon in-situ incubated in ocean water Damariscotta River, Maine, United States -... | ecosystem: Environmental > Aquatic > Marine >...
ATTGCGGGTGAAACACACGAATATACTGATATGTACCCAGGTATGGCGAAGGCTGGACGTGAAGAAGGTTTTGATGAAATTGCTGATTGGTTTGAAACACTTGCCAAGGCAGAACGTTCACATGCGAACCGTTTTCAAAAGGCGCTTGATACACTTGACGATTAATATGGTTGTCACGTGTTATTGAATCAGGGCCGGCGTATGCCGGCTCTGGTGTTTTGGCCTAAGTAACATTGTGAGGAAGGATTTAAAGCAATGAGCAAAACCATCAGTCGTGAAGGTAGCCTGGAAGCACCTACCCGCCATCCGCTAGATTGGAAAAGTGACTCTTTCTGGGATGAAGAAAATCTATTTAATGAACTCGAACGTGTCTATGATATTTGTCATGGTTGCCGTCGCTGTGTGAGTTTGTGTAATGCCTTCCCAAGCTTATTTGATTTGATTGATGAATCAGCGACCATGGAAGTTGATGGTGTTGCGAAAAAAGATTATTGGCAAGTGGTTGATCATTGTTATCTGTGTGACCTTTGTTATTTAACAAAGTGTCCTTATGTACCACCACATGAATGGAATCTCGATTTCCCGCATACGATGTTACGTGCCAAGGCAATTAAGTTTAAAAAGCAGGGTGCTAGTACACGCGACAAGATCCTTTCCTCGACAGATACAGTAGGTAAGTTGGCAGGTATTCCTGTTGTAACGGGAATTGTTAATGCGGCTAATAAAAGCCAGCCACTACGCAAGTTGATGGAAAAGACCCTTGGTGTTCATGCCGATGCGGTTGTACCTACTTATTATTCCAAGACCTTACGTAAACGCTTAAAAAATAATGGCCTTGCTACTGACGTCGCTGAAGCGACCGAGCTTACTAATGGTCGTGTCGCTTTATTTGCGACCTGTTATGGCAACCATAACGCACCCGAATTAGGAGAAGATCTGCTGGCAGTGTTTGCGCACAACGGTATTCCTGTGACGTTGGTGGATAAAGAACAGTGTTGTGGCATGCCAAAGCTTGAATTGGGTGATTTGGATGCGGTTGAAAAGGCAAAGCAGGTAAATATCCCTGAGTTGGCGCGTATGGTTGATGCCGGTTGGGACATTATTGCCCCGATCCCTTCCTGTGTGCTGATGTTTAAGCAGGAATTACCGTTAATGTTCCCAGATGATCCTGAAGTACAAAAGGTTAAATCAGCTATTTACGATCCGTTTGAGTACCTGATGTTGCGACATAAAGAGGGTAAGTTGAAAACAGATTTTTCGACATCGTTGGGTAAGGTAAGCTACCACGTTGCTTGTCATCAACGCGTGCAAAAGATCGGTATGAAAACCCGTGATTTATTGAGCCTTGTTCCAGATACAGAAATAGATGCGATTGAGCGTTGCTCCGGCCATGACGGTACTTACGCCGTGAAGAAAGAATTTCATAAAATATCGATGAAGATTGCTCGTCCGGTTGTCAATCGCGTTAAGCAAGCGAAGCCAGATCACTATTCCAGTGATTGCCCTATGGCCGGTGAGCAGATTGCGAATGGCTTAAATGATGGCAGTTATCCTGAGCATCCATTAAGTCTACTTAGAAAGGCTTATGGTATTTAATCCAGTAGGAATTGAAAAATGAGTAAATTATCACGTAATGATTTAATGAATCTTGAAACCTATGCGACTGAGCGTGCTGAATTTCGCGCCAAGGTTTTGTCTCATAAGAAAAATCGTAAAGTGATGATTGGTGATCATTGCACCTTATATTTTGAAGACAGGCTCACGATTCAATATCAGATTCAGGAGATGCTACGTATAGAGAAGATTTTTGAGGCAGACGGTATTGAAGAAGAATTGGCAGCTTATAATCCATTGATTCCAGATGGAAGTAATTGGAAGGCCACCTTCATGATTGAATATACCGATGTTACCGAGCGTCAAGCGGCTTTAGGGAAAATGGTGAGAATTGAAGACAAGGTTTGGATGCAAGTCGTGGATTTTGATCGTGTCTACGCAATAGCCGATGAAGATATGGACCGCAGTGATGAAGGCAAGACCTCTGCAGTGCATTTTATGCGTTTTGAGCTCAGTGACGAAATGGTTGATGCGGTTAAACAAGGCGCAGCGATTTCCTCGGGGATTGATCACCCAGCCTATACGGCTAGTGTGGAGCCTTTATTGTCTCCGGTGCGAGAGAGTCTTGCTGCTGACTTGACATGAATTGAAGATTGACCTGCGCCGGATGCACGGTACACTGTCATGCCATGAGAAACATTCCTTTTTTATACAGCCTACTTTTCCTTATGGGAACCCTCGTAGTTTCACCTTGTTTTGCAGAGCAAGAAACTGATGACCCTGATTTAGGTGGTTTCATTGAGGCTCCAAAATGGAAAGAAGATGAGGTTGTTATTCCTCCTTTCCCTAATACGGACGATTTACTTAAAGTTGAGATTGATCGAGGTGAGTCACCATTTTATTTTTATGTTGACAGTAAAAACTTGTCAATTTCAGCCGATAAAGGAGTGATACGTTACACCGTGGTCATCGAATCAGATACTGGTTCAAAAAATATATTATATGAAGGTATTCGTTGTCAGACACGTGAATTCCGTACATATGCTTACGGCACGTATGACAAAAAATTAGTTAAGGCTAGAACGTCGGCATGGCAAGACATTAAGCAGTCTAGAGGTGTGGTGCACCGTTATAATTTCTATCGCCATTACATGTGCAGTGAATATCAAACCCCTAATCCAATTGACATTCTCTTACAAAAGATAAAATATCCTGAAGACTTTCAGGAAGCCGGTGAACATGAGTATTGAATTCGCGAAAAGGATAGTGTTATTTTATGAGCAGTAAGTACGATGCCTCGTCGATTGAAGTATTAAGTGGCCTTGATCCCGTTCGTAAACGTCCGGGAATGTATACTGATACCACTAGGCCTAATCATCTCGCCCAGGAAGTTATTGATAATAGTGTTGATGAAGCCCTAGCTGGACATGCATCTAAGATCGAAGTCACGCTTTTTAAAGATGGTTCGATTGAAGTAAAAGATGATGGTCGCGGGATGCCTGTTGACAAACATCCGAAGGAAAAAATTTCTGGTGTTGAAGTAATTCTTACCCGGCTCCATGCGGGTGGCAAATTTTCAAATAGTAGTTATCAATTCTCGGGTGGTTTGCACGGTGTTGGTATATCAGTTGTTAATGCCTTATCAACGAATCTGGAAATATGGATACGTCGCGACGGTAAAGAACACCATATTTCTTTTAAGAATGGTAAAACAGCTTCAAAACTCAAAGTGATTGGCAAGGTTGGGCAGCGTAATACCGGTACAACCTTGCGTTTCTGGCCAGATAAAAAATATTTCGATTCAACTAATTACTCATTGCCACGTTTGATCCACGTTTTGCGTGCGAAAGCAGTGCTTTGTCCCGGTCTTGAAGTTGTATTCAAGGATGAAAAAGTCAAAGACTCGATGACCTGGTATTACGAAGATGGTCTAAAAGATTATTTGAATGAGGCTCTTGGCAAGCAGGCGAGAGAGCCAGATGAACCGTTTATGGGTTCAATGCAGGCTGAACATGAAGCCGCCGATTGGGCAGTTGCGTGGTTACCTGATGGCGGTGAAGTGATTGCCGAAAGTTATGTCAATCTGATTCCAACTATTCAGGGTGGAACACATGTAAATGGGTTGCGAGCAGGTTTAACCGATGCGGTTCGTGAGTTTTGTGAATTCCGCAAATTATTACCTCGTGGCGTCAAGATTGCTCCTGAAGATGTTTGGGATCGTTGTTGTTATATATTGTCTTTAAAACATCATGACCCACAGTTTTCAGGTCAGACTAAAGAGCGTTTATCCTCTCGTGAGTCGGCGGCCTTTGTTTCCGGTATTTCTAAAGATGCCTTCAGCATGTGGTTAAACCAACATCCTGAAGCAGGCGAACGTATTGCGATGTTGGCCGTTAATAATGCACAGAGCCGTCTTGCTGCAGGTAAAAAGATTGCCCGTAAGCGAGTTACCACTGGACCTGCATTACCGGGGAAACTGGCTGATTGTAGTGCGCAAGATGTTACGCGTAGTGAGTTATTCCTGGTGGAAGGAGACTCTGCGGGTGGTTCCGCCAAACAGGCTCGTGATCGTGAATTTCAAGCCATCATGCCTCTGCGTGGTAAAATATTAAATACTTGGGAGGTGGCTTCAACACAGGTACTGGCTTCTCAAGAAGTACATGATATCAGTGTCGCGATTGGAGTTGATCCCGGCTCAGATGATATGTGCGGATTACGCTATGGTCGTATCTGTATCCTTGCCGATGCGGATTCCGATGGATTACATATCGCAACATTGTTGTGTGCTTTGTTCTTGCGCCACTTCCGTCCTTTGGTTGAAGCAGGGCATATCTATGTCGCAATGCCACCACTGTATCGAATTGATGTGGGTAAAGAAGTTTATTACGCACTTGATGACGATGAGCAGCAAGGCATATTGGATCGTATTAAGGCTGAGAAGAAAAAAGGCAAGGTTAATATTCAGCGCTTCAAAGGCTTGGGTGAAATGAATCCTATGCAATTGCGCGAAACATCGATTGCACCTGAAACGCGGCGTTTAGTACGATTAACTATTTCCGCAAAAGATAAGGTCAACGAGATGATGGATATGTTGTTGGCCAAAAAACGCGCCCCTGACCGTAAGAAATGGTTGGAAAAGAAAGGCGCTCTCGCAAAGATTAACTAGACAAGATATATCTTATGGCTGGTAAAAGAAAAACAACTAAATCCAAGAACTCTAAGGCGGTTAGTGAGCCTACGGCAGAACTCAATTTTGAAGGTATTGAGGAATTGCCGTTAAAAGATTTTACCGAGAACGCGTACCTTGATTATTCGATGTACGTTATTCTTGATCGTGCCTTGCCTCATATTGGTGATGGCCTTAAACCAGTGCAACGCCGAATAACTTATGCGATGTCGGAGCTCGGCCTATCGGCTAGCTCCAAGCATAAAAAATCAGCAAGAACAGTTGGTGATGTACTCGGTAAATTCCATCCACATGGCGACAGTGCATGTTATGAAGCCATGGTGTTAATGGCTCAACCATTTTCATATCGCTACCCAATTATTGATGGTCAAGGTAACTGGGGTTCGCAGGATGACCCTAAGTCGTTCGCGGCGATGCGGTATACCGAATCAAAGTTAACGGCCTATGCGCAGACCCTACTAGGTGAACTTGAACAGGGTACGGTTGACTGGGCGCCTAATTTTGATGGCACACTTAAAGAGCCTGCGCTGTTACCCGCACGAGTACCGAATATCTTGTTAAATGGTACAACCGGTATTGCAGTTGGTATGGCAACGGATATACCACCACATAACTTAAAAGAAGTAGTGTCTGCTTGTATTCATTTATTAGATAACAGCAAAGCAACGGTTAAAGAGCTAACAAGGTTTGTTAAAGGTCCTGATTTCCCAACAAATGCGGAGATTATTTCGACCAAACAGGAAATTCGCGATGTCTATGAAACAGGTCGTGGCAGTATTCGTATGCGTGCTTGTTATGAAATTGAAGATGGCGAGATTATTCTGACTGCATTGCCGCATCAAGTCTCGGGTGGCAAGGTTCTTGAACAGATAGCAGGTCAAATGACAGCGAAGAAATTGCCTATGGTCGAAGACCTACGCGATGAATCTGATCATGAGAATCCAACTCGCTTAGTGATTGTGCCACGTTCAAACAGAATTAATTGTGATGAGTTGATGGCACATTTATTCGCGACGACAGACCTTGAGCGTACCTATCGCGTCAATATGAACATGATCGGTATTGATGGCCGACCTAAAGTAAGGGATTTACGAGAAATTCTTACCGAGTGGTTGAAGTTTCGTGTTACTACAGTGACGCGACGTCTCGAATATCGCCTCGATAAAGTGCTCGATCGTTTACATGTATTGGATGGTTTATTAATTGCGTTCTTAAATATTGATGAAATCATCAAGATTATTCGCAAGGAAGATGAGCCAAAGCCGATATTAATGAAGCGCTTCAAAATATCTGATCGACAAGCGGAATCTATTCTTGAGTTGAAACTTCGTCATCTTGCAAAACTTGAAGAAGTTAAAATCAAGTCAGAGCAGAAAGAACTTGCTAAAGAACGCGATTACTTACAGAAAACATTGGGTTCGAAAACGCGATTGAAGACATTGGTTAAAACCGAATTAAAAGCAGATAACGATAAATTTGGTGATGAACGACGTTCACCAATAGTTGTGCGTGATGCGGCACAGGCGATTGATGAAAGCTCATTGATTTCGGCTGATCCAGTTACCGTTATTTTGTCGAAGAAGGGCTGGATCCGTTCAGCTAAGGGTCATGAGATGGATCCATTGACCGTCAATTACAAAGCGGGCGATGAGTATCGTGATTCTTGTCGCGGGCGCAGTAATGAACAAAGCGTCTTCCTTGATTCAACCGGTCGTGTTTATACAGTGGTGACGCATTCACTACCCTCTGCGCGCGGTCTTGGTGAACCATTATCAGGACGTGTGAATCCGCCAGATGGCGCAACGTTTGAAGGCGTGATGGTAGGTAAACCAGATGATAAGTTCCTCGTTGCAAGTACTTCTGGTTATGGATTCATTACTCGTCTTGGCGATCTCTATGCCAAAAACAAAGCGGGTAAGAGCATGCTTAATACAGGCAAGTTTGCCAAGGCCTTAGGAGTTTCAAGAATTACAGAATTGGCAGAAGATTGGGTGGCGATTGTCAGCAGTGAAGGCCATTTACTTATTATTGACGCTCATGGGCTACCAGAAATGGCACGAGGCAAAGGTATTAAGATGATCAATATTCCATCGAAGAAACTTAAAGCGGGTGAAGAATATGCTTGTGCGATGGCGGTGATTACCGGTGATCAGAAACTGCGTATCCAGTCAGGCAAGAAACACGTTACGTTGAGTCAGCCTGATATGGAACACTATATGGCCGAGCAGGGTAAGCGGGGTCGTAAATTACCGCGAGGATTCCAAAAGGTAGATTCTATTAGTGCGGTAGATAAATAGGCTAGCTCTATTGCCTGACAGCAGTTCGTTTAGTCCGTAGTTCTTCGAGTTTCTGTAGCACCCTGTTGGCACGACGGATTTGTACTTGTAGTGTTTTATTTTTCATATCAAGTTTTAGAGCAGTTTCCCAAACACGTTTTGCTTCAGCTATTTTTTCTTGTCGATATAAACTATTTCCTTTCTCAGTCATTTTATAAACAAGGTCATCGACTTTATTACGGTGCTTAAGTCTTAACTGTAAGAACTCAGTACTATTTGGTGCCAAGTTAGCTAGACTTATTAGTGATTTTTCAGCATTAACTAACTCATTGTTATTTAGTGAGCGATTAATTTTCTTTATTAATTGGCTTATTTTACGGCTGTGTTTTTTCTTTTTAGATAATTTTATACGCAGTTTCCTTTCCGCAGATCGTTTCGCTTTTGCTTCATCTAATATTTTATTTTTGTGATGAATTTTTGCTTGAAATGATTTTATTTCCGCAATTTCTTTTTTATTATTAGTAAGAGCCTGGGCTTGTTTTATGCATTTTTCTGCCAGATTGATTTCATTGTCATCAAGCAATTGCTCGGTCATCGCCATTAGACGGTTATGCATATCGGCTAATTCGCTTTTAAGGTTCTGCAAATCCCATTGTGCGGCAAGGTTAATTGGTGAATTATCAACATCTTTTTGGCTGATGGGTAATTTGTTGTATAGCAACTTCGCCCGTGCTAATAATGCTTTTGCATCAAATTTATGGATTCGTTTTTGCTGTTGTTTAATGACCATATTGTAACGATCATGAATAAGACTGCTGCTTGGGTAATTATTACGGGCGATATTTAATCTTAAGATGGCTTCAGCCCATTTCGATTTCTCGATATCATTTTGGGTCTCACGTAACACAGTAGTTTCGTAAGCGGTAGCCAAATTCGTTACTGTTTTGCGTTTTTTTATATAAGCAGAAAATAATTTTTCAGTAGGTGAAATATGTTCTAGAGAAGTTAATGCAAGGCCATATTTATCATTTTCGACCCATGCATCAATTTGTGCCATTGACGGAAGACCTTCTTGTTTGGCGAAGGTAGAACAACCCATTATAAATAATAATTGACTCAGCAGCAGGAGGGCGAGAATGTTTTTCATGCGGCGACTTTGTTAGCGACAATTATTTGAGTTTGTTTCATTACAATATTTTGGTATTCGCTAGCAAGACCTTCAACTAAATAGGTTAAAACAGGGTGCTTGCGAGTGCGTAGTTGAATTGGCATATGTTCTTGTACGAGGACGCGTTCACTAACATCATTGCTTTGATAGAGATCTTTGTTAATAACGATTTCGCCTGGTGCGGCAAAAGTGCAGAGTCGTGAGGCAAGGTTCACGGCATCACCAACAACAGTAAATTCCATGCGATCTTTGCACCCCATATTGCCGGCTAACATTTCACCAGTATTAATACCGAGCCTAAACTGTACAGGGAAAAGGCCCCTGTTAGTCCGTTCGATATTTAATTGTGCAACAAGTTGTTGAATCAGTACAGCACAGGCAATAGCATGGAAACGGTGGTCTTGATCATCTTCAGTAACGCCAAAAACTATCATGGCACAATCGCCCATGAATTTATCAATAGTGCCATTATATAATTTACTAGCTTCACCAATGTATGAAAAGAATTCATTTAGTAATTCGGCAGTTGCTCGTGGTGTCATGTGTTCAGATATATCCGTATAGCCAACGATATCAGCAAAAAGCACCGTTCCTTCAACATGTTCGCCACCAATTTCTACGTTATCGAGATCACTCAATATTTGTTTAGCAACATTGCTTGAAACAAAACGAGAAAAGGCATCTTCAACCTGGTTTTTTTTAAGTAGTCCATCTGCCATCGAATTAAAATTATTAATTAAGTTACCAATTTCATCATTACGTCTTTCTTTAATTCGATAATGAAACTGTCCCTGGTCAATAGCTCGACCGGCATTCATCAGGTAATTAATTGGTTCTGAAATTTTTCGTGCCATAACGAATGAAATGATAATGGCGATGAAAATCATCATAATGGTTGCAGCAGTAACCGCACGAACTGAATCAGTAATTGCCAGATCTAAAGAAGCGCGACTGAAGGTAATGAGGACATAACCTGCGGTCACATCAATGAATTGAACAGGTTGGAGAAATGAAACCAGTTTTTCCATGATACCATCGTGACTAAATTCCCATTCGTGGGTATTAGTCGTTGCTTTAGTGCCTTTGCCGAGGCTAAGTTGGTTTGTCCAATTTTCTTGAGGCAGGATCCCTGATGTTGCGAGAAGAACACCTTTATCATCATAAACAGCTGTACCAAGAATATTTTCGTCATTTGCCATATTTTTAGTCATAACACTAAGGCTGAGTTTGTCGCTGGCAAGAATTTGTTCTTTAACAGATTCGGCTAATTGACTAGCAATGGTATTGCCGTGCGCATTTATTTGGCCACGTAAGAGCTTCTCTTGATTGGTGATAACCACTGAGCCAAGTAACACCATCCCGAGTGTAATTAATAGCGAGATCACAAATGACAGCTTCAATGCGATTGGGATATGTTTTGGTAACATCTCCGTAAGGCGCTTTAACGCTTGTACATACCTGAACTTTCCATTATTGAGTGTTTTACGCAAGGAAAATTCAGACAGTAAATCATCTGATTTATGGTCGAACATCGGTTTTGCTCTCTATATATAACATTTTAAGCATAGCATGGAGTTTTGTACCTTGCTTGAGAATGCATGGCACAGCGATGATTCTGTGATTCATGTCACATTAATATTAAAAACACATTGAAAATCAATAAGATAAAACCACCTAGTATCTTATTTGCAGCATCCCTGTCTGTTATTCGAGCGCTCGTGTAGAATGTGCCACCTCGAAAATATTGCTGGAGAGCAACGAAATGACGTTAATTAGAGCTTTTACCGGTCTTCGCCCCGTTTTAAACCGTGCTGAAGATGTTGCCGCCCCTCCTTATGATGTATTGAATTCTGCTGAGGCTCGTCAGCGAGTAGAAGGCCGAGAATGGAGCTTTTTGCACATTTCCAAGCCCGAAATTGACCT
>Ga0316205_10005776_pt1 | contig 10107 bp, 4 predicted proteins | sample 3monthpyrite_MG_FD_204941 | JGI IMG/M metagenome (GOLD analysis project Ga0316205, IMG submission 204941) | Microbial mat bacterial communities from mineral coupon in-situ incubated in ocean water Damariscotta River, Maine, United States -... | ecosystem: Environmental > Aquatic > Marine >...
CGCTGGACCGACCGCCGTAGTTTTGAATGCAACTTGTTTGAAACCTGGCGACAATTATCTGAACGATTTATGTATTATGCCGAGCAACCATTCAGCATAGATGAAAACAACCTGCAACGTAGTCATGAGACACCAGACTATATTGGTTTTCGCGAAGCTGCTGTCAACACCTTAATTCACCAGGATTACTCGGATAGCAGTCGTAGTGCCACAGTCAATTTTTATAAAGACGCCAGCGTGTATTATAACCCGGGTGACTCATTGGTAGATGAAAGCTGTCTTGGTAAGGGGGATAGTGAAACCCGAAACCCGTTAATCATGCAAACGTTCCATCGTATTGGTTTAAGTGATCGAGCAGGATCAGGACTAAAAGATATTTACAAAAACTGGCAGCAAATGGATCGTGCCATGCCAGAAATTATTAATGAAAAAGTTAAAAAAACATTCAAAATTACCTTGGGTAAAAAACAAAAAGTCAGCGACCTTCAGCAACAACTACAACAACGCATTGGCGTGAAGTTAAGTCATATACAAGCAGAAGTATTTATTGCCAGTATTATGCAAACCCAAACAGTTGAGCAACTCGCAGAATCCTTGGGTTTTCAATCCGCCGATATTTACCCAGTGGTGGACCATCTCAGTCGACAAGGTTTAGTGCGAGCCACACCGAAAGGCTATCAGGCACTTGAACATTTCAGTGATGCCTTAAAAGACCTGGCAAAAACTTCGGAGCTACCTATAGCAGCAGTGACCGAGCAAAGTGACCAACCTCAAGTAAAAGTGACCAACCTGGCACCCAAAAGTGACCAAGCTAGCGTGTTTGCAGAAACACTAAAGCAAAAGCAACGAGCAATTATTCATCAACTAAAACAACCCTTGGCACTTAAAGACTTGATGGATAAACTAGGTCAAAGTCACAGAAGTCACTTTAAAAACAAACAATTACAACCTCTGATTGATGAAAACCTGGTCGCACTAACGCACCCAGATAATCCGCATCATCAGGACCAGGCCTACCAACTGACCGAACTAGGTAAAAAGGTATTGGCATTAATTGAATAAGCTTGGTCACTGCAAAATTGACCATGGACAATAAAAGTGACCAAGCTAACAGTAACAAACTGACCATGCATAGCGAAACAAAAGTAAAAGCAAAAACCAAAAGTGAACAAGTCTAATCGCAACATGGCCAACTTGTTCAGTGAACAAGTTCACCAGAATTTAGCAAATAGGGTTAAGAGATGAGCAGTAACACCATAATGCCAGGCACGGGGTTCGATTTAGATAACCCAAATCAAGCCGCGCAACAAGACGGCCCAGTTGAATGCCTGGGAATAACTTTTGCGAACGATGCAGCGCGCCGAGAATATTATTTAAAAATTCTAGCGGAAAAACTTAAAGATCCTGAATTTCGTAAGATTGAAGGTTTTCCTATTGGTGAAGATGAAGACATTTTAAATCTATCAGATCCGCCTTATTACACGGCTTGTCCAAATCCATTTATTGAAGACTTTGTCAGTTGTTATGGTAGGCCTTATGATCCAAATGAAAAATATAAACGGGAACCGTACGCTACAGATGTGAGTGAAGGGAAAAATGACCCGATTTACAAGGCACATTCTTATCACACTAAGGTACCGCATAAGGCAATTATGCGATATATCCTGCATTATACCAATCCTGGTGATATTGTTTTTGATGGATTTTGTGGAACAGGAATGACCGGGGTAGCAGCTCAAATGTGTGGGAATAGGGCAGAAGTTGAATCTCTCGGTTATCGCGTTTTACCTGATGGGATTGTCTTGCAAGAAGAGAAAGACCAATTTCGTAGTCGATCAGAATGGGTGCCGTTTTCTAAGCTCGGTGTACGCCGAGTGGTACTCAATGACCTATCACCTGCCGCTACATTCATCGCTTACAATTACAATACGCCAGTCGATGTGATTGCTTTTGAAAAAGAAGCCAAACAAGTAATTAAAGAAGTAGACAGTGAATGTGGATGGATGTATGAAACACTCCATACTGATGGAAAAACTAAAGGTAAAATTAACTATACAGTCTGGTCTGATGTTTTTGTCTGTCCTGAATGTTCAAACGAAGTAATTTTTTGGGAAAATGCGATTGATAAAGTGGCTGGGAGTGTTAAAGATATATTTCCGTGTCCTCGCTGCAATACTGAGCTTACTAAGAGGAAATTGGAACCGGTATGGCTCAACAAATATGATTCAGCCCTTAACGAATCAATCAAACAAACTAAGCAGCTGCCGGTACTAATTAGTTATACTATTGCAGGGGCAAAAGGGCACTTTAAAAAAGTCCCAGATGAGTTCGATTTAGCTTTAATTGAAAAAATTGAAATTAGTGAAATCGCTAATTGGTTTCCTACTGACAGAATGATGGAAGGTAAAGAAACTCGACGAAATGACCCGACGGGAATCACCCATACCCATCATTTTTACACCAAGCGGAATTTATGCGCTCTTGCAGCAGTTAATAATAAAATAAATGACCCAAGAACAAGATTCCTATTGACGGGTATAATAAATCGATCTACACAAATGAATAGAATACATTTGAAGAAATATTTTTTTGGTGGAGGTGGCTGGAACGCAGGTTACTTAAAAGGAACTTTATATATTTCGTCTATACCTATTGAAACTAGTATTTTTGAGCAATGGTCGGATCGTCTTAGAGCCGTAAAGCAAGCTTTTAGCGCTATGTTTACGCCGACAGCGCAATTGGTTTCCACTCAATCGAGTAGTTCATTAGCACTAAAAGATAATAGTTTTGATTACTTATTTTTTGATCCACCATTTGGTTCAAATTTAAATTATTCAGAATTAAGTTTTCTTTGGGAAAGTTGGCTAAAGGCCTGGACCAATAACAAATCAGAAGCTATTGAAAATAGCTCTCAAGGTAAAGGGCCAACAGAATACCGTCACTTAATGACAATTTGTTTCAAAGAAGCTTATCGTGTTTTAAAACCCGGCCGATGGATGACTGTCGAGTTTTCCAATACCAAGGCGTCAGTTTGGAACAGTATTCAAGCGGCTCTTATGGAAGCAGGGTTCATTGTTGCTAATGTATCTGCTCTTGATAAAAAGCAAGGGTCATTTAAAGTTGTAACCACTCCCACCGCCGTAAAACAAGATCTTGTTATTTCCGCTTATAAACCCAACGGTGGTTTTGGTGATCGTTTTGTCATTGAGTCCGATGAAGAAGGAGTTTGGGATTTTGTCCGTACCCATTTAGGTTACTTGCCAACTGTGAAAAAACAAGGACTCGAATTAGATAAAATCTCTGAACGAGACCCTCGTATTTTATTTGACCAAGTTGTTTCGTATTTTGTGCGTAATTTGCGTGATGTGCCTCTTTCTAGCAAAGAGTTTCAGGAAGGTTTGTTAGAGCGGTTTGCTGAACGTGACGGTATGATTTTTTTACCTGAACAGGTGGCTCAATACGATAAGGTACGAATGACCAGTTCACAATTACGCCAGCTTGCCATTTTTGTGGATGATGAGGCTTCAGCCATTGAGTGGTTACGCCAGTTATTAAATGTTAAACCACAAACGTATCAAGATATACTCCCAAAATTTATTGACGAATTGTCGGGGTGGAAAAAAGCAGAATTGCAGTTAGAGTTATCCGTACTATTGGAGCAAAACTTTTTAAAGTTCGATGGCCAGGGACAAATACCGCCGCAAATTCACAGTTATCTTTCAACCAATTTTAAAGAGTTTCGTAATCTAAGTAAGGATGACTCTGCCTTGTTACATAAAGCCAAAGACCGCTGGTATGTACCTAATCCAGAGCGTGAAGAGGATTTACAAAAATTGCGTGAACGTTCGCTTTTGAAGTTATTTGAAGAATATAAAAACCATACGGGCAAAAAACTAAAAACGGTTCGAATTGAGGCGGTGCGTTGTGGTTTCAAAAAAGCATGGCAAGATCGCGATTACGCCACCATTATTCAGGTGGCTGAAAAAATTCCTGAAACCCTGCTTCAGGAAGATCAAAAACTCTTGATGTGGTATGACCAGGCGCAGACTCGCTATAGTGATTCGAGCTTGTTTTAGCAACTGTGGTTATGACAAGCCATTTTGAAATAGGCCAGTGGTTATGGTCACCCCCCCATAAGCAAGCCGCAAAAGTCATTGAAGCGAATAGCTTATGGGGTGAAGTCTCTTATCGTGTGTGGCTGTCGCAAAGTGATACCACAGCAAAAGTAACTGAAGATCAGTTAGTGCCTTTGGCTAAGGTATTAACTATTAATCCTGCTAGTATTTCCTATTTGGCAACCGCGGCGCGCGTGGCCGCAAGCCAACAAGAAGAAATATTGTTAGCGCCGATTGGTAGTAATGTAATCCCGCTACCGCATCAGTTAAAAGCATTAAATCGTGCGATCAGTCATTCACAGGTGCGTTATTTATTGGCTGACGAAGTTGGCCTAGGTAAAACCATTGAAGCTGGTTTAGTCATGCGCGAGCTTAAATTACGAGGATTAGTGAGACGTATTTTGGTGGTTGCTCCAAAGGGTCTGGCAACCCAGTGGATTAGCGAAATGCAATTTCATTTTAATGAGAATTTTCAACTGCTGTTTCCTGGTGAATTTACTAACACATTAGAAAACAGCTGGGAAAATCATGACCAAGTCATTTGCTCAATGGACTCCATTAAGCCGATTGAAAAACGCAAAGGCTGGAACCTGGCAAAGATCAATCAATACAATAAACAACGATTTGATGACATCATCTCAGCCGGATGGGATTTAATTGTGGTTGATGAGTCTCATCGCTTGCAGGGCAGTACCGATACGGTTGCTCGGTTTAAACTGGGCCAGGGGCTTTCTGATGCTGCGCCTTATTTTCTTTTGCTTTCTGCCACACCACACCAGGGTAAGTCAGACGGTTTCCAACGGTTAATGTCTTTGCTGGACCGTGATGTATTTCCCGACCAGGCGAGCATTACTCAAGAGCGCGTAAAACCTTATGTTATTCGAACTGAAAAACGACAAGCAATTGATGCCGAGGGTAAACCGCTTTTTCTTCCGAGAAAAACCCAATTGGTTAGTGTCGCATGGAGTGCCAAACATGCGCCGCAAAGAGACTTATACGATGCAGTGACTGAATATGTTCGATTAGGTTACAACCAGGCATTGGAAACAAAACAAAATGCGATCGGTTTTTTGATGATTCTCATGCAACGATTGGTTGTTTCTAGCCCCGCAGCAATTAGAGCGACGCTTGAACGTCGTTTAGCCGTACTTAATAAACCAACGCTGGCGACCCAAACAAACTTGCTGACAGAGGAAGAATGGGAAGAGCTGGACGGACAGCAACAAACCGATGAACTATTAAACAGTCGAGTCAAATCACTTAAAAACGAAAAACAAGAAGTGCAAGGTTTGTTAGATCTAGCTGAGCATTGTGTTCAGCAAGGTATCGATGCCAAAGCGGATGCATTACTCGAATGGATCACTACACTCCAACGAGAAGAGAACGACCCGGATATCAAGGTACTTATTTTTACTGAATTTTTACCAACTCAGGCCATGCTTGCTGAATTTCTATCAAGCCGAGGCATGTCTGTGGTGATATTGAACGGCTCTTTGAGTATGGACGAACGTAAGCAGGTTCAACATGCGTTCGCAAAAGACACTCGTATTCTTATTTCTACCGATGCCGGTGGTGAAGGCCTTAACTTGCAGTTCTGTCACGTTATTATCAACTATGATATTCCCTGGAATCCGATGCGCCTGGAGCAACGTATAGGGCGAGTAGATCGTATTGGCCAAAAGAAAGTGGTAAGAGCACTTAATTTGGTTTTTGAAAATACCGTTGAGCACAGAGTGCGAGAAGTGCTTGAAGAAAAGCTGTATATCATTTTGGAAGAATTTGGCGTTGATAAAACAGGTGATGTACTGGATTCTGCTCAGGCCGGGCAATTATTTGATGGACTTTATACCGGTGCATTACAAAACCCGGATGCGATTGACGAAGAAATTGAAAAAGCGCTACAAGAATTAAGGGAGCAAGCGAAAGCCAGTCAAAACAGTAAAAATCTATTTACCGATGATACACCTATTGATACTAGCCAGGCCGAAATGCTACGACAGCACCCATTACCTTATTGGGTTGAAAGAATGACATTAAGTTATTTAGCACAAGCTCAAGGTACATCAGTGGAAAACACGGATAATTACTGGCAGTTACAATGGCCGGACGGTGTGACCTGGGAAAACTGTATTTTTTCAAACCGACAAGCCGAACAAGATCAAAGCGGCCAACATATCACTCTGGATATTCCTAAGATTCGGGGTCTTGTTCAAAATCTTCCTACATGGACTCCAGGGCAAACAATTCCTCAAGTCAGTATTCCGACGATTCCAGACTCGGTAGATGGTGTTTGGTCGCTATGGTTAATTTCTCTGGAGTCACCGAACAACAAAGATGCTTATCAAACGAGTAATAAAAATTCTTTCTTTGCTGTTTTTCATACGGCAGATGGTAAGAGCTTTCCAACCACAGCAAAACGAATATGGGAAGCGCTTTTAAGTAATGATGTGACTATGTGCAAAGAAGACGATCTTGCGGTGGAGTTTGGCAATAGTGAAAGCATCTTTAATGATGCCAGGTTACATGCTGAGAATATTGGAATTGAATTTTTTAATTCGCTTAAACAAAAACATGCTGAATCATTGGAAATTGAAAAAGAAAAATCTACTTATGGCTTTAATGCCCGGCGTAAAGCCATAGAACGCATTGGATTGCCGGAAGTTAAAAACTTCCGCCTTGCAAAGTTAGAACAAGAATTTGATGAGTGGAAGGTATTATTAGAGCAACGTAAACAAGTGACACCTGAACTTGCTGCATTGTTAGTTTTGGCTGTCTCGCCGAATGCGCACTTGCAGAAGAGTAGTGACAATGATTAATCAATTAGCTCGGGCATCAAACTGGAGAGACGTTGTGCTTAATCAGCTTGTGCCTGAGCTGACTGATTGTTTCGTGGCTGAAGACCCTGACAATCTAATGACCGAACCTGGTATTCAGAAAATATTAATTGATAGGGGATTTAAATTTTATCCTTTTGATAATTCCATTGAATTACGTTATTTTTATGAATTAAAGATCCGCCATAAAGACAGCAAGGAACTAGCAGAGCCACTTGTCATCAGCATCTATGCGGATAATGTTAGCGTTAGGGATCTACCATTTGATATTACGAACCGATCAAGAGTGGTCAGTTTGTCACTAGCTGATTGTTTTCCAGAACTGTTTCATGAAGTGTTAAAATGCCTTGAGCCAGAAGAGCTGGATTCACTTGAGCAGGCTATTACAGAATATACACCAGGAAAGCTGGGTGATACGGCAAGTCGTGATTTCGTACTGCGCCACGTCTACCAGGTAGCACCAGAAATCATTCAAACATCCGCTGATTTACTTCGCACACTTTTACGCATTCATTACCGGGATATTCTTCTACCTGATTTGCTGAAACAACGATTAGCAAGTCTTTTAGGAAAACGGGATCAATTTCATAATTGGCCGCTGAAAGATATAGTTTCAAGTAGAAATAACTTCTTTTGTTTTTTACAAGAACATTGGCCAGCTTATGTCGCGACTATTCAGTTGTCACCACCGAAAAGCATTAGAGAACCGCCTGCTGTTTACAATGTTCAACCAAATATGCGGAAGGAAGTAGTATTACCATTTGGGCATGATGACGTTCGAATTTATGTCGATAATCTATTTTTCGAGGGATTTTTAGCACCTATAGAAATTGATAACCCAGATCAATTAACCGACCACTGGTGTTTAGTTGGCGTTAAACAAGATCCTGAAAAAGAGAGCAGAAAACGACTTACAGGGTTAATTAACCTCTGTCACGAGACTTTGCCGGATGAAAATTCCAGGCATCAAGCTTGGCTTCAGTTTGCCCCTCGGTGGGCTGAGTTATGCGCTATATACCATACTAAAAAAGACTTTATAGACGAGACAACCTTTGGTGAAGTAAGAAATCTTATTGATAGTCGATTTACAACCTGGATGCTAAATAAGTACCACAGCCTTCATAATCATCCGCCAATACCACCAACCATGCTTCACCATATACCAAGAAGTATGGCTCGTGAAATAGAGTCTTCAGCGACTTCAAAATCCGCGTTAATACTTATCGATGGGTTGGCGTTGGATCAATGGGTAACACTACGTAATCGCCTTGATTTATCGGGTATAGTCACAGAATCTTCTGTTTTTGCTTGGGTGCCGACAGTAACTTCAGTATCTCGCCAGGCTTTATTTTCAGCAAAGGTGCCTTATCAGTTTGCGAAAACAATACATACGACCAACGCAGAACCCAAAGCATGGCTGAATTATTGGTTAGAACATGGCTTAGATAGTACGGAAGTATTTTACAAGAAGGGTCTTGGGACAAGCGATGATATAAGGATATTAGTTGATAGATTATCCGATCATAGATTTCGCTCAGTTGGGCTTGTCATTAACACTGTTGATGACATCATGCATGGAATGTTGCTCGGTTCCGCTGGAATGCATAATCAGCTTGAAATGTGGGCCAATGCGGGTTACTTATCACAGTTAATTAACGCTCTAATAAATTATGGTTTTTCGGTTCACATGACATCTGACCATGGTAATATTGAAGCATTGGGTTGTGGAAAAATGAATGAAGGGGCTGTTGCCGATTCCCGAGGGGAAAGAGCACGTGTTTATCAAACTGAAATATTACGGGATGAAGTTCAAAAAACGATCAAATATGCGTCAGAAAATGCTATGTCATGGCCACAGATTGGTTTACCATCGGATTATTGGCCAGTAGTTATGTCTGGGCGTGAGGCTTTTATTACAAAGAATGAAAGAATTGTAGGACATGGTGGTATTTCGATTGAGGAAGTTATTGTGCCATATATCAAAATATGTAGAGAATGATAGTGAGTGAAACGAAGTTATCCATCGGTTTTGACCGATATATAGAAAAGCACTGGCTAGACCAAATTGCCAATTGGGTTGCACAAGGAAAAACACGTGATGAATTGCATCTGCTAGTAGATAATTACTTGGCATCTTTCATTCATGGGGCGACATCCCTTCGTAAGACTAAAAATGTTTTATTTGGCGTTTGGGTTAATACCACGGATAAAAATAGAATATTTAAAGAGCAGGCTATTCAGTTTCTAAACATCGGCTCCAAAGATGAGCGACTTGCTATTCATTGGGGATTGGCTATTGCTAGCTATCCTTTTTTCGCATCACTTGCTCGGTTGATAGGGCGGCTTTTAAGACTTCAGGATGATATTCTCAGCAAAGAACTTGTTCGAAGAAGCATTGAACAATATGGTGATACAGAAAGTGTACGAAGAGCTACTGCCAGGCTGTTACAAAGTTTTGGTGAATGGGGCGCACTAATTCCAGAGTCAAAAAGTCTATTTCATCCGCCTAACAAAAGTAAACTTGATAATCCTGAACTTGTAACTTGGTTACTTACATCAGTGCTTTATTCCAGTGAAAGAGATCGACTCTCAACTGAAGAAATTTTTTCTGACCCAGCATTGTTCCCGTTTGAAATCCCTCACAACGTCTTTCAATTACGAAAATCACAAGTCCTGGAAGTGGTTCATCAGGGTTCTGGGGACATCCTAGTTTCATTGGAGAAGTAACATACAGTTATTTTCCGTTTACATAATCAGTTAGGGGTTACGTCAGCTTCCCTGCGTCATGTTCGAAAAACATATTTGTAGATATAAAAATTTTATTCAGCTGTGAATTGCAAACACATAATCAGTGTAAAATTTTGATACCCGTAAATTCTGGTAACAATAATATAAATTACCTTCTACTTATAACTAATCGCATCCAGCTGTTTGAAAAGGAAAAGTAGAAATTATTCATGTCTGTCTCAATCCCTTCTTAGTCAGGGCATCGTTCGAACTATTCTATCAGTGATAGCAATCATCGTACTATGTCTCAATCCCTTCTTAGTCAGGGCATCGTTCGAACCCCTCTTGACTTTTCCAAAGTATAAAAATTTCAGAGAGTTGCAAGTTTTTTTTATCGCTCATATTTCAACCGAAAAAAGTTAGCTTTTTTT
>Ga0316205_10005778_pt1 | contig 10104 bp, 14 predicted proteins | sample 3monthpyrite_MG_FD_204941 | JGI IMG/M metagenome (GOLD analysis project Ga0316205, IMG submission 204941) | Microbial mat bacterial communities from mineral coupon in-situ incubated in ocean water Damariscotta River, Maine, United States -... | ecosystem: Environmental > Aquatic > Marine >...
ATATTCTCGACTATTTTTGAATTAATTCGATTCATGTTATCCGATTGTTTAAGAGAGGTGAAAGTTTGACCATATTTTAGGTTGTTAAAGTCTAAGTGTGTCATTCTGCTTTCAAACATAAGCGGACAATAAGATAAATCTAATATCGTGCTTTAATTGTTCTTAAATTTTCATTTCATGCAATTAGCCTATCTGGCTCATAAATACTGATAGCGGTCATAATGAAAAATGTGCTCAAGGACTGCCATTCAGCCTAAGCGGTTGTTTAGAAAACTAATACTGTTACGGAACTTTCCGCTTCTGGCGCAGAAGCGGTCAGTTAGCATTATCTAATATTGCTCTACGATAGATCTGTTAATCAGCCTGACCTGTCATTAAGAAATAACTTATATACCTCAATCGATTTGTCATTTAAAGATTCTCTTATCATGGTTAATCTTTAAGCAATTATTACATCCTATTAATGGTAATATTTTTGTGGTTATTAATGCAACATGCATTGAAGTCCTGATTTTATTTACTGATGTGTTATTTAAGGTTCTTCTATGACTTAAAAATAACACTGTACGTTTTTATTGAAGGACTAAAACTAAATTTAAGGAGATTGTTATGGGACTATTTGGCTTATTTGGATTATCTAAAGAAGAAAAAGAAGAGCTTGGTGATAAATTATATTCTGCTGCGAGATCGGGAGATTTGACTGAAGTTACAAACCTACTAGATAAGGGTGCTGATGTTAATCACAAAGATAATCGGGGTACTACTGCTCTTATGGGGGCGGCATGTGACGGGCAAGATAAAGCAATTGAACTTCTAGTAGATAAAGGAGCTGATGTTAATGCTGGTAATATCTATGGGGATACAGCTTATGTAAGTGCGATTGATTTTAGTCAACACCAAACCGCTAAATTGCTTGTAAGTCTTGGTGCTAATATTCAGGATCCTTCACCTGAGCTACTTCAGATAAAAAGAGTAGGAGCTAGTATTTTACAAAAATATTAAATTGTTTTTTTTATTACTGATGCTTAGGTGTAGAAATGAATAAGAAAAGAAAAGGTTGGCTATCGAGTATTTTCGGTGCAAAAGATGATGATGGTAATGCTTCCGACCATTTAACAGACGTCGAATGGTTTAATAAGAGTATTAATTTAGAATCTGATGGTAAATTCGACGAAGCACTAAATTGTTGTAAAAAAGCATTGAAGCTTAACCCGCAGTATGCAGATGCGTGGTTTCACAAAGGAAGAGTTGTTGATGCTTTAGGTTATACGGAAGAGGCAGTTGATTGCTATAACAAAGCATTAGAGCTTGCCCCTCAAGATTCTATGGCATGGAATAACAAGGGAAAATTGTTAAAGTCACTTGGGAATTTTGAAGAAGCATCGTACTGTTATAACAAAGCATTGGAGGTTGATCCCAACAATATCAATGCACATATGAATAGAGGTTTTCTTGAAAATGCACAAGGTAATATTCGTGAAGCGATTTGGTGCTTTAATCAAGCAATAGATGTTGATCCAGAACATGCGGACGCATGGTTTATTATTGGAATGTTACACGATAATGCTGGTGATTTTGATACAGCGATCAGATGCTTAGAAGCTGCTTTGGATATTGTGCGTACTGAATTTCCCGCAGGGTCTGAGCGCATAGTAGAAGTTGAAGAAAAATTAAATGAAATGAAGAGTAGACAACAATAAGCTGAGGTATAGTTAAAAATCAAATCTGAGGAGAACAATTATGGGATCGGTAAGTATTAAAAGTGCTCAAAGTCTTTATGGTGGTAGCAATATTGTTGAGGTTTCAGAGGCCCTGGCTAAAGCAGAAGGCTATCATACAATAGTATGGCTAAAAAACACTGATGATTGGCAAACAGATCAGTTCGGCTGCTGTTATTTTCAGAATGAGGTTCGACAATATCTTAACAGTCCAAATTCAAATGATACTGAAGTAGTTTATGATGATGGTATGGCCTTGTCCGATGAAGAAGTACAAGCACGAGTAATGGAAAATGCTATGAGGGCAATGGAAAAATCCTAAAAGGTAGAAATCAACTAGAAGAAAGTAATGAAAAGTCTAGAAATCTCGAGCTAACAAACTCATCCAGTCGGGCAGCTAAAAGGTTCACGATTTTTGCATCCGCAAAAGTTGCTCCCCTTTCGTCTGCTTCTGATGAGGGTATTAGCCTAAAATGAAAAATGGAGAAAAATATGGCCACTTGGTGGAATGAAGAAAACATGAAAAATATTATTGCTGAAAAAATAAATCCTGATGAAAATATAGAGCATTTCTTTCAATGTTTCTGTTTCGGGTCAGCATTTATTGGCTGGGCAATTCTTATAGGTCCATTAGTGAATTTGTTCAAAAGTCCTGATAAATATATATTCGTAATTACTAACTCCGCTATATATTTTATTAAGTATTCCGGTCAACCACAAAAGAAAATTAATGAAATACTTGAAGTTCTTAGATTTCCATTCAACGATATTAAAGCTAGTGTTAAAGATGGAATTCAATTCAATATGATTAAATTTAAGGCATTAAACGGATTTGATGCAAAAATGGAATTCCCACGTAGATTCCCTCGTGTTAAATATATGCCTAGTAGTGATCTGAGCGATTGGGATCAAATAGCAGAAAAGATTAAATCCAGATGCCAACCAATAAAAAAGTAAAATCAAATATAATTAATTAGAAATACAATGAAAAGGCTAACAAAAAGTTCAAAATTGACTCCGAGAACCCGCGCGTTTTTTGCAAAGAACGCACCCGCCCTTTCCGCAATTTAACTTGGCGTTAGGCGTATGAAAAAAACATTAATCCAAGCAGGAATACTTATAGCAATATTAGCTTCACTATTTATCGGCCTAGCATTATCATTATATGAAACCCCATATGAATACACGCAAAAACATGGGAATGAAGAAACAAAAAAATTATATACCGTTTATAAGATGGCAAAAGATATAACATCATTAAAAAGCATATTAGAATATTTAAAACTTAACAAAATCGAGTATATTGAACATAAAAATGAAAATTTAATATCTCTTCATGCAGAAACTAAAGGCCATAGTGAAACGGTTTTAATTTGGCATGAAAAAGGAAAAACAACTGGCGCACGCTTCGATGAATTTTTATAAAAAATGCCTAAAAAGGAATAACGAGACATGGGGTCTCGTTAATACAACTGTTAGAAGGCAATAAAAGAACAAATGGAAATTCCTAGCCAACTATCTGAAAAGGCATCAGCATTCCCAGAATCATCATATGGTTCAACAAATGTTGTCTTGGTATTAAAGGATAAAAGAACAATTGAAAATGTAGTTTTAGCATGGGGAACTGAAATTGTAAAAATCGACAATGAACCAATAGAAGGTATTAAAAACCTTGGGTTTAAGTTAGAGGATATAATCGATGTATTGCCATCATCACGTTGAAGGCCTTCTAACAAATCGTTCAAAACCGCTGCGCAAAATGCGCGCAGCTCGGACAGTCAACCGCGCGCTTTGCTTGCGGTAGCCTGCCGTTTAACTCAGCGTTGATTTTTAAAACTATGAAAAATACATTAATTCTAAAAATAATATCTGCTTTTGGTTTCGTTTTATTTACTATTTTGTTCGCAATTACTTTTTTAATTACTAAAGATGTTGAGAAATCAGCATTAGATTTTGTAGCAAATGAGGTAACAAAACAAATTCATTCCAAGATTGACAAATTAACGGGGATTAATGAAAAGAAACCTAATATAGTAAAAAAAGCATTTTTAAAAAAATATTCTGAAGAAGTCCCAGAATTAAAAACCGAACTAAAAGAGTATGTGAAAACATCTGCCAAAGATTTATGTGGTTCACCTAATCCCCAAAATAAAAATTCTCAATTGTTCCTTAAAAAATTCGAAACTAATTTATATTTATCGAAATATAAGTTTATTAAAAGCGCATTAAACTCAATGGATAAATTAGTTAAAGAAAAATATAAAAAGACGTGGAATTCTTTATTAAATGACATTCGTATCTTTTCATCTATAAATGCAGCAAGTTTCGCAATTGTTTTTTTACTATGTTTTCTAGTTAAGAATGTTCCGAAATATCTAATATTCTGTAGCTGGATACTAATATCTTCAACTATTGTATGTATTTACATCTACATTTATGGACAAAATTGGTTTTATACAATACTTTTTGATCGATATTTTGGAACTGGATATCTGACTATGTTGTTTGCAATGTTTGCTTATTTAGTATTTAGGCTATCAATTGATTATGCGATTAATAGCGCTAACAAAAAAATCTAAAAATGAATAACGAGACACGGGGTCTCGTTAATACAACTGTTAGGGCTAAAAATGGTAATGAGAAATAAGTCGAAAATATTATTACTTAATCTCATAGGGTGGCCTATTGCATGTACCGTTATTGGGCTAGCTACCACAATTATAATTGGAGGGCACAGCTCAGCGTTATTTCTTATATGGGGCTTTTTAATTGGCATGGCTGGAACGATTACGCAGATAACTACAAAAATAATATGTGAACGTTTTTCAATTGAGTCAAATCTAATATGGCTATACGTGGCTATTTCCACATTACTTCTGTTCGCTTTGCTTCTCGCATATTTTGTATCGTTAGATGGCGGTGATATTTCTTCTATTTATGGGAATGTTGAATACGCCCTAGAATTTTGGCTTATTCCAGCTTTTATCGTATCTTATGTCCTAGAGAAAATAGGTTCGTTATGGAACAAGCCCTAAAAAGGAATAACGAGACACGGGGTCTCGTTAATATAACTGTTAGGCATACAAAAAAAATGATAGATAAACGATTCTCAATTGAAGCATTTGAAAAACTTGATGAAACATCAACTGAACAAGCTGATCTTTTAAGAGACCTAGGCGATGAAATGGCATCAATAATAAATAAAGCCACAGAAAATGCTTTTACAGAAATCGCAACAAAACTTATAGAGTTAGGTCATAAACTAGAAGAACAACCCAAAGAATACGATCCAGAGTTTCATTCTACTGATTATGAATATTTAGACCCTAATAATATAAATGCAGTACGTATATGGTTAAATACACAAACAGATGCAATGGCAGGGTATAAAACTTTAAAAGAAATAGAAAATGAAGAAAATTCCTAACAAGCAAGTCAAGATCGCTCGGAACCACTCGCTGAGACTTTTAAAAAGCGGCGTTTCACCCTGCTTTTTAAAAGCCTCTTACTTAAGTCGTTGAATCATTCGAATTTATGTCCGCTTATCCACCGAAAGCGAATAACTCGACAGCAAGTGCAGTAGTACAAGTCTATTCGTCGCGAACCAAACATAAACGGACGTTAAGTAAAACCTAATATGACTATTAGAATTTTCTCTGGTAGCACAGATAATGAGCAACAGTTCTTAAAAACCAATGCACAATGGTAGTGCAATATCGCCGTGTCGAGTAAACTACTTTGAAGCACTTGAAGGATTTTTAAGCAGACAGTGCGGCCTTTTGTATACTAATATGATTGGAGATGAAGGGTTAATTGATTGAAAGTAAAACTATATGTTCAATCAAGTTACATTAATTAAAAACATTAGGACGACGTCGTCCTGACAAGGTGAAAATAAGACGTCTTCCTAAATCACTGTTAGGTTTCAAAAAGTGCAAAACATACCTCGCATGATTTTAATTCTGATTCTGTTACCATTTAGTACTGTAGCAGAGAGCGAGGCTGTTTGGGCCGGCGATGCTAAATTAGCAATACCTCTGCCAGAAGGCTTTCATAAAGCCTCGCAGGCAGATCTTGGCGATGCAAATAGTCCTTCGATGCCAACAAAGGTTCTAGCTATATACATACCCGATGAAAATCCAAAGAATGATGAATATGGTATGGAAAGATATATAGATATACAGGTACCTAAGTTGGTGATGAGTAAGAGCATAAGCCACAAAGAATTTGCATCGATGAAACGCAGTATTGAAGATATGACTGAGCAAGAGCTTCAACTTCATAAAAATAACGCTGAGGTTATTGCTCAAAAAGCTCTTGATAAGATCCAGGAAGATGAACCAGAAAGTCTGAAATTGCATCTAGGAGAGATCAGAAAAGTAGGAATATTTACCAAAGGCAATAACCATATTGGATTCTCAATTCTTATGCGAGTAGATGCAAGTATGGAGAGCTCTAATAAGTCGGCAATACTAGTGCAGTCGCAAATTATTCAATTTATAAAGGATGAATTAATTACATTAAATTCAACAAGTGAGTATCGGTCTAGCGATGACTTGATATGGTCGCATCAGGTGCTCAAGAATTGGAGGGAGTCTTTTGTGGAAGCAAATCAATGATCATTATATAGATTAGTAAACTCGGCTTTTTATTATGGATCTTCTCCCGAGAATATGGGGTCGTAATCAGCCCAATGTTGTCTACGTAACAAACATTCAATTCAATGAGGACTCTAAGATGATTATAAATCTCAAACACATCATAATACCAATACTTGTGGTTGGTATTATGATGTTAGCTGGCTGCAGCAATAGTAATAATCCTATACACAGTGCGGCTCTCGAAGGTGACTTTGACACTGTTAAAGCCTGGGTTAAGAAAGGTGGGGATGTTAACGCTAAGCATAGCGTTAGTAATGGAAATATTTTGTCGTATGCAGTGGTTAGTCGTAATGTTGAATTGGTGAAGTTTCTTATAACAAAAGGGGCTCAAGTTAATCAACTCGATTCAGATGGTACGACGCCGCTTCATTATGCATCGAGAAGGGGCAATGCAGAAATAGTTAAATTGTTATGTTCCAACGATGCAAACCCAAACGTATTCGCAATGGATTATGTTAGAAGAGGCTCGCAAACGCGTGAATGGTTTCCTTATGAGGGTACTCCATTATATTGGGCACTCGCAGCAAAGAAGGAAAAAGAAGGAGAAAAAGAAAAAAAAGTGCAGGCCTTACTAGCTTGTGGCGCTGATTTAAGTGGTAAATATAGTGGCGGTCAAAGTTTGGAGCCCATTGTATTTGCAGTGAATAGTCGCAATGTGCTGGTTACAAAAATGTTATTGGATGCTGGGGCAGATGTTAACCCATCGCGCGGAACCCCTTTACATGAAGCCGTGGTAAACGATGACGCAAATATGGTCAGGCTTCTTTTGCAATACGGGGCTAATGTTAATAGGAAAGAATCCTACGGGACATCAGTCAATTTGCTTGGGTGGGGTCAGAGTAAAGCCATGTTGCCTGAAGAGTCGACTCCATTGCAATTGGCCGAAAGTGAAGAAATTAAAGTGTTGCTTCGTCAGCATGGGGATAAAAGGTAGGGGACCAATCTTTGATTTGCTAGTTGCCCCTATACAGGAGGGGTAAAAAGCAACCTAATGAAAGCCTCCAAGGCGACGCGCTATGCCGCGCTTGAGGCTAGAAGTTAGGCAACTATCAAACGTCATAATTAATAATAGTAAGGAAAAAAACATGTTTACATTTCTAAAAATAATTATTGGATTTTTATTTATAATCATATCATCGGGAAGTATTGCTAATGACAAGTATGAATTCTATATAAAAGTAGACGGTGTATTTACACAAATTAAATCTCCGTTTTCTTTGTCGTGCGGATATAAATACTACGATAAAAAATTAAAAAAGTGGCGTTGTGAAGCAAATGGAGAATGCAAATCACCAGGAACACCATCAATCTGCGGCTCACCAGAATTTCAAATACCTTATAAAGCAAGAAACATGATGATCAAATCAGGGGGCTCTATGCTGATATATGAAGATTCACCCGCACGGTTACCATGATATAGCTATCATATTGCAAAACAATATGTTCAGTCTGACTCTGAGAACCCGCCCGTTCTCTCCGCAGATTAACTAAGCGTTCAAAATGTCATCATTCAATAATACTTGCATCTTATAAGTTTCAGTCGAATAGCAGCTTCTGTGAAAATTCTATTTAAAGACGATAATATCTCAACGACAGCTTCCGCTGAATTGCAGAAGTAGCCCTTAAACAAGACTAATTTTTGGGCTAAAAATCACTCAATAGTCTGTTCCTTCTGAAAGCTGCCGTTGATGAAACCATTAGCTTTTCCGCATAAGCAAAAAGCGGACAATAAGAAATATCTAATATTGAGTAAATACTCCCCCTTTGTATTTGGTTTAATGCAAATGATGACAGAAAATAAAACTCAATATGATGAAAGGAAAAATAAAATACAAATGATAGAGTCAGCGATAAGAAATGATTTTTAGTCGAAAAAGTATAGTATTGAACGCTTCTTAATCATTTCTATGCTTGTTTTTTGATAATATCTGTTAGCTAACCTGATTCCTCTATAAAACATAATAAAAGTAATGGTATTATTGCTTATCAGGAAATGATTTAAGCAAGGAGTTATTTATGGAACGTATTTTTATCCTGGCATGCGCCTTCGCTATGCTTTTGCTAGAAGGCTGTGCGACTACTAATGTCGTTAGCGAATATAAAGCATCTGCGGTCAACGTAAAAAATATAAAGGGAATGTACGCTAAGACAGGTACAAAAGTAAAGATTGCTCATCTGACATCTAAAAAATCTGAGGAAAAGTCTGTGATGTGCCGACTCGCAGGCCCAATTTCAGCACCTAATGACTCAACTTTTGAGTTATACATAATTGATGCTTTAAAAAGTGAAATGAAATTCGCCGGAATATATGAACATAAATCAAAAATATCTTTGAAAATTCGTTTTGATGAAATTAACTTTGACTCATCTGAAGGTAAGTGGATAATCAATTCTAAAGTATCGGCAGAAAATAAGAACAGCTTTAATATTAAAAGTGAATATGGATTTGATGCTAGCTTTTTGGGCGGCATGGCATGCGCTCAAGTTTCGGCAGCATTTCCTAAGGCAGTTGAAAAATATATTAACAGTGTTATTTCTCATCCAGAAGTTGTAAAAATCATTAATGGTAGATAATTATTTGAATCACAAATGTTAGGAGGACTTAACCATGAATTTAACGTACTTAGGAAATAGTTTGCTATCGATGAAAAGACTAATACTATTGTGTGTTTATATTATTTTAATCGGCACATTGAGTGGTTGCGCATCCGTTCTTATAAAAGATCCTTATTCTCCTGCATATATAGAAAAAAGGGCTGTGGTGGAATCCAATGTAAAGGCCAGTAAATCAAAATCGGTTTTTATTTTGCCTTTTATTGATAAGCGAAAAGATACAGACGACCCATATCACATATACAAAAGTGTGAAATTAGACGGGCAAACGCTTTCAAAATATTTGCATAGTGCGCTGACTAAAGATTTTGAGCTTATGGGACTTAGAGTTATACAAGGTGGCGGTAAGAATCAAAGTTTTAAAGAAATTGAATCTGGAAATAATACAGTTAAAGATGATATACATTTTGTACTGGAGGTTGTGATTCATGAATGTGCTACTGATTATAAAATGAATTGGTCTACAATTGAGCCGTACTCAACGATTGATTTTCATGTCAAAATTTGGGATAGAACCAAATTAAAAACCGTTTTTGATAAACGGCTTAATAAGAGGGTAAATGGTACAGTTACGGGATCTGCTACATTTGAAAGTATGGCTAAAAAGTTGTTAAATGAAGATCTTACCGTTATGAATGTAGACATAGCTGAGATATTAGTAGGTCTTTAGTCGGTAAGTTTGTAAAATTTTTAATAGAGGGATAGAGTGATCTTACCCCTATTAATTGATGCTTCTACCGTCTGCTTCAGGGTAATTTTAGTAGAGTACGGTAACGCTATCATGTCCGCTTTGCATCATCAACGAACTTGTTTATGTCCGCTTATCCACCGAAAACGAATAACTCAACTGCAAGTGCCGCAAATCAAGGCTGCTCGTCGTTAACCAAACATAAGCGGACAAGAAGCATTATCTAATATAGTGCTGTAATGTTTCTTAAATTATCCATTTCAAGCAACGTAGCCATTCTGACTCATTAATACTGAGAGCGGTCTTTAGGTTATGTAGAGTGATATGGTACAAACGACTCATTGCTGTCTGTTAGATAAATCTAATGTAGATCGATAAATTGCCTTATAGCAGCCATTATCAAAAATCAATAACTATCAATATT
>Ga0316205_10005779_pt1 | contig 10102 bp, 7 predicted proteins | sample 3monthpyrite_MG_FD_204941 | JGI IMG/M metagenome (GOLD analysis project Ga0316205, IMG submission 204941) | Microbial mat bacterial communities from mineral coupon in-situ incubated in ocean water Damariscotta River, Maine, United States -... | ecosystem: Environmental > Aquatic > Marine >...
TGTAACCGCAAGTTGGACAGGCATATTTAGATGAGAAAACAATTTCGTCGCCATCACCTTTTTTGTGTGGTGCAATCACGGCAGTGCCATCGGTCATGGCTAAAGTCGTTTCAAAAGACTCTGCCAGCCGTTGTTGAATATCTTCACGCACTTTAAAACGGTCGACAATCACTTCGATCGTATGTTTTTTATTGGGTTCTAATTCAGGTACAGCATCCAGTTCTATTATTTCTCCGTCTACACGTGCACGAATAAAACCCTGGCGTTTCAGGTCATCAAATAAATTTACATACTCACCTTTACGTTCTTTAATCACTGGTGCCAGCATCATTAGTCGAGTATCAGCAGGCAAAGCAAGAACCAGATCAACCATCTGACTAACCGTCTGAGCCTCAAGAGACTGGCCATGATCCGGGCAAACGGGGATACCGGCACGAGCATATAAAAGTCGCAGATAATCGTAAATTTCAGTAATGGTGCCGACAGTAGAGCGTGGGTTATGTGATGTTGTTTTTTGTTCGATAGAAATGGCCGGAGATAAGCCTTCAATGTGGTCGACATCCGGTTTTTCCATCATCGACAAAAACTGGCGGGCATAGGCCGATAAGGACTCAACGTAGCGGCGTTGACCTTCGGCAAAAATAGTATCAAATGCCAGCGATGATTTACCTGATCCGGAGAGGCCAGTAATAACGATAAGCTTATCGCGCGGCAAATCCAGCGAAATATCTTTTAGATTGTGTGTTCTTGCGCCGCGTATTTGTATCGTCTTTTGCATAACATTCCTGCTACTGTACTGTTAGAATAGGCGCGGTTTGGGGTTCAATGCCAGACTCGGAGCCAACTGCCTATTATAAACCCATTAGGCATTGAAAGCAGGGAAGAATAATTAGCCAGAGTATGGCCGTTAAAATCTGTTAAATTTAGTGAGTTTTTATCAGCATGTCTGTAAAACAGCAGGGCCTGACCCCTCTTGAATTAAAAGCCGGTTCATCGATAGCACTGATCTATGGGATCAGAATGCTTGGGCTTTTTATGATCCTGCCTGTATTTTCAATTTTTGCCGAAAATTTGAGTGACACAACTCCCCTATTAGTAGGACTAGCCTTGGGTATATATGGACTAACACAAGGCCTGCTGCAAATTCCTTTTGGCATGTTATCGGACAAAATTGGTCGTAAACCTGTGATTGCAGGTGGTCTGATCATCTTCGCTATCGGTAGTGTGATTGCAGCCTACGCTGATACGATTTACGGTGTTATTGCTGGTCGGGCGATTCAAGGTGCTGGCGCCATTGCTGCGGCCTTGATGGCATTAGCAGCTGATTTGAGTCGCGAAGAGCACCGCGTCAAAATCATGAGCATGATCGGTATCAATATCGGTGTGGCTTTTGCAGTAGCCATGGTGATGGGGCCTGTTATCAATGCCTGGGTAGGCATGAAAGGCATTTTCCTGCTGACAGCCATACTCGCCATACTCGCGATTTTGGTGCTATTTAAAGTGGTACCAAAAGCCAATAGTTTGAGTTTTCATTGTGATGCACAATTAGAGCCTTCACAGCTTTCATCAATCTTTAAAAATTCCCAGTTATTAAGGCTTGATGCCGGTATATTTGTTCTGCACGCAGTCTTGATGGCGGTATTTATCGCGATCCCATTAATGCTTAGAGATGCCGGCTTAGAAAGCCTGCAGCATGGCTGGCTATATGCCCCTGTGTTTGTTGTTTCTATTGTCTTGATGGTGCCATTCATTATATTGGCCGAAGCCAAACGTCGAATGAAGCAAGTGTTTGTGGGCGCTGTTTTTGTTCTGGCCTTCTCGATAATGGTGATGATGTTCTCGAACCAGAATCTTGTGATTATCGCTGTGGCGTTGGGTTTGTTTTTTACGGCATTTAACTTGCTGGAAGCCAGTTTGCCTTCCCTGGTAGCCAAAATATCGCCGGCAGACAGAAAGGGTACGGCCATGGGGGTTTATTCTTCATCCCAGTTTTTAGGCGCATTTGCAGGTGGTGTAACCGGTGGCTGGGCATATCAACAAGGCGGCTCCATGTTATTGCTGGGTGTTTGTATGGCAATGGTGCTGGTCTGGTTCTTATTGGCTGCTACGATGAAAAGTCCACGCTACGTCAGTACTTACTTGCTTAATATTGGTCAGATCGAAGAAAAAGACGTCAGTCGCATGGTGACAACACTCGTCCAAATACGTGGTGTGGCAGAAGCGTCAGTAAAAGCCAGTGAGGGCGTGGCCTATCTTAAAGTTGACTTAAAAGCACTGGATCTGGATAGCTTGCTGGTGTATTCAAAATCGGATATTTCGTGATATCAGGCGTGGTGGTTTGCTGAAAAAAATGCGATGATAATGGCTTCAAATACTCTGGATTGATTGGCTATAATTCAAACAAAATCCAGCGTGTTATCCAAGGGTGTCAGAGCTGGTAAGGCTGTGCTCTGACTCAACGATAGCGATGTGAATGACACACTATTGTTGAAATTTATGACTATTAAAAAATGAGAGAATTCTATGGCACGTGGTGTAAATAAAGTAATTTTAGTGGGCAATTGCGGCAAAGATCCCGAAACTCGTTACACGCCTAGTGGTGCTGCAGTCACCAATATTTCGATTGCGACGACAGAAAGCTGGAAAGACAAAAATACAGGTGAACGTCAGGACAGAACTGAATGGCATAATGTCGTGTTTTTTGGTCGACTGGCAGAAATTGCTGGCGAATACCTGAAAAAAGGCTCGCAAGTCTATATTGAAGGTAGTTTGAATACTGAAAAGTGGACTGATAAGTCAGGTAATGACCGCTACACAACTAAAATTAAAGCCAATGAAATGCAAATGCTAGGTGGCCGTGGCGATGGTAACTTTGGTGGTGGTAATAACAACTTCCAGCAGCAAAATCAGCAACCAGCTCAGCAGCAATCACAGCCTCAACAGCAAAATGCAGCTCCCGCATTTAGTGGTGCTGATGACAATGCGTTTGATGATGATATTCCGTTTTGATCAGATGTTAACTGATCATTACTACATTGAAGAAAGCCTGCACCCGTAGGCTTTTTTTATGTAGATATGGCTATAATTTAAACTAAGGGCTTTATTTTTAAGATAACACAATCTTTATATTATGGAATGATAAACAGGTATAGTGTTTGATGATTAATTCAATATCAGAAAATAGACGGTCAATAAAAATAATAAAAGGCATAGCACATGAGTGAGAATGTAAATGATTCTGACACATCGTCAGATATTACTGTTTTATATATTGAAGATAATCCGGCTAACATAAAATTAATGCAGGATATTTTTGAAGAATTCCTGAGTTATAAACTGCATTGTGCAACCAATGCTGAGGATGGTATTGCGTTAGCAAAACAAATAATTCCTCAATTAATGTTGATGGATATAAACATGAGTGGTCTGAATGGATATCAGGCGCTTGAAATAATAAAAAATGATGCTGCAATTGCAGCGATACCCGTGATTGCCATTAGTGCGGATGCAATGCCTCATCAAATCGAAGAAGGTCTGGCAAAAGGTTTTGCAGATTACTGGCCAAAGCCATTTAATATTGTTGAACTGATAGACTCTCTGAAAAAAAGACTGGATCAATAATTTTTAAAAGACAACTTCTGCGACTTTCTATAAACTATGACTATTCAAAGTCTCGACATATTCTCATGTTGAGTGATTCTGGGATAATTTTTCGGGTGATAAAATGTGTGGAATTGTAGGTGGCGTAGCTGAACGAAATGTATCGCCTATTTTATTAGAAGGATTAAGACGGCTAGAGTATCGTGGTTATGACTCTGCTGGTATTGCTGTTATCAATAGTAATGCGTGTATTGATCGCCAGCGTAAAGTCGGTAAAGTTGAAAACCTTTCCATTGCTATTGATGAAAATCCGTTAAATGGTTTTGTTGGTGTTGCGCACACTCGTTGGGCAACTCATGGTATCCCTTCTGAACCCAATGCACATCCACATATTTGTAATGAACACGTTGCTGTGGTGCATAACGGTATCATCGAAAACCATGCAGAACTCAGAACTGAGCAATCAGAAAAAGGCTATCGCTTTACCTCAGAAACCGATACTGAAGTTGTTGTTCATCAAATAGAAGATCGTTTGCAACAAGGTGATGACCTGCTCAATGCCGTAAAAAATGCAGTTAAGGCATTCGAAGGTGCGTATGCACTGGGAGTGATGTCACCAACTGATTCCTCACGACTAATTGCTGCGCGTAGTGGCAGCCCATTGGTTATAGGTGTTGGTTTTGGAGAATACTTTATTGCATCAGACGTGGCAGCATTGCTTCCGGTTACTTCTCGTTTTATTTTTCTGGAAGAAGGTGATATCGCTGATATCACCAAAGACTCGTTAGTCATCTACGATATAAACGATAACGTTGTAGAACGAAACGTGTCAGTTTCAGAGCTAAGTGTCGATGCGGTCAGTCGTGGTACATATCGTCACTACATGCTGAAAGAAATATTTGAGCAACCAACAGTTTTACAGGAAGTTCTGGAAGGGCGAATTTATAACAGCAAAGTTATTGATACCGCTTTTGGTAATGATGCACCTGAAATATTTGATCAGGTCAAACAGGTTCAAATTATTGCCTGTGGAACTTCATATCATGCCGGTGTAGTGGCTAAGTACTGGTTAGAATCCTTGGCGGGTATCCCTTGTCAGGTAGAAGTGGCGAGTGAATTTAGATACCGCAAACCAATTGTTGCAGATAATACATTGGTAGTGACTATCTCGCAGTCTGGAGAAACAGCGGATACCTTAGCGGCGTTAAGAAATTTAAAAGAAAAAGCGAAGTTTTCATTGTCAATTTGTAATGTGCCGGAAAGTTCTCTGGTACGCGAATCAAAACTGGTGATGATGACACGAGCTGGTCCTGAAATTGGTGTGGCGTCAACCAAAGCCTTTACAACTCAGTTAGTTGCTTTGATGTTACTAACCTTATCATTGGGTCGTCGTTTTGAAATTAATGAAGCTACCGAAAAGAAACTGATTGAAGAGTTACTGCACCTGCCTTCTCAAATCGAAAACTTGCTTGAAAATAATGATATTGAAGCCTGGTCAGAGAATTTCAAAGATACTTTGAGCTCTTTGTTTTTAGGTCGTGGCATTCAGTACCCTATTGCAATGGAAGGGGCGCTGAAGTTAAAAGAAATTTCCTATATCCATGCTGAAGCGTATGCAGCAGGTGAATTAAAGCACGGACCGTTAGCATTAGTTGATCCGGAAATGCCAATCATCGCGGTGGCGCCTAAAGATGGTCTGGAAGACAAGCTCATGTCTAACCTGCAAGAAGTCATTGCAAGAAAAGGTAACGTCTATTTATTTGCAGATCAGCGACTGAATGTTGCAAGTCTTGGTGAACACTGTCAGGTGATGAAAATTCCTGAGATCAGTGCTGAACTTGCGCCTATGTTGTATGCGGTAGCTTTGCAGCTGTTCTCATATTATGTGGCGGTTCGTAAAGGTACGGATGTTGATCAACCAAGGAACCTGGCGAAGTCTGTGACTGTTGAATAAAACAGTTTAAAAATTAAAAAGGTGTTCTGACCTATTAAAGTCGAAAACTGGTTATTAAAGTCGAAAACAGGTTAATAAAGTCGAAAACTTACAGGGTTGAACAAAAGTAAAGAAAAAAACGTGGTGTCTGAGGTTTTTATCTTTACTTTAGTGAATCGTTGTAACTTATTGTTTTAATAAATAAATTATTTCTCTTAAGTATTGGTATGCACATTTACTAATTTTTTTCTAAAACAATGACTTGAATTTTCTTTGTGTGGCCACAACATATAGTAGATTACTGATCTGTTTAGGGGCTACATATGGACAAAATAAGTTTTTTCCCTGTTGGTAATGGTGACTCGGTTTTGATGGAAGTGGATGAACTAACTATCATGACGGATATTCATTATCGAGCTAAATCCGAGGATGAAGATGAGGATGACTACTACCCTTTCAGAGATGACTTGAAGAAAGCTTGTAAAAAGGGAAATGAATACCGACTAGGTTATTTTGTTTCCACTCACCCTGATAAAGATCACGTGCTGGGCTTTGAGACGGTATTTCATACTGGAGAGCCTGATAAATATAAATCAGCAGACGACACGATTTTAATTGAAGAAATCTGGGTTAGTCCTTACGGGGCTGATCCAAATTACTCCACAAATGAATCAGAAGCACTGACTAAGGAAATTAAGAGACGGAAAAAGCTCCAAGGCACAACAAAAGCAAATGAGGCTGGAAATAGGCTACGTATTCTTAGTCTAGGGGATTCCGAAAACAGTGACGGTACTATAGGGGATTATCTTACCTGGGTGCTACTGGCACCAACTGATGAAGAAGCTGATATAGAAGATTCAGGTGATGAAGAGTCTCCAAATAGCTGTAACGACAGCAGTCTTGTCATTCGCTGGGAGTATAAGAATGGTAGTAAAGCAGAATATATATTGTTAGGTGGAGATGCGGGATACGAGGTTTGGGAGAGAATCCGAGACGACTTCTCTGATGAAGAGTTAGAGTGGAGCGTATTGCTTGCGCCTCACCATTGTTCACGATGTTCACTTCAATATAAAAATGATGATGATGAATATATTGATGCAGATGATGCAATATCTGCTCTAAGCAATGTGCATGGTAAAGGTTTTGTTGTTTCTAGTAGTAAAAAAGTTAAGAAAGATGAGGATAGGCCTCCTGCATGGGAGGCAAAGCAGAAATATCTCAAAATTTTGAAAGATGCGGATGAAGATAATCATAAAGATCGTTTCTTAAATCCTCAAATCTATGGTGATAAAGAAAAGCCTAGGCCAGTAATATTTAATTTGTCTAATAAAGGTCTAGTTCTTGATCGATCAAAGAAAAGCAACGCTAAGTCTTCTTCCTACGTGAGGGCAGCTTCAACTCCGGCGACTTATGGGAGTCAATAGATTTGACAATAAGCCTATGGACAGAAAATGCTAATCCTCAATTATTAGCATCTTGCTCTCAGTCACTTAGGGAAGAGTGCGCTTATATTGCAGCCCACCACAACGTTGTGCCAGATAGTATTGAGCTTTTTGAAAATGATAATTTTGAACTTGTTCGGATGCTTGTTAGATTTGGCGAACTTAACACCCCTGATGAAAAACGCCTTATAAATCCAGAGCCTATTGTTTTAATATATACGAAAGGTAAGGCGGGTCAGGAAGCCCCCAGAATTTTCTCCGAACGTAAAGATTTTCCCCGTAATCTCCCCCACTTGAACCCTGTTGAAGATATTTTTCCTAGCTCAATCTGCTTAGATCGTGCTGGAAAACAAGCTCTGTATGATGCCCAGGGCATCACAGGCACAATTGGTAGACTTGCCTCTTGGTTTGAGGATACGGAAGCAGGCCAATCTCAGCACGATGGCTGGGAACCGACACCAAGAGGAATGGGAATTGTCTCAGTTTCACTAAATATTGGAGCCATGCAAAGATTTGTTTCGAAACTAACCAAGACATCCGGAACCACTTATGGGAAATGTGCTCTGTTATATGATAAAAAAACGCAAAACTTTAATGATCTTATTTTTTTATTGACTGAAAACAATATTAAAGGATTAAGTCGAGACAAAAAACGATTTTCATTAGCCAAAGACTATTATCAACCATACGAGGATATGCACTGTATACGAGATATTCCTGTTGTTTGTATTTGGGCCTCTGATGACGATATTGTAGCTTTTCACCAGTCTACTTTAATTAACTCACCAGATACGCTAAGGAGATACGCACAAGAAATTGGGGTTGATGAAAGATTAAAGTATTTCGAGAACTCAATACTTCCAACTGCAAAAGTAGATATAGGAACTAAATCACTCATTTTACTAATACTGGCACAACGACGACCAAAACCTCTTATACGTGATATACCAAGTGACGCGTGTGGTCACGATCGTTCTATTGAATTGATACCACTGGCTCTAAAGATCTCATCTGGACGGTCTCCAGAGATAGAAAAGGTTCACCAGTGCGATATGGTTGCAGAAACAACCAATAGCCTTCTTGGTCAAATGTCTGGGATTACTAAATATGTGGATATCGCTACTATTGTTGGTTGTGGAGCAGTTGGTTCGGCAATCGCTTCCCAGCTTGGCAGGCTAGGCGCTAAACATATCACCCTTGTAGATAGCGATATGTTCTTACCACACAATGTTTCTCGACATTTACTAGGACAAGAAGCCATAGGATATAAGAAAAGTAGATTTTTAAAGCTAACGCTGGAAAGGCAACTGCCAGTTAAAATTGCTTCAAAAATTTGCAAATTTCAAGAATTAGATAAAACTGAAAAAAAGAAAATTAAGAATAATGGATTAATAATCGACTGTACTGCTGAACTATCTTTTACACAGTTTGCATACGGAAATAATGACTTACCTAAATTATTAAAAACTGAAGTTGCTTATGAAGGTAGACTAGGAATTCTTGCCGTGGAAGGTGAAGGACATAATCCTTGCATACAAGATATAAAAGCATGCTTATATAAGAGTGCAGTAACCAATTCTGTCATTGAAAAATGGTTAGCATCGCATGAACAACTTAACAGTGCCTCTACAGGACAAAACTGCTCATCTTCGACAATGATAATGCCCAATTACGTTGTAAACGCACATGTCTCATGTTTTATGCCGAAGATACATCAGGTTATTGCCAAACAAGTTGAATCATCAGGGTTTGGTATAAATATATTAAATGAGGATAAGTTTCCTATAGGTTGGGAATGGTTTGATATACCAGAATTTCAGCTCTTCGTATCTGAATCATCGAATGGGAACTGGGATGTAAGAATACATCCTGAAGTATTAGCGGAACTGGACAAGCTTTCGTCGCAATATGCTCCGATTGAAGCAGGTGGTTTTTTATATGGTACTTATGATCGGGTAAACAGAACTATCTGTATTGTGCACCAGATTGTGCCAGAGACAGCTAACCATAAGACAACTAGTATCACATTGCCTGCAGCAGGTTATACTATTGCGGAGGTAGAGTGGCTAAGGAAAACAGCCGGCTTACTCCCACTGCTTGGTACATGGCATAGCCATGTCAACCAATCAAGTAAGCCTTCACATAAAGATAAACAGCGAATGGCTGATGCTGCAGCGGCTAATGTGGATACACCAATACCTTTTGTCGTTTTAATAACAGGTAATGATGGTATAAACATCAATGTGGTTTTGCCCAAGAATTGGTGACTTGTATGAAAGAAATTGAAAAATATTTTGACCACTATGTTATTTCAGCAAGAATAAAGCCTATTTTCTTTGTATTGTTACCCATCGTGCTTTCCGTACTTGTAACGGAGCCTTCTGTTCAGAGCTGGGGGGCAACAATACTTACATTCCTAGTAACCTTTGGTGTCATCTCTTTTTTATCAAACACTATATCAATCGCTGGAAATGATGCTCAAGTTAAGCTATTTACCAAATGGGGTGGGGCGCCTACCATTCGTTTCTTACGACATTCTGATACTTATATCGATGAATTTACCAAGAGGCGCTACCATGACTGGTTATCAAAAAATATAGATGGTTTAATTTTGCCAACATCAGAAGATGAGTCCAAAGATAAGGATAAGGCTGACATGATTTATCAGAGTGCGGCCAACTACTTGTTGGAAAGAACTCGTGACATATCTAAATATCCTCTACTCTATAAAGATCTCGTGAATTACGGTTTTGTGAGAAATCTTTTTGCTTTGAAGTGGTGGGGTGTAATTAGTTCGATTCTAGCCATTGTAATCTTTAGTGCAGATGCCGCTATGATTGCGCAATCTACTAAATCAATGAATGAAATTTTTAATAATGGATTATTACATTTTCTTGGAATAATTATTTCAGTAACCATGCTTGCAATCTTTATCTTTGTAGTCAGTGAAAGCCTTGTAAAATCAAGGGCCGAACGATATGCAAAATCGTTGTTAGCATGCTGTGATCTTTCTAAATAAGACTATAATTTTTAAAGTTCTATTTTTTATATAAGTAAAGTCAATATTGAATTCATAACTAATAAGATCAAGCTTTTGTATTAAAAAATTAGATATTGTTTCTTAGAG
>Ga0316205_10005780_pt1 | contig 10102 bp, 8 predicted proteins | sample 3monthpyrite_MG_FD_204941 | JGI IMG/M metagenome (GOLD analysis project Ga0316205, IMG submission 204941) | Microbial mat bacterial communities from mineral coupon in-situ incubated in ocean water Damariscotta River, Maine, United States -... | ecosystem: Environmental > Aquatic > Marine >...
GCATATCGCCGCGCTGGCTCAGATCATCGACGATAACTTGAAGGGCTGGGCTTAGTTAACCCGCGGTGTGATGGGTCGCCCGTCAAAGATGCGGTCATCAACCTTGATGCGGATTAGCCCGTTCTCGAGCGCCTTTACGAAGATGCCCTGAATTGAAACACAACTGCCGATTGTCACTGTCCGTAGCATAGTAACTTCCCCCAAAGTTATTGAGGGGGAGTTTACTCAGCTTTTTGTCTTATGCCTCTAAAAATTTCGTCCAAATTGCCGCATCAGCTAACCCTATAGCCAGTCGCGTAAAATTGCGATTAATGGGACGTCTGCGGGCGGCATTGGGTAGTTTTTCAGCGCATTGGGCCGCGCCCATTCCAGCGTTTGACCCTCTTGCGGCGTTGGGATGCCCTCCCATTTGCGGCAGGCAAACAGGGGCATGAGCAAATGAAAATTATCGTAACTGTGGCTGGCAAATGTCAGCGGCGCGAGGCAGCTTTGCCACGTGTTGATGCCCAACTCCTCTTGCAACTCGCGAATCAGCGCGCTCTCTGGGGTCTCTCCAGTCTCAACCTTGCCGCCGGGGAACTCCCATAGCCCCGCCATGGATTTCCCTTCGGGGCGCTGGGCCAGCAACACACGGCCATCCGCGTCAATCAGCGCGACAGCCGAAACGAGAACAGTTTTCACGACCGATAGTCCGCATTGATTTCGATATAGCCATGCGTCAGGTCACAGGTCCAAACGATGCTTTGCCCCGCGCCCAACCCCAGATCGACGCGGATAGCCAAGTCTTCGCCCTTCATATGGGCGGCGGCATCTGATTCTACATAGGTGGGCGACACCCACCCGTTTTCGGCGACCAGCACATCGCCAAACCAGATTGACAGCCTGTCACGATCCGCGTGCACGCCGGATTTTCCAACTGCCATCACCACGCGGCCCCAATTCGGATCTTCGCCCGCGATCGCGGTCTTCACCAGCGGGGAATTCGCGATGGACATGGCGACTTTGCGGGCGTCGATATTGTTGATCGCGCCGCTGACACGGATCTCGACAAACTTGGTGGCCCCTTCGCCGTCGCGCACGACCTGATGGGCGAGGTCTTTCATCACAACGCCCAAGGTGCGCTCGAAGGTTTCGTTACCCTCGACCTCAGCGCCAGATGCGCCCGTTGCGGCGACCAACAGGCTGTCGGAGGTAGAGGTGTCACTGTCCACGGTAATCGAGTTGAAGGTGACTTCGTTCAACCGAGACACCATGTCTTGCAATCCGGGCTGGCTGATTTTGGCGTCGGTGAAGATATAGACCAACATCGTCGCCATATCCGGCGCGATCATGCCGGAGCCTTTGGCGATACCTGCGACCGTTACTTCGATGCCGCCGATTTCACAGGTGGCGGAAGACCCTTTCGGGAACGTGTCGGTGGTCATAATGGCGCGCGCGGCGTCTTCGATGCGGTCGGCTGCCAGACTTTCCGACAACTCACCCAGCGCGTTGGTAATTTTCTCGAAAGGCAGGGGTTCGCCAATCACGCCAGTAGAAGCTGTGTAGATGTGCGAGGCTGGCAGATTCATGGTCTGCGCAGTCGCGCTCGTAATGGCCTCAACCGCCTTAACTCCGGCGCCTCCGGTAAAGGCGTTGGAATTGCCGGAGTTCACCAAGAAGGCAAACCCTTTGCTGTCATCCTCGACGCGGCCCAGTTTCGACTGGCAATCGAGCACGGGGGCCGAGCGGGTGGACGATCGCGTAAATGCCCCGGCAACCGAACTTCCGGCATCTATCTGCGCAAGCATCACATCCGAGCGGTCGGCATATTTCACCCCCGCAGCAATGGTTGAAAAGCGCACGCCGTTGATCACGGGTAGTTTCGGAAATCCCCCCTTGGGTGCAAGGGGGGATGTTTTGGAAATCTTGGCCATCTTGGCGGACCTTATGTATCGGTTACTCCGACAACAGGCCTACATTGCGGATGGCCGCAGGATCAACCTCAACCTCTGGGCGCGATACTTCGGCAACTTCCGTCAGGCGGTTAATCTCATCGTCAATCGCCTTGGCGCGAAGCTCGCGCTCGATGTCGTCACGCACCGCGTCCAGGGCGGGGGCTTCTTTCAGGCGGCTTTCCATGCGTTTGATGACGTGCCAGCCAAACTGGGTTTGAACCGGCTCGGATACGGTGCCGTCTTCAAGCGCAACCAGAGCATCTTCAAAGGCAGGAACCATGGCCCCCTTGCCGAACCAACCCAAAGATCCGCCACCCGGACCGCTTGGGCCGGTGGATTTTTCTTTCGCCAGTTCCGCAAAATCTGCGCCGTCGGCCAGTTGGGCAACCAGATCCTTGGCCTCATCTTCGGTCTCGACCAGAATATGTGACGCGCTGAATTCCATTTCAGGCTCGCCCTCGGCATACCGGTCTTTGTATGCGGTCTCGACAGCGGTCTCGTCCAGATCAGCGGTGCCGATCTTGGCCAGAAGCTCACCAGCAAGAAACGCGCGAACCTCGTTCTCTTTGCCAATTTCTAAGGCAGTCGTGAGGTCCTTCTCCATTGCTTGGCTCAGGGCGGTTTGCTGGATTAACTGCTCCAGAATACCTTCGAATAGAACGCTGTCTTCAAGCTGCTTGTATTGCTCTGGCAGGCGTTCTTGCAGCGCGATCATGTGGCCAAGCGTGATGTTCGTGCCGTTTACCGTTGCCATCACGGTCGACGCGTCTTGCGCCATCGCAGGCATCGCGACGGTCACGGCAAGACCGGTTGCACGAAGAAGTGTTGAAAATTTGCCCATATGTCTGTCTCCTCAAAGGCCGTACGGTGGCACGGCGTTGACACTATCATAGACGCCCCTTACATCGCCAAGAGGTTTGGGGCGCGTCTTGTCCTGGCAGTCGAGATATGGTGCGACGGCCTCAGGGGCAAGGTGAACCTGCACACGAAATTGTTAGCCATCACAAAAGGCGCGGAAATATGCTGGGTTTGGGTACCATTACGAAAAAGGTGTTCGGAACGCCGAACGACCGCAAAGTAAAGGCCGTCCGGCCGCTGGTCGCCAAAATTAACGCGCTTGAACCGGAGTTTGAGGCGCTGAGCGATGACGAAATAAAGCAACGCACGGAACAATACGCTACGCGGGCCAAGTCTGGCGAAAAGCTGGACGACCTGCTTCCCGAGGCTTTCGCCAATGTTCGCGAAGCCGCGCGCCGTGCGTTGGGTCTGCGGGCCTTCGATACGCAGGTTTTGGGCGGGATTTTCCTGCACCAAGGCAACATTGCGGAGATGAAAACCGGTGAGGGCAAAACCCTTGTGGCGACCTTCCCTGCTTATTTGAACGCCCTGACCGGCAAGGGTGTCCACATCGTCACCGTGAACGACTACCTCGCAAAGCGCGACGCGGAGTGGATGGGTAAAGTTTATGCGGCATTGGGTATGACCACCGGCGTGGTCTATCCACAGCAGCCGGATTCCGAGAAGGGCGCTGCCTACGCCGCCGATATCACTTATGCGACGAATAACGAACTGGGTTTCGACTATTTGCGCGACAACATGCGCTCAAATCTGGCCGAAATGTCTCAACGCGGCCATAACTTTGCGATCGTCGATGAGGTGGACTCGATCCTGATCGACGAAGCGCGCACGCCTCTCATCATATCCGGCCCCTCCGATGACCGCTCGGATCTGTACCTGACAATTGACAAGCTGATCCCGGAACTTACCGAAGAGCACTACACGCTGGACGAGAAAACCCGTGTCGTCACGATCACCGACGAGGGCAACGATTTCGTCGAAAAACGCCTGCGCGAAATGGAACTGTTGCCCGTTGAGCAGTCGCTGTACGACCCCGAAAGCACCTCGCTTGTGCACCATGTGACCGAGGCGCTGAAAGCTCACAAAGCGTTCCACAAAGACAAAGATTATATGGTGCGCGACAATGAGGTGATGCTCGTTGACGAATTTACCGGCCGTATGATGGCCGGTCGCCGTCTGTCTGGTGGCTTGCATCAAGCGATTGAGGCAAAGGAAGGCTGTGCGATTCAGCCGGAAAACATCACGCTCGCGTCTGTGACCTTCCAGAATTACTTCCGCCTATACGGCAAGTTGGCAGGTATGACCGGCACCGCCGCGACCGAGGCCGAAGAATTTGCTGAAATTTACGGCCTTGGCGTTGTCGAAATGCCAACCAACAAACCGATTGCACGTATTGATGAGCATGATGCGATTTACCGCACGGCGAAGGAAAAATACGAAGCTATCGTGGAAGAGATCAAAACGGCGCATGCCACGGGGCAACCCGTTTTGGTTGGCACGACTTCTATTGAGAAGTCGGAATTCTTGTCGCAATTGCTGGAAAAAGACGGTGTTCCGCACAACGTTCTGAACGCGCGACAGCACGAGAAAGAAGCCGAGATTGTCGGCAATGCCGGCACATTAGGCGCGGTGACCATCGCGACCAACATGGCTGGTCGCGGGACCGACATTAAACTTGGTGGCAACGTCGAGATGAAAATCATGGCGGCGCTGGAGACCGATCCTGATGGCGATCCGGAGGCGATCCGTGCGCGCATCGAAGATGAGCAATCCAAAGCCGAAAAAGAAGTTATATCCGCTGGTGGTCTGTATGTTCTTGCGACCGAACGTCATGAAAGCCGCCGCATCGACAACCAGCTACGCGGTCGGTCCGGTCGTCAGGGTGACCCTGGCAGGTCCAGCTTCTTCCTGTCTCTTGAAGATGACCTCATGCGCATTTTCGGGTCCGAGCGTTTGGACAAAATGCTGTCCACCTTGGGCATGAAAGAAGGCGAGGCGATTGCACACCCTTGGGTGAATAAATCGCTGGAGAAAGCCCAAGCGAAGGTCGAGGGTCGCAACTTCGATATCCGCAAACAACTGTTGAAATTCGATGACGTTATGAACGACCAACGGAAAGTCATATTCGGCCAACGCATGGAAATCATGGAGGCCGGAGACGTCGGTGAAATCGCGCAAGATATGCGCCATCAGGTAATCGACGATCTGGTGGACCAATATATTCCACCAAAATCCTACGCCGACCAATGGGACGCCGAGGGTCTGTACGTAGCCGTGCTTGAGAACCTTTGCGTAGACCTTCCGGTTATTGCTTGGGCCGAGGAGGAAGGCGTTGACGACAGCGATCTGCGTGAGCGCCTCTATGATGCGTCGGACGAATTCATGGCCAAGAAGGCGGTGGATTTTGGCCCGGAGCAAATGCGCAACATTGAGAAGCAGCTTCTGCTGCAAACAATTGACGGGAAATGGCGCGATCACCTTCTGAAGCTGGAGCACCTGCGCTCGGTCGTGGGTTTCCGCGGCTATGCCCAGCGTGACCCACTGAACGAGTATAAGACCGAGAGCTTCCAGCTTTTCGAAGGTATGCTTGATGGTTTGCGCGTTGATGTGACCGAAAAGTTGTCGAAAGTTCGCCCGTTGAACGATGAAGAGCAGAAGCAACTGTTGCAGCAGTTCATGGAGCAACAAAACGCGGGCAAGCCTGTAGCTGAGATGGAAGCGGAGCACGAAAGTGTCGCGGCACCGGGATTCGACGAGAACGATCAGGCGACATGGGGCAATCCCGGGCGCAACGCGCCCTGCCCTTGCGGGTCCGGAAAGAAGTTCAAACATTGCCATGGTGAACTCGGCTAAGGAGTTAAGACCAAACAGTTTCGCCGACGCCGATTTTCTGCTACGCTGGAGGTCTATTGCAACGAGAATACTCGGCAAGGCAGGTAAATGAGCAGAATATTGAAGAACGTGGTCTTTGCCGCGTGGTTTGGCATTGCATCCCCAGCACTGGCAGACGGACATTTAGCCGCGATTGAGCCACCTGTTCCCACGGCGGCGCTCCTGACGCCGGAGCTTCCGCGTTTCACATCGGTGCCGGTTCCGTCGGAGAAATTCCAAAACCCCATCGCGGACATTGTTGCGCGGCAAGCGAACATCTCTAGCTTCGGCACTGCTTGCGGGCCCTCCATGATTGTGAATGTTGCACAAGATGCGATGCTGGCGGTTCGCGTTTTGGCCCCTTGCCTGCCCTATGAAGCTGTCCGGATCGAGCACGAGGATCTGGCCTTCACTATTGCAATGCCAATGACCGGCGAGTTGCATTTCCTTTTGCCTGCACTCACCGAGAATGCCGTGCTGAAAGCGATTCTATCGGATGGCACCGTGCTGAAAGCATCCACCTCTGTTCCCGATATGCAAAACTTTGCCCGTGTGGCACTACAATGGAGCGGCGCTGATCCTGGGGAGTTGATCGCGAACGCCCCGAAGATTCTGAGTGGCGATATGATCCAACTGGGTCAGCCTACTGATGTCGACGGAGCAGTCCTTCAGGTCTTCTCAAGCAGGATAAGTGACCAGACAGCATCAGGCGTGATCCGCCTGTCGTTGCGCACACCAGTAACGGCGACCAACTGCAACACCGGTCAGACCGCCCGCGTGCGTCGTGTGGTTCCCAGAGAACCGATCTTAACCTATGACTTAATCCTCAAAGGGCCGGGATGCGGGGCTATCGGGCAAAGTCTTGAGTTGAAAAATGTCCTCCAAGACCTGAAACTCGCGCGAAACTAAGGCGGACAATCACTTGCAACTTTTCTGGCGCAGTTTCTGGGCGGCAATCTGGCTTTGCGCGTCACCGGCATTGGCGGCCGTTGATGACGTGCGGCTCACGTCACGCGATGGATCACTTCAGATCGAAGGCACTCTGCTGAGCTTTGATGGTGAGTTCTACCGTGTTGAGACAATATACGGGCCGTTGACGCTGGATGGCCAAGGCGTGACATGCGACGGTCCGGGTTGCCCCAACCTTAATGCCTTTGTCGCCAATATTAGCCTGTCTGGCACTGACCGAATGGCCGAGGTACTGATCCCCGCGCTTATTCAAGCCTTCGCGACCCGCAATAAATATACCGTGACGCGTGAGGTCATAAGTGACCGTCAATCCACGTTCGCGCTAAGCGATAACGAGCGGGTTCGCGCAAGGTTTGAGCTGTCATCCGGTACAACGGCAGAAGGGTACGCCGACCTGATCGCCGAGGAGGCCGACATTGCCTTGGTTTTGCGAGAGCCACGCAAGGCCGAAGTCGCGATGGCGCGCACGGCGGCGTCTGGCGATTTGCTGAAAGGGCGGCGCGCTCGTGTGGTCGCGTTGGATGGCGTTGTGGCAATCACGGCGCCGGGGCAGCCACTACGCAGCATCTCGCTGGAGCAGATGGCGGCGGCGCTGTCAGGAAATGCCGCGCGATGGTCAGACATTGGCGGGGCGGATATCCCTATCATTCGTCACCTGCCAAAGCGGGAATCTGGCTTGTTAGAGACCTTTGAAGACCGCGTTCTACGCCCGAGCAAGCTGTCACTGAAGCCCGGCGCGGCGCACCACGCCTTCTTGGAAGATCTGGCAGATGATGTCGCTAACGACACCTTCGCCATTGGGCTAACAACGCTAAGTGAGATCGGAAATGCCATTCCCTTACGGATGGCAGGGAGTTGCGGCTTTGAGACCACCGCCACGCTAGCATCCTTGCGGGCCGAAGATTACCCTCTCACTCTGCCCTTGATGCTTTACACGCCGGCGCGGCGACTGCCGCTCATCGCGCGGGAATTTCTTGATTTTACGCAAGATCCCGCTGCGGACTTGGTGATTAGGCGTGCGGGATTTGTTGATCAGGCAATCACCAAAACTCGGTTTGACGATCAAGGTGACCGGTTGGCCCATGCGATTTCGCAGGCTGGCCCCGAAGTGCAACTGGAAGACCTGCAAGCTATGGTCGCAGCATTGCGCGACCGCGAGCGGCTATCCACCACATTCCGGTTCACCGGTGGAACGCGGCTTGATGTGCAATCGCAAGAAAATATCATCCGCCTGGCCCGCGCGTTAGAAACGGGTGCGTTCAATGACCAAGATCTACTGCTTGCTGGTTTTAGTGATGGCGAGGGCGCCGCCGGTCCTAATCTGGCGTTGGCTCAAAAGCGGGCGCAGACCGTGCTGCGCTTACTGAAAGAGGCCGCACCCGATGCAGATTTCAAGCGTGTAACGCTGCGCACCGATGCTTTTGGCGAAGCGCTTCCTATTGCATGTGATGACACGGACTGGGGGCGGGCAATCAATCGCCGGGTCGAAGTTTGGGTTAAATAGAGCCTATAGAAGCCCGTTTGAGCGGAAAGAATAAGTGCCACCGCTGCCAATGATCAGGTGGTCATGCAAGGTCAAACCCAGAGCCTCTGCGCCCCTACGGATTTGGTCGGTCATTGCAATGTCGTCCTCTGACGGGGTTGCGTCTCCCGATGGGTGATTATGCACTAAGATCAAGGCCGAGGCATTAAGCTCCAACGCTCGCTTAACTACTTCGCGGGGGTAGACGGGCACATGATCTACGGTTCCGGTTTGCAGCGCCTCGTCGGCTACCAACTTATTGCGGCGGTCCAAAAACAAAACGCGGAACTGTTCGCGCTCCATATAAGCCATCTTGGTCCGGCAATAATCCAGCAAGGCATCCCACGACGACAAAACATCGCGTCGCATTACTTTGGTGCGCGCCATGGTCTGCGCCGCAGCCTCGACAATCTTCAATTCCTGAATGACGCTGGTTCCGACACCCTGCACGGCGGCAAGCCGATTGGCTGAAGCCGCGATTACACCGTTGAAGTCGCCAAAGGTCGCCAAAAGCCGTCGCGCTAAACTGCGCACCTCGCGTCTTGGTATGGCACGAAACAAAACCAGCTCCAGCAGCTCCGATTCAGGGGTCGCATCGCCGCCTGCCATCAAAAAGCGATCTCTTACTCTTTGACGGTGGCCATGTTGCTCCGCCTCCTGCGCGCGGGGGATGGATATCCGGTGTGGCTGTAGCCCCGGTAAGGCGTCTGTCAGATGTGTCTGGTGCAGCGTCATGGCACCAGTTCAGGCGATTCGACTTAATTGCTGGTTAAGCGCCTCAGTAGGTTGGGTGGAACTTCCCGTTCGGGGATAGTGTGAAAATCTGACAACCCTCAGCGGTAACCCCTATGGAATGCTCGAACTGCGCCGAAAGCGACTTGTCGCGGGTCACAGCGGTCCAATCATCTGCCAGCACCTTGGTTTCGGGGCGCCCCAGATTCACCATCGGTTCAATCGTGAAAAACATGCCTTCCTCCAGCACCGCCCCAGTTCCGGGCTTGCCGTAGTGCAGCACATTCGGCGGGGCGTGGAACACACGGCCCAGCCCGTGGCCACAGAAGTCACGAACGACGGACATGCGATTTGCTTCGACGAATTTTTGTATGGCATGGCCAATGTCACCAAAGGTATTGCCAGGTTTGACCGCTTCGATTCCTTTGAAAAGCGCATCATGGGTCACTTGAATGAGGCGTTCCGCCTTCCGGCTCGGCTTGCCCGCTACATACATTCGGCTGGTGTCACCGAACCAGCCGTCCACGATCACCGTGACGTCAATATTCAGGATGTCGCCATCTTTCAGCACTTTCGGTCCGGGAATTCCGTGGCAGACGACATGGTTCACGCTGATGCAGCTGGCGTGCTTGTAGCCCTTGTAGCCAATAGTCGCGGAGGTCGAACCTGCGTCATCCACCATCTTGGTGATCGCCGTATCAAGAACCTCGGTTGTGGTGCCCGGCTGCACAAGTTCGATCATGCTATCAAGGATTTGTGCTGCCAACTCGCCAGCCTTGGCCATGCCTGCAAAATCCGCTTCGTCGTAGATGCGGATGCCTTGTTTGGTGATGCGGCCTTTATGCGTCGTGTCGTCCACGGGTTACTCCGATGTTTGCTTTTCGCACATATAATGCGCCATGCGGGGTTACACCACCCTAGCGGGGCTTTGTGAAGCTGCGTCGATCGGCAGTGGCTCGCTTAGCCATATCCCGTCTGGTGACATGCTGCTGGAATAGCAAAGCATCTCGACGCCGTTATCACGGGCAACATCGAACGCCTGAGCATATTTAGGGTCTAGATCGGTAGCCATTCGCAGCCGACCGCAATCCGTCCGGCCAACCAAATAGAGCATGACGGCCCGAGCACCGCCTTGCGCAATTTGCGTCAATTCCTGCAAGTGCTTTGTACCCCGCGCCGTGACGCAGTCGGGAAATTCCGCCCAATCGCCGTTGCG
>Ga0316205_10005782_pt1 | contig 10100 bp, 9 predicted proteins | sample 3monthpyrite_MG_FD_204941 | JGI IMG/M metagenome (GOLD analysis project Ga0316205, IMG submission 204941) | Microbial mat bacterial communities from mineral coupon in-situ incubated in ocean water Damariscotta River, Maine, United States -... | ecosystem: Environmental > Aquatic > Marine >...
AATCCTATGTCGGGTTGCTTGGCGATCTTTCCTTTGTCGATGCCATCCGTAAGCTGGTGCTGGCTGAAACGGTGGTCGCTGGCCGGGTATGTGGCGCGCAGGAGCCCGGGGGCACCGGCGCCATCCGTCAGCTATTCGAGCTGATCAAGGTGGCAAATGCTGGCGCTACCGTCTGGATTTCAGACCCGAGTTGGCCAAACCACGAAGCGATTTTGAAATATCTCGGCATGAATATTGGTAAATATCGCTATTTTGATGACGCCACGTGCGGGGTGGATTTCGAGGGCATGAAGGCTGATCTGGCCGGTGCCGCCGAGGGTGACGTGCTGCTGCTGCATGGCTGCTGCCACAACCCGACCGGGGCCAATATTACCGCCGCCGAATGGGCAGAAGTAACCGAAATCGCGCTGGCCAAGGGCTTGATGCCGATGATCGACATCGCCTATCAGGGCTTTGGTGACGGGCTGGAATCCGATTCCGAAGGCGTGCGCATTATGGCGGCCAAAGTGCCGGAAATGCTGATCGCCGCCTCCTGCTCGAAAAATTTCGGCTTGTATAGAGACCGGGTGGGCGCGGCGCTGATTATCTCGAAAGACGAAGCGGCCACTGCATTGAGCAAAGCCAACCTTGCCGGGTTGAACCGGCTCAATTTCTCCTTCCCGCCCGATCATGGCGCGAAAGTAGTGTCGATCATCATGAACGATGCTTCGTTACACGCCGACTGGGCCGAGGAGCTGGAATCCATGCGCCTCAATATGCTGACCCTGCGCACAGGCCTGGCCGAGGCTTTGCGCCGCGAAACCAATTCAGACCGGTTCGACTTTATCGCCGAACATCGCGGCATGTTCTCCCGCCTCGGGCTTACCCAGGCGCAGGTGATGCAACTGCGCACCGAACACGCAATTTATATGGTTGGTGATAGCCGGATCAACATCGCAGGCCTGCCGCAAAAGGGGCTGGACAGTCTGGCAAAGGCGATTGCCTCGGTAATCTAACTCTGGAAGGCGGGGCGTCCCCCCGCTTTATCTAGCCTTGCGGAGCGATAATAACACAATCGGATTGTTGCGAGGTCAGCCGGTCGCAGGCTTTCAGCGCCGAAGCTTCGCTCATGCCTTCAAATCGGGCTTGAAACATTGATACCCCTTCGACAGTGCCTCGGGTGATGCTGCGCTTGGCGCTGCCGAAAGACTCAATATCAACCAGCGCGGTTTGAATGAGCAGCCGCTCGGCCTGCCCACGGTTACGAAACGCCCCGATCTGCACCGCAAAACGACCCCCGGAATTCACGGCAGTGGCGCGCACCGGGGCCACCACTTCCTGCATCGGTTCAACTGCGGCCAACGCGATGGAGCCACCAAATTCGGGCCGCCGCGCGGGGCGGGGCACCTGCGGGAAGCTGATGGCATCGCCGGGGCGGACAAACTTGGCACCGGGGCTGACAGGCGGGCCGTTGTTGGCGACGGCAATCGCTTCTTCTATCGCCGCAGCCTCTAAGGCCTCATCAATATTGCGCGCCATCAACACGGCCACGGTTTCAGAGCGCCGCGCCGGGCGAACGGCACGCGGCACCACACCGGATTGCGCAACCTGCACGGCCGCCCCCGAGGAGCCTAGGTGAAGGTCGGGCAGGCGCACCACACTGGCCTGTGAAGGCGCACGCGAAAACCCCATATCCAAAAGTTCGGCCACCCGCGCGTTACGTTGGGCAGTCGAGGTGCCGCCGAACATGACCGCGATAATGCGCTCATTCCCTCGCCGCGCCGAGGCCACAAGATTAAAGCCCGCCGCGTTTGTATAGCCGGTTTTGATCCCGTCTGCGCCCTCATATGAATCCAGAAAGCGGCGGTTGGTGTGGCGCACCTGCGCAACACCGGCATTGGCGGTGCGGCGTGAAAACAGGTTGTAAAATGCCGGAAAATCATAAAACAGCCGCCGCCCGAGCGTGCCCATATCACGTGCGGTAGAATAATGGCCGTTTTGGGTCAGCCCGTTGGCATTGCGAAACTGGGTGTTGTTCATGCCCATAGCGCGGGCGGTTTCGGTCATGTAGCGGGCAAAAGCTGCCTCCGACCCCGAAATCGCCTCGCCAATCGCCGTGGCCGCATCATTGGCGGATTTGATCGCCGCCGCGCGGATCAGATAACGGAACTGGATACGTTGACCGCGCCGTAGCCCGAGCTTAGACGGCGGCTCGGAGGCGGCATTCGACGAAATCGTGATCATCTGGTCAAGCGACATCCGGCCGGATTCGATTTCCACAAAGGCCAGATAAAGGGTCATCATTTTGGTCAGCGATGCCGGGGCAAGGCGCTGGTCAGCGCTGCGGGCGTGCAGCACCTCACCGGTGCGGGCATCCATCACAAAGGCGGCATAGGGCGCAGACCACGCGGTCGCCCCCGAAAATACCAGAACAAGCGCAAAAAGAATCGCGCGAAGGCATAATTTCATCATTTTAATGGCTCGTCTGCTCGATTTGCCTATCGGCCCGAATTTCCGGTGCTCGATTTATGTGAGGGCAGCCTAGCAAAGCCTTACAACAAATGGAAGAATTAATTTTATGGTGCAGTGCACAATAATACTTGACGCAGTGCACCATTGGACCTATATAGAGGTCAAGGAACATAACTTATCAACCTGATGGAGACCGACATGGCCAACTCAACCAAAAAAATGACCGCAAAAGCTGAAGAAGTTTTTGCAGAAACCCAGAAATCCCTCGAAGCCGGTGCTGAAAAATTCGGCAAAAGCTTTGAAGAAATGACCGCTTTCGGCCAGGAAACTCTGGACGCGATGGTTAAATCTTCCGAGATTGCCGCCAAAGCTGCTGAAGAGCTGAACGCCGACGTTGCGGCTTACTCGAAAAAATATTTCGACGAAACCGTAGCGGCTGCCCAGGACATCGCTTCCGCAAAATCGCCTACCGAACTTTTTGAAAAGCAGGCTGCTTTTGCAACCAGCGCATTTGAAGGCTTCATGGCGCAGGCTGCCAAATGGAACGAAGCCATGGGCGTAGCGACAAAAGAAGCCATGGCCCCGATTGGCGAGCGCGTAAATGCCGCCGGCAACATGGTAAAAACTTACTCTGCCTAACAGGCTGTAGATCACGATTTTGGAAAAGGGGGCTTGTGCCCCCTTTTTTATTGCGTGAAATTAGAATATATAGTCCTTCGTGATCCCAGCAATGAAAACCCGCATGACCCAAAAACCAATTCTAATGAGCACAAGCGAGCCCCCCGAAGACGGGGTGGACGTGATCACCCGCACCGTTGAGAAGACCGAAAAACCGCCGCTTTATAAAGTGTTGCTACTCAATGACGACTACACCCCGATGGAATTTGTGGTCTATATTCTAGAGCGGTTTTTTGGCATGAATGCCGATGCCGCAAACGGGATCATGCTCACGGTGCACATGAAGGGGCTGGCGGTTGTCGGGGTTTATTCGCGCGAAATTGCCGAAACCAAAGTTACACAAGTGATGGATTATGCCCGCCGCAACCAGCACCCACTGCAATGCACGATGGAAAAAGAGTGAGCCGCGCCCCCCGGTTTTTAGCCCCGTTCGAACAAGGCTTGCTGACCCCGGCAAGCAACACGCTGGTGATCCGGGCGGATGCGCCGCTTGGGCTTGCCGAGCTTGGCGAGGTCATCATTGAACAGGGGTTTGCGCCTCTTTATCAATTGCTGACCGGTGCTGGCTATACCGTGACTCCGCACACCAGCGGGCGTTTTGGCATGGTGCTGGTCAACCTCACCCGTTCCAAGGCCGAGAATCTGGGCAATATCGCGCGGGCTTGCCAGATGTCAGACGGGGTGGTGTTGGTGAACGGTGCCAAAACCGATGGCATTGAAAGCCTGCTGAGCGCGGTTAAAAAGGTGACCCAAGTGGAGGTTATTTCTCAGGCGCATGGCAAGGTTTTCTGGTTTGATGCAACCGCGATGCCCGACGCATGGCTGGCCGCTGCCGAACCCGCCAAAAACAGCGCCGGTTTTCTCACCGCCCCCGGCATGTTTTCGTCTGAAAAGGTCGATTCCGGCAGCGCTTTGCTCGCGCCCTATCTGGCCGGGATGAAAGGCCGGGTGGCTGACCTTGGCGCTGGCTGGGGCTGGCTGGCCGCGCAGGCGCTGGGGCCGGATGTTTCCGAAATTCTGCTGGTTGAGGCCGAGCATATGGCATTGGAAGCGGCCAGGAAAAACCTGACCGACCCGCGCGCAATTTTCCTGTGGGCCGATGTGCTCGCCCTGCCGAAAGCCGCGCCGTTTGATGTAGTGATCTCAAACCCGCCTTTTCATCAAGGCCGCGCGGCGCAGCCCGAAATCGGGGCGGGCTTCATTAAATCTGCCGCCGGAATGCTGAAACCAAAGGGGCGTTTCTTGATGGTTGCCAACCGGCAACTGCCATATGAACGCGTGTTGGAAACCCATTTCAAAAAATGGGCAATGCGCGAACAAGCCAGCGGATTCAAGGTTTTTGAGGCGAGTAATCCAAAACGTTAACAACTGGCTTGCACGGGGGCGATCCCGTATAAATGCCCAACCTACCAGAATCATCGGAGCTTTCATGGCGGCAAATTTCTCGGGAAAATCAGTGATTGTCACCGGCGCGGCCAACGGGGTTGGGCTGGCGATTGCCCGGCTGTTTGCCGGTCTCGGGGCCAATGTGCTGCTCGCCGATGCCGACGAGGAAAAGCTCGCCGCCGAGGTTGAAGCGCTAAGCGAAAGCGCCGGCAAGGCGGTTTCATTTGCCGGAGATCTGCGCGAAAAACTGACCGTAAAAAACCTGATGGCCGCCACCATTGATGCCTATGACCGCGTCGATGTCTTGGTGAATGCCAGCAGGCAGGTGATGGCCGATGCACCACAGTCGGCGGGTGATGACGGTTTTGAACAGATGTTCCACCAAAATGCCACTGTCAATATGCGCCTGAGTCAGGCGGCCGCCAAGCGGATGATCGCCCAGAAAGAACCCGGCGCGATTGTGAACCTGTCATCAATTGCCGCGCAGGATTGCGTGCCGGATTCCATGGGGTTCAGTGTTGCCAGCGCCGCGCTTAACCAGCTTACCCGGTCAATGGCGGTTTCCTTTGCCCCGCATAATATCCGGGTAAACGCGGTGGCGCTGGGCAGCGTGATGAGCGGCAGCCTGCAAGCGAGCATCGCGCAGGATGAAGTGTTGCGTGACGAAATAATTTTCGCCACCCCGCTCGGGCGCATCGGGGAAGCAACCGAAGCCGCGCAGGCGGTTTTGTTTTTGGCCTCACCCGAGGCGAGTTTCATTACCGGACAAGTGTTGACGGTCGATGGCGGGCGCTCTCTGCTCGACCGGATGAGCCGGCTGGCCTACTGACCGCCAGCGTTAAACCGGCGGCGAAAAACGTCACCGCCTTATACTTATACCGCCGCTTTAAGCGCCGTGATCAGGTCGGTTTTCTCCCACGAAAACCCGCCATCGGGCTCGGGGGCGCGGCCAAAATGGCCATAGGCCGAGGTGCGCTGATAGATCGGCTTATTGAGGCCAAGATGCTCACGAATACCGCGCGGGCTCAGGTCCATCACTTTGGAAATCGCCTTTTCAACCTCAACCTCGTCTACCTGCCCGGTGCCGTGCAAATCAGCATAAATCGACAGCGGTTTCGACACCCCGATCGCATAGGCAATCTGCAAGGTGCAGCGCTCGGCCATGCCCGCGGCGACAATATTTTTGGCCAGATAGCGGGCGGCATAGGCGGCTGAACGGTCTACCTTGGTGGGGTCTTTACCCGAAAAAGCACCGCCGCCATGCGGAGCCGCACCGCCGTAAGTATCCACAATAATTTTGCGCCCGGTCAGGCCTGCATCCCCGTCGGGGCCGCCGATAACAAATTTGCCGGTCGGGTTCACGTGCCATTCGGTCTCGGCTGTAATCCAGCCCTGCGGCACCATTTCCAGAATATAAGGCTCAACAATAGCGCGAATATCAGCCGAGCTTTGCGCTTCGGACGCATGCTGCGTCGACAGCACAACCGAGGTCACTGCAACCGGTTTGCCATCCTCATAACGCACCGAAAGCTGTGATTTGGCATCGGGGCCCAAAAGCGGCTCGGCACCGTTCTTGCGCACTTCGGCGAGGCGGCGTAAAATCGCATGGGCATAATGCACCGGTGCCGGCATCAGTTCGGGCGTTTCGGTGGTGGCATAACCAAACATGATTCCCTGATCACCGGCACCTTCGTCTTTGTTGCCCGCCGCATCAACACCCTGCGCAATATCGGCAGACTGGGCATGCAGATAGGAATTGACCTTCAGGTTGGCCCAGTGAAAGCCCTCCTGCTCATAGCCGATATCGCGCACACAATCGCGGGCAATTTCCTCGACCCGTGCGATAACTTTACCGGGGCCACGCACTTCACCGCCGATAACCACACGGTCGGTGGTGGCAAAGGTTTCGCAGGCCACGCGCGCAAAGGGGTCTTCGGTCAAAAACGCATCCAGAATGGCGTCCGAGATACGGTCACACACTTTATCTGGGTGGCCCTCGGAAACCGATTCAGAGGTAAACAGGTAGTTTTTGCGGCTCATAAGGTTCTCCGGCGCTAAAAATTGTCGCGCCTTTATGCGCGGAAACGTGGCGGTTTTCAATAGATGTTTGCGGTGGTGTTAACGGTTGACTTTTCACCCGCCCGAAAGCGCAAAATACCCGCGATAAGCAGCGCCACAATGAGCAGATATCCCGGCCATGGCCCGGTTTTGGCCAGCAAGGTTGGTGGCAGCGGCTGTGGCAAAGCGGCATCCACATATCCCGCCTCCCCAAGCGGCAATGAGGCAGTAACCCGGCCAAACGGGTCCACCATGGCCGAGATCCCGGTATTGGCGGCGCGGGCCAATGGCAAGCCCTGCTCAATAGCCCTCACCCGCGCTTGCGCAAGGTGTTGATAGGGGCCGTTGAACACACCAAACCACGCGTCATTGGTGATTTGCACCAGCCACTCCGGGCGCGGGCCCGCCACCCCTTGTGGAAAAATCGCCTCATAACAGATGAGCGGCAAAAAAGGCGGCACTTCGGCACCTTTGATGATTTTCGGGCCAGTGCCAGCCGAATTGCCCATCCCCATGGTTTCAGCCAAAGCTTTGAGCCCCCAGTTTTCAAGCACGCTTTGAAACGGAATATACTCGCCAAAGGGCACAAGGCGGTATTTGTCATACACCGTCTCTATCTCACCCTGCCTGCCGAGCAGAAACAGCGAATTGAACACGCCGTTCAAGTCTCGCCGCCGCGCACCAAGGATCACCGGCGCCTGCGCCGCCGCGGTAATTTCATCCCGCACCAACGGCTGCTCATCGGGCAAATAAGCAATCGCGGCCTCGGGCCAGACCACCACATCCGGCGCACCGGGGGCGGCGCTAAATTCAAGCTGGCGGGAATAATAAGTCGATATAAAGGCCGGATCCCATTTTTTGGATTGTGTGGCGTTGGGTTGAATCAGGCGCACCGTCAAGCCGGTATCTGCCACCGGCAGGGTTTGTCGCCAAATGCCATAACCACTCAGGCTGGCCATAATCAGCACCGCCAGCACCGCGCCAGAACGGCTGAGCAAAAGCCCGCCCGAAAGCACTATTAAAAAGCCGAGCCCGTGCGCACCAACAAGCGAAACCGCCTGAATGACAGGGGTTTCAACCCAGTTATACGCCTGAAGCGCCCATGGAAAGCCGGTCAGCGCGGTGCTGCGCAGCAATTCGGCAAGGGTCCAGAAGCCGGCAAACACCAACGCGTTTGGCCAGCGCTGTGCCAGCGCAAAGCCGAGCCCCCAAAAAGCCGCCGCGCCGCCCGCCATCAGCACCAGCGCGAATGGTGCCATCCAGCCATAGCGCGCAATATCCACCAAAAACGGCTCGACAATCCAACTCAGCGTCAGGCCAAAATAGCCAAGTCCTGCTCCCCAACCGAGCGCAAAGCCACCTTTCCAGCAACAGGTTTGACGTAGCAAATAAAGCAATCCGGGCAGGGCAATCACAGCCAGCCACGGAAAATTAAACGGGGCCTGCCCAAGTGCAAGCGCCAGCCCGGCCAAAAAGGCCAGACCAAAGCGCCGCCATTTTGCACCGCTTCGCATCAGGGCTGCCCTTTCACCGGGTTCACGCCGCTTCGGCCTTGGCAAAGCTCACCCGCAGCCGCTTTATCCGGCGTGGATCAGCGTCAATCACTTCAAATTCATTGCCCTGTTCATCACAAATCACTTCACCCTGCACCGGCACCCGACCCGCCAGCATCACCACAATGCCGCCTAGCGTGTCGATTTCCTCGTCGAGATCATCGGGCAAAAGGTCCACCCCCGCCGCTTCCTCAATATCTTGCAGCGTGGCGCGGGCATCTGCCAAAAAGACCCCCGGCTTTTCCTCCACCCACAGGTCTGCTTCCACCTCGTCATGCTCGTCAATAATCGCGCCGACGATCTGCTCCAGCAGGTCCTCGATGGTAACCAGCCCGTCAACCCCGCCATATTCGTCAATCACCAGTGCCATATGAATGCGCTCCGACTGCATTTTTTGCAGCAACACCGAAATCGGCATCGAGGGCGGCGCATAGATAAGCGGGCGGATGAGCTTGGTCATGTCAAAGTTCTTGCCACGGCCAAACCCGTGCCGCAAGGCAAGGTCCTTCAGGTGGATCAGCCCCAGCGGTTCATCAAGTGTTTCACGATAAACAGGCAATCGCGTCAGCGAACATTTTGCGAAGGCCTCAACCACGTCATCAAGGGTCGCGCTCTCGGGGAGCGCCACAATATCGGCTTTATGCACGGCAATTTCGTCAATGCGACGGGTTTGCAGATTATGGAGGTTGAGCTGCATGGCGCGGGTCTGCGCCTCGACGATCTCGGGCGGGGATTCCTCTGGCTCGGCTGCAAACAGCCTGCTCCAGAAACTCTTTTTCGGTATGGCCAATGCCTGCGCGCGCTGCGCTGCACTAGAAGATCCGTCGGTTGTGTCGCTCATGGCTCCTTTTCCGTGTTGCCAATAATTGTCTAATATGGGTTATCAATACCCAGTTTTGCAAGGGCAATGATCTCGAGCGCTTCCATTTCTTCCGCCTCTGTATCATTCATGTGGTCATAACCGAGCAAGTGCAACACCCCGTGTATCACCAAATGGGTTACGTGATCCTGAACAGATATGCCTTTTTCCGCAGCCTCATGGGTGCAGGTATCGAAGGCAATCGCAATATCGCCCAGCCCGATTTCGGGCATGGCGCCCTTGGTTGGCGGGTTCTCTGTCGCCGGCCATGAAAGCACATTGGTCGGCACGGGCTTACCACGAAAATCGGCGTTGAGGCTGGCGATGCGGGCATCATCACAACCCATGATCACAATCTCGAAACCATACTCCAACCGTCCGGTAACCGCCAGCGCCTGCCGCGCCGCCGGGCCGGAAAGCACCTCTAGCCCCGCCGCTTCCCAGCGCGCATCTTCCAGAATCACCTCGATCATGTGCGGTTGGCTTTTTCGTAGGCGCGCACGATTTTGGCCACCATCGGGTGGCGGATCACATCTTTGGCCGTAAAGCGCGTAAAGCCGATGCCCTCGACCCCGTGCAGCACCCTTTCGGCCTCGACCAGCCCGGAAAGCACGCCCTTGGGCAGGTCGATCTGGGTGGTATCACCATTAATCGCCATGCAGGAACCCTCGCCCAGGCGGGTCAAAAACATCCGCATTTGCATGGTGGTGGCGTTTTGCGCTTCGTCTAGAATAATAAAGGCGTGCGAAAGGGTGCGGCCACGCATAAAGGCCAGTGGCGCAATTTCGATCTGCCGGTCTTCCATCATCTTCACCACCTGTCTGGCAGGCAAAAAATCATTCAGCGCATCATAAAGCGGCTGCATATAGGGGTCGACCTTTTCTTTCATATCCCCCGGCAAAAACCCGAGCCGCTCACCCGCTTCCACCGCCGGGCGGCTAAGGATAATTTTATCAACCCGCCCTTCCAAAAAATGCGCAACCGCAACCGCAACGGCCAAATAGGTTTTGCCGGTGCCCGCCGGGCCAAGGCCAAAAACAAGGTCATTTTCATGCAGGGCGCGCACATAGCTGGCCTGCACCGGGCTGCGCGGCTCTACGGTTTTTTTACGGGTG
>Ga0316205_10005785_pt1 | contig 10099 bp, 9 predicted proteins | sample 3monthpyrite_MG_FD_204941 | JGI IMG/M metagenome (GOLD analysis project Ga0316205, IMG submission 204941) | Microbial mat bacterial communities from mineral coupon in-situ incubated in ocean water Damariscotta River, Maine, United States -... | ecosystem: Environmental > Aquatic > Marine >...
CCCCGAGTTGTCTGGTACTGGGTGCGCACGAAATGCCGGTGCACATGCAGCAGATCATGAAACAGGCGGGCCATGATCTGCCAGACAGCAAGCCTGCCCTGGAAGTAAATCCTGAACATGCGCTGGTCAAGCGCATGGAACAGGAAACCGATGATGGGCGCTTTGGCGAGTGGTCGCGTCTGTTGTTTGAACAGGCCATGCTTAGTGAAGGTGGGCAGCTGGAAGATCCGGTTGCCTTCGTCAAGCGTACCAACAGCCTGTTGATAGGGTTGTCCTGATCAAGCGTTTAGCGGATTGAGCGACGGCGTACGCATCGACAAGTGGCTCTGGGCTGCGCGTTTTTATAAAACGCGCAGCCTGGCTGCCCAGGCCGTGACTGGCGGCAAGGTGCAGTTAAACGGCGCACGTGTGAAGCCTGCACGAGCAGTGAAAGTTGCAGACCAACTGGAGATTCGCAAGGACGGTTTCAGTTTTTGTGTTTCAGTGTTGGCATTATCCGAGCGTCGCGGTCCTGCCAAAATGGCTCAGACGCTTTACCAGGAGTCGCAAGATAGCGTGGAAAAGCGTGCTGTATTGCGCGAGCAGTATAGCCTGGCAAATGCCAGTACACCCCGGCCGGAGCATAAACCTGATAAAAAGGCGCGCCGACAATTGCGTAACCTGAAATGGTAATGCTGTGAGCCGCCCCGAAACCCCGTTACTGACGGTCGATATTATTATCCGAATGGCTGATCGTCCGGAACACACCATCGTTTTGATCGAACGCAAGTTCCCTCCGCATGGCTGGGCGTTGCCCGGTGGTTTTGTCGATGTCGGTGAGCGTCTCGAAGCTGCTGCGGTGCGCGAGGCGAAGGAAGAGACTTCTCTTGATGTACAGCTGGAGGTCTTGCTGGGTTGTTATTCCGACCCTGCCAGGGATAGTCGCGGGCATACTGTGAGTGCCGTGTACGTGGCGACAGCCAGTGGTGAGCCGAGTGCCCGGGATGATGCGAAGCGCCTTGCCTGCTATGCCCCGGAAGATTGTCCTGGGTTGGTATTCGATCACGACCTGATTATGAGCGATTATCTGAAATATGTGCGGACCGGACAGGTTGCATTGTTGCGATTAGATTAGGGCGTGCCCTGATGCTTTGAGTCTGGTGACTAAGCTGTTAACAGTAAGCCGGTTCGTGCACATAGGCACTGCGGCGCAAGTTGCTGAGTATGGTCAGAAAGGGGTCGGCCGTGGTGTCCGCGCTGACACAGAGAGCCGTTTGTTCAGAAGACTGGTGTCCACGCCATTGGTCTGACAACGCAGACAAATGGGTGCGTACCAGCGCCAGATCATAATTCCTCAGCGCCATGGCGATACGGGCTTCCTGTGCTGACCGGGCGCGAAACAACTGTGTCTGCTGACCAATGGTGTTCTGCACCAGTTCGGCGAGCCGGTCGTCATCTTCGACGTGCAGTATGCAGGGCATTCGTCCGGCCGACCGCTGGCCAGCCTGTTTTAGTGCAAATACCAGGCGCGCGTGATCGCTGGTGCGAGACAGCCAGTCAGGTTCGCTTTTCCCGTTATTGGTTTGCTGTGTTGTCGAGATGACCAGAACCGACATCCAGGGGTGTTCTTCGCGTAGTTCCATGGCGAAGGATATGCCATCACGATCTGCCAGAAGCAGGTCAATGGCAACCCCGTCATAGTGTTGCTGCCAAAGCAGTTCACGTGCTTCTTCAGCGGTGATGACGCAATCTACCTCAACACCTGCCGCCTGGAGACGCTGTGCTAAAGGGGTGAGTTTCTGTGTGTCTGAAGAACATAGCAGCAGACGTGAAATACTGGTTTTGACTGGTGGCATGTATGAATGATTCTGGATTATCTAGTACCACAAGGTAACGGCGATTCGAGCGAATTATTGAGTGGGTTTATGCGCGGATTTATGTGTTTCGAAAACGCGATTTAACCCGTTGTGTTTAGGTGGTTTTCTGAGAGTCGCCATGCAATTTTTGCGCGATCTGCGTACTATGTGATGCTTTAAGGGGAGGCGTCATACGGACGCCGGAATTTGGAGGAGACATGCGTCCATCCCAGCTTTTGACCATCCTGGAAACCGAGTTTCAGAGCGTTCAGCACGGTCAACATACACCGGTAATGCTGTGGGGGCCGCCGGGTGTCGGCAAGTCCCAGATAGTCGCCCAGGTGGCGGAACAGCATCAAGTGCCGGTTATCGATCTGCGTCTGTCGCAGATGGAACCCACCGATCTGCGCGGTATCCCGTTTCGAGTCGGTGATCAGGTCGAATGGGCAGTGCCTGCAATGTTGCCGGATGCCGGGCGCCACGGGCCTAACGGCGTGTTGTTTCTGGATGAGATAACGTCTGTGCCGCCCAGTGTTTCTGCAGCTGCCTATCAATTGATTCTGGATCGTCGGTTGGGTGCTTACCAGGTGCCGGACGGCTGGGCGATTTTTGCTGCCGGCAATCGGCAGGGAGATCGTGGCGTGACCTATAGCATGCCTGCGCCGCTGGCTAACCGCTTTTCACACTATGAACTCGACGTTAATCTCGATGACTGGGTTGCCTGGGCGTATGGCCAGGGCATCGATGAGCGCCTGATCGCGTTTCTGCGTTTCCGGCCGGAATTGTTGTTCGAGTTTGATCCTGCGCACAACCCGGTTGCGTTTCCTTCACCACGTTCCTGGGAATTCGCCCATCGGGCGTTGCAGAAGTTCAACGGCCATTCCGATGTTCTGGTCGAGGCGCTGCAGGCCTGTGTAGGTCCGGCTGCCGGTATCGAGTTGCATGCTTTTGTCGATAATCTCGATAAGTTGCCGGACATCGACGCTATCACGCGTGGGGAGTCGGTACCGGTTCCCAAGGAAACCGATTTACAGTATGCCGTTGCTACAGCATTGGTTGGACGGGCTATCCGGGCACAACAGAGCGCTGATGCCAACACGGTGCATGGACATATTATTGATTATGCGGGCAAGTTTCCGCAGCGCGAGATGGGCGTCATGCTGATTTCGGATATGCACCGCGCCATCGGTCAGGACCTCTTCCAGGTTCCACAGTTTTCCAAGTGGGCCAAGGCAGTGTCTGACGTCATGCTGTTCGACATGTGACTATCCGGTTGCGAAGGGTGCAAACTTGAGCGACGAAATTGAAACCAAACTCAGTGCCGCGCGAACCCGCCTGATCCTGGATCGTCCGTTTCTGGGTGCGCTGGTACTTCGTTTGCCGATAAAGGCAGTCAAGCCAGAGCGTTGCAAGAGCATTGGTACCGACGTGCGCGCGCTCTACTACAACCCCGAATACATTAAAAACCTGACTCTGGATCAGACGCAGTTTGTGCTGGCGCACGAAGCATTGCATTGTGCCTTGTCGCATTTCGCACGTCGCGAACATCGTGTAAAGCATCGCTGGGATATTGCCTGTGATATGGCGATCAATCCGCTACTGATCAAGGACGGACTAAAGCCGCCGCCAGGCGTGCTGCTTAAAAGTGGTTTCGAAGACATGATGGCCGAGGAAATCTATCCTTATATCGATGACGATATGGAGGAGGAGACACACGACGACCATTTTTACGATCAGGAAAACAAGTCTGGCGGCGCATCTGGTGGTCAGCCGCTCGACCAGGATCAGGATAGCGAGCAGGGTGGTGGTAGCGGGCAAGGGCAGGCCGACTCTGATCAGAGCGGTGACGTGCCGCGACCGCTTTCGGAAACCGAGCAGGAGCAGTTGGAGGTCCAGTGGCGACAGCGTCTCGCTGGAGCCGCGCAGCAGGCCATGCAGGCAGGCAAGCTGGGCGCGACCATGGCACGTCTGGTCGAGCATCTGCTGCAGCCGCAGTTACCCTGGCGTATGCTGCTCGCACGCTACATGACCGCTGCAGCGCGTGATGATTACAGCTATCAGCGGCCTTCCCGCCGCGAAGGTAATGCCATACTCCCGACCTTGAAGAGCACGCAAGTTGATGTGGTGGTGGTACTCGATACCAGCGGTTCGATTAATGACACTGAAATGCGGGAGTTTATTTCTGAAATCGATGCGATCAAAGGACAGATGCGGGCCCGGTTGACGTTGCACGCCTGTGACGCCAGGCTCTGCGAGCACGGGCCATGGATCTATGAGCCCTGGGAAGAATTCAGCATGCCGGATAATCTTTACGGTCGCGGTGGCACGCGGTTTGTACCGGCTTTCGAGTGGTTGGAGCAGACGGGGCAACAGCCCGATCTGCTGGTTTATTTCACTGATGCCGAAGGTGAATTTCCCAAAAGCGAGCCGGGTTTTGCGGTGCTCTGGTTGATCAAGGGTAGAGGCAAGGTACCCTGGGGGCAACGAATCCAGCTTAACTGAAGCCGTGTTGGCTAAAGTCTTCCATAAAGAATATGCCGTACCCGGCCGCTAACCGGTTGTTGCAGCCTCATCTTGTCTGCAGCTGAGAACGGATACCCATTCCTGTACGGACGCTAGTCAATTACCTTTCAGTACAACGCACGGTTGGCAGGGTCTCGTAACGATGGCAATAGTCCTTGAACCCGAAGGTTCCAGATCTGTCGAAAGGCGGATCGAACAGGTCTACGAGTTGCCCCCGATGCCTGATTTAGGACGCCGCATTCTGGGGCTGCAATCAGATCCGAATGCCGGTGCGCGTGAACTCGCCGACATTGTTCAACTGGATCCCAGCCTCGCCGCGCAGGTGATCCGCTACGCAAGTTCTTCCTACTATGGTTATACCGGTCGTATTACTAATATCCAGGAGGCTATCTCCCGGGTACTGGGCTATGACATGGTTATGAATCTGGCTATCGGTCTGGCTGCAGGTCGTTCGTTCTGTATTCCCGAGAAGGGGCCACTGGGTTTAAAGAGCTTTTGGGAGCATGCCATTATCAGTGCCGTGTTAATGCAACGGCTTAGTGCAGTAATGCCGGAAGGCATGCGACCGTCTCAGGCCCAGTGTTATCTCTGTGGCCTGTTACACGATTTTGGCATATTGCTGTTGGGGCATCTGTTTCCGCCGGAGTTTCAGCTGTTAAATAAACTGGCACAGGCAAACCCAAAGCAGTCAGTAGCCGAACTGGAATCCCGGTTGCTGGGTATGGGCGAGGCTCGTGAGATGATCGCGATGGGGCATGCTCGTATCGGCGCCTGGCTAATGGAAGCCTGGCAAATGCCGGGTCCTCTGCGTATTGCGCTGCTTGAACACCACAACACAGAATATATGGGCGAGTACGAATTGCTGGTTCATCTGGTTCAGCTCAGTGATTTCCTGCTTCAGCATGAGGGCGACATGCCTGATGTCAGCGAGTTTCCTGAATTCAGCCTGCGACTGTTGCAGCTATTGCCGGAACAGGCTGAGGAGATTTATCTGCAGGTGATGGATGGGCGCTCTGAGCTGGTGGCAATGTCGCGTCAGCTGGTAAGCAACTGCGCCGTCTGAATTCTGCTCCCTGCACTGGCCGCGGAGCATTCGGTTGTTTGGTCAGGCTGCTTGTTCCCTGTTGGTGTCAAAAATGTGTCGTTATATGGGGGATGCCGGCTTTGAATAGTTGTGGAAATCGGCTGGTGTAGTATTAAGAAATAAGCTTACTACTGTGTAAGAAAAGTGCGCATTAAATTACAATCGGGTGGACTGGACAAATGTCTATTCAATGGCGTTAGGGCGCTATAATACTGAAAAACCTGTCAAAAAAATGCCGCCAGTATACCCTGAATCAAGCTGCCCGGTGAATAATTTATCCAGATATTTCAAAAGCTTTGATTTTAACTTTAGAATTCGTCCAATTCGCTGTTTGTCCTTTGTGGTTAACGGGAGTAACGTTCAAGATATGCTACCTGCAACCGGAGCATAACCGGGCAGTCAGCGCATAAGAAGAGCGTAAGAAAACCACAATAATTAATTAGGTGTCGCGGGAGTTTAATCAGAGCATGGGTGCAGCCGATATTCGCGGTCTGGAAGCTACGGGCGTGCACAAGGTCTTGTGCCTGCTGGATGCTTTGCGCCATTCCAAGACCGGTGCGGTTATTTATCGCCAGGTAGAGCGCATGCTGGAAGACCAGCTCGAAAGCCATCAAACCGTTGAGAAAGCCTATCTGACGCTCGTCACCCAACTTCTGGATGCCTATATTGGGCACTTGCGCGATGGCTCGCCAATGCAGGTGCAGGTGCGCTTGCTACAGGCAAGATTACAGCCACCCTTAACCGCAAGTGACCTGGCAGTATTAAATGATTACGTGGAGCTTTACGCCAGTCAGATTGAGGCTGTGAAGCAGCTTGACTCTGAAATGTTTCGTCAGGCCGTTGAGCCCCTGTTGGCTTCGTTCGGGATTATCGATAAAGCGCCAGAAGATATGGATCCTGGTTTAAAGGCCGCTGCCCAGGCAATTGATGTATCCAGTGAGCTTCCGCTTGAAGAATTTGAAACAGACCTGACGGCGGGCACAGCGGTACAAGAAGTCCTGGAAACGGCCCTGCCGGATGATTTTAGCCCGGACACCGGGGCTTCGGTGCCTTCTGAAGACCGCCTGCCTGATGGTAGTTACGAGGATTTCTGGGATGCTGATGAAGAGCCATCGGAGGCTGCTTCTGAAGAACAGTCGGGTACTAGCGGTGAAGCGGAAACTTTCGGTACCGGCATGCTGTTATCTGACTCAATGGAGTCAGGTAATGAAAGCAACGATAATGTTGAAAACCAGGTCGATACTGCTTACCGCAGTCACCTTGATTCGAAGCGCCGTGATATTCAGAAGTTACAGTCAACATTGGCCCAGCAGGTATTGGGTACCATTGCCCAGAACGAGGAGTTTGGTGTATTGCTGGAAGTTGTGCTTGGCGAGCTGCGCCAGGCGGGCGAGGGTAACGAGCTTCAAGACCTGCGTTGGACTCTGATCAGGGAGATTGAGAAACTGACCAAAGGTCATCATGAACTCGCCGAACAGCTCGACAGCACGCATCATTACTTACAGTTGATCGAGACAGACAGTCGTCAGCTAAGCGATGAGTTGACGCGTGTAAGACTGCTCAGCCTGACCGATGAACTGACCGGCTTGCCCAACCGGCGTGCCTTTCTGCGGCGAATCGAAGATGAAGTTGCGCGTGTGCAGCGGTATGGTTTTCCGTTGTCGCTGGCGCTCATTGACCTTGACCACTTTAAACAGGTCAATGACAGGTATGGGCATGCAGGCGGTGATGAGGTGCTGCAGAGCTACTCAAAAAACATCCTGTCTATTTTTCGTCATCACGATCTGGTGGCGCGTTACGGTGGCGAGGAATTTGCGGTTCTATTGCCAAATACAGATGCTGAGGGTTCATTGCGCGCCCTTACCAAGGTCAAAAACCGTGCTGGCGAAACCCGCTGGCAGGCCAATGGTGACCTGATTCCTGTACCGACATTCTCGTCAGGTGTTTCACTGTACAAACCCGGTGAGACGGCCAGCGCCTTTATCGAACGGGCCGATAAGGCGCTGTACCGGGCAAAAAGGCTGGGCCGGAATCGTGTAGAGATGGACGCGACTTATAGCAGTGATGCCGGTGGGACCGGTCCCGCCAAAGGGCCTGAAATCACTGCTCCCGTGCAGAAAGAAACATCCTGAGCGTCGATCTGTCCTGATCCTGACGCTGTCGTATGCGATTCCGGGGTTTTACCGGCCGGTGTACAGTTGGTACACTTCCGCCTGATTTCCGCGACTAACCCTATCAGCAGGTATCCTTCATGGCGGCCATTGAGCTTAGCAACGACAATTTTCAGGAAACGATAGAGAACAACGACATCGTCCTTATCGACTTCTGGGCTTCCTGGTGTGGTCCCTGTCAAAGCTTTACACCTGTATTTGAGGCCGCTTCGGAGAAGAATCCGGACATGGCCTTTGCCAAGGTCAACACCGAAGAGCAGATGGAGTTGGCAGCAAATTTTCAGGTACGTTCAATTCCCATGCTGGCTATTTTCAAGGAGCAGGTCATGGTTTATGCGCAGCCCGGTGCGTTGCCGGCCTCATCGCTGGACCAGCTGATTGAGCAGGTAAAGGAGCTTGATATGGACAAGGTCCGCGCGGATATCGCCGAGCAGCAGAAAAACAAGGCCTGAGCTGGCTGATTCCTTGTGCGTTCCCCATAGATCGGGTGTTTGTTTTCAGTCACCCCGGCTCAGGCAAAATCGCTGAATGGCTGTACAGTAACGGGTGATCCTTGCTCCGCGCCTGCGTTTTCTGCGTCCAGAATCACGAAACAGTTTGCCTTGCTCATGGAGCTGAGAACATGAGAGCCCTGTAGCCCGGTGCTGCGAACTGCCCACTCACCCTGATCATCCCTGTATAGCACACCGCGCTGAAATTCTGTGCGTCCCGGCGCTTTCTTGAATGTTTCACCGGCAGACACCCGAATCAGCAGAGGCGAACGTTCATTCAGGCCGTTCAATTTGTGAATCGCTGGCAGTACGAACTGATAAAAAGTCGCCATCACCGAAACCGGATTACCAGGCAAGCCGAAAAAATACGCCTGCCCGAGGCGTCCGAATGCCAGGGGTTTGCCGGGTTTCGTGGCCATTCGCCAGAGCGAGACTTCGCCCAGTTCATCGAGCGTCGCAGTGACATAGTCAGCTTCACCTACAGACACGCCACCGGAAGTGATTACCAGGTCAGCCGTATCGGCTGCCTGTTTGAACGCTGCGCGCACGGCTTCGCGATCATCGGGTATAACGCCAAGGTCGTGAACTTCGATGCCGGCATTATTGAGCAGACCAAACAGGGTGTAACGGTTACTGTCGTAGATCTGCCCCGCCTGCAATGCGCAGCCAACACTGGTCAGTTCATTGCCGGTGGAAAAAAAAGCGACTCGAATCCGGCGTTGTACATTGACTTCACTGACACCGACCGATGCAAGCAGGCCGATTTCCGCCGGCCCGATGCGGGTACCGGGTTCAAGCACAGTGTCGCCACAACGTATGTCTTCTCCGGCGTAACGGACATTCGTGCCTGCACCTATGCTGCAGTCCTGCTTGAGGGTGATACTATCGCTCTCGCGGGTGACGTATTCCTGCATGACAACTGCATCGGCTCCCTCTGGTATGACGGCGCCAGTCATTATTCGCACGCATTCGCCCTGATTAACGTGGTCAGTAAACGGAGAGCCGGCAAAACAGTCACCGACAATTTTGAATGTGCCAGCCTGGTCTGGGTGGCAGTCCGTACTGCGCAATGCGTAGCCATCCATCGCTGAGTTACTGAATGGCGGAACATCGATAGCCGACACGACCGGCTGCGCCAACACGCGGTTAAGCGCAGAACGTATGTGTAACTGTTCGTGGCCTTCGATAACCTGGATGGCGTCAAGTATGCGTTGCCTGCCGTGTTCAACGCTTAACAGACTATCGGTGCTATCCATGCAGCAGTCATGGTCAGTAGGGGCACTCATAGAATACTTTTAATCATCAGAATGAGGCCGCAGTGTAACATGGCAACAGCAATCCGATGGTAATGTGGTAGGGTATTAAGCGTGCGAAATTTACTTGAACAAACTTATGCGGCTTGCTGACAGAAGGGTGTCTCTGGTACGGCGGTGTACAGATGATGATGTATCTGTTATCGACCATTTCGCAGATACTCTCTGGCTCGAGAACGGTCTGAGCGAGAACACCCTGGCGGCTTACCGGCGTGATCTCTACCGTCTGGCAGCCTGGCTGAAGCCGCGTCAGCTGGCCCTGGTGGAAGCCACACCGGCGGATTTGCTGGCGTTTCTGGCCGAACAGCGTCAGACCGGGCATGCACTGCGCAGTACCGCGCGGCTGCTGTCCAGCTGGCGGCGTTTCTACCGGTATCTGGTGCGAGAGGGACGCCGTAAGGATGACCCGACAGCAAATATTGAATCGCCAAAAATGGATCGTCCGTTGCCACATTCGCTGAGCGAAGCCGAGGTTGAAGCGCTGTTGAAGGCGCCAGATGTGGAACAGTCAATCGGTTTACGGGATCGTGCCATGCTTGAACTGCTGTACGCCAGTGGCTTGCGGGTGTCTGAACTGGTTGCGTTGAGTCACGATCAGCTCAATCTGGGGCAGGGTGTTGTTCGGGTGATGGGGAAGGGTAACAAGGAACGCCTGGTGCCGGTAGGTGATGAAGCGGTGATC
>Ga0316205_10005787_pt1 | contig 10096 bp, 21 predicted proteins | sample 3monthpyrite_MG_FD_204941 | JGI IMG/M metagenome (GOLD analysis project Ga0316205, IMG submission 204941) | Microbial mat bacterial communities from mineral coupon in-situ incubated in ocean water Damariscotta River, Maine, United States -... | ecosystem: Environmental > Aquatic > Marine >...
GCTTGCCAAGTGCCCTGCTTCTTCTGGTCGTAGCCGAAGGGGTTACTCATCGTCTTCCCCCCTGGGCGCTTCTTTGCCAAGCTCACGCCACCAGTGATTGAACCTCAAATGAGTACTACTACCACGCCACCAGTGATTGAACCTCAAATGAGTACTACTACTCCCGCGACACTTCGAGATTAACGCGGTCAGCGCAGCGTGAAGTCGCTCGTCATCCTGATCTGAGCAGCAACAACCAAAGAGAATATTGACACTCTCTTCGATGTCGCGGAAATTACCTTCACAGGTAGTGGTCTCTGACTTAGCCATTCTCTTCCCCCCGCCCGTCGCTGGTGTCGCTGGGCGCGGCGAGTGTTTCGGTTGCTGAGTCGTAGCCTATTTGCGCGGCCTCAATCGCGCCCTCAAGAAAGGTCTTAAAGTGCTGTCCTCCGTAGTTGCGCATGTTGTTTCCCACCCAGAGCAAAGAACCGTTGCCTTTCATGGAGACCTCCAACGCCTCCCTCAGCTCCTCCACGCGGGCCTTCAGGGTGTCGTTCTTGGCAGCTTCCTCTGTGAAGTTGAAGACGGTGGTTGCGAGTGTTGCCTCAAGCTCCGCGATGCGTTTGTCCTTCTCGGCGTAGGCTTTTGCGTGATCCGTGATCTGCTCCCGCTGCATCTCCATGAAGTGGTCAACCTTCGCCTCTACAGCAGCCGCGCACTCCTTGGCGATGAGAGCGTCGATGGCGTGGGCTTTCTTGTGATCATACCCCCACCACTCCTCCGACCGTGCCAATTCCTGAGCCCTCGCACTCGGCTCGTTCTTGTCGGTCATTTCGTCTCCCCCAAGTCTATTGGATACCCGCGTTCGAATACCCCCAGAAATCCCTTGTTCACCCACGCCACCTTACCTGCGTCCCATACAAAGTGTAGAGGCCCTACTTGCCCAAACTGAAGAGCAAGGCAGGAATATTGTCCAGCACTGGTTTTGAGGAAATCCCTTAGCGAATTGCCCCCGCCAAGTTTTTGCCCGTCCCCTTTGCATTCCCAAACCATTATGCTGTTCTTCCCGTCGAACTCTATGGTTTCGTCATAGCAAATCCTATCCAGTAAACGACCAATAAAACTCATCTAATCGACTCCCTCAGCCGCTCCAACCTGAATGATCTGACAATCAAATGACAACGCAGCCGCCATGTCATTGGCGAGGAAGTGGTCAGCATCTCGGAAGCAATGAAACACCTTCGCTTCGCTGACGACTTCTGTGAATTCGACGTAGATGTTGTTGTGCTGATCGACGCCCTTGACGAACTTGTCTTTGTATTTGATGAGCCAGAGTACCGGTGTACCGGCACGAGTCGCGAGCAGTGCTTTCATTTGGATGGTGAGGTTCTCGATCACAACGCAAGCGTCACCGCCCTGCATCTCACGGCTATCGCAGTACATTCCCGGCCCTTGATACTCCTCGACTATGCGCAAGGCGTCTTCAAGCAAGCCCTCAAGCTTCTCCACGCGGGCCTTGAGCCCCGCGCTCAGCTTGGCCCAGTGAGCGTCGATGGCGTGGGCAAGAGCAATGTCATCTGCGTCAAAACCTTCGTCCTCAAGAATCAGGTATCCGCCTACAATCTCCATCGCCTCCGCACTCGGCTCGTTCTTGTTGGTCATTGGTTTCTCCATCCGTTGAGTCGTTGCTGGTCTGGGATAGTGATGATTACACCCAAAGTACTCCTTGGTTTTAAGGGTGCGTCTTAGGTCATGACTCATGCCAATGGCGGCGTAGGCATTACTGCAATCGCCTAAATCAGTGCCACTTTCAGTTCGCCAGAATTCACACGTTTTGCACTCCATCACTTCCTCCATCCGTTGAGTCGTTGGTGTCGTCGAGTGTCGTCGGTCATTGCTTCTCGCTTTGCTTACAGATGTAACTCATGAATTCCTGGAACAGCACAAGGACAAAGAATGTGGCAAGGAACCATGGACTCCACACCCCAAGACTGCACATAACGAGTGAGACAGCGAACATCAATTCTGCGAACGTAAGTGGTTCTTTGTATCTGGTTGGCATTGCGCTCGGCTTCGTGTCGTCGGTCATCTGATCGCCTCCAGCTCCGTAAGAATGTTTTTCACCCACGCGCTGCCATTGGTCGCGTCACGAGCGCCGATGGTGTTGATGTCGCGGGGTGTGCCTGATGCAACATGGTGCAGATAGCAGCCAGCGTACTTCTGAAACAGCCTTGACTGATGCTCATACAAAGGGTGCTGGAGCAACCGAAGTGCTGGCAGCAACCACGCGGAGTTCGACAAGAAGAATGCCTTGGTCTGCACGGTGTGATATCGATAGCGGACGCATCTGAATTCCCCGTACTGCTCGCTGCCGTAGTCCGACAGAATGGTGTCCACCACAGTTGTCAGTTCGCTGTGCGATGGACCGATGCCCTTGAGATTGGGGCGCAACTCCCACACGCGGCAGATGTCCGCGACAACTTGCAACTGCATCCATGGCGATTCTTCGGCGGCACCACCGTTGCCAAGATTGGGCCAAACCCAGTTGGTGCGATCAAGCTGGAACTTGTACTGGTTCAGCATCGCCGCGCATTCGAGATCCATATCAGCGGCCAAGTCGGGAATGCAGATGGCAACGTACGCGGCGTTGGACAAGTTGCGAGTGCCCTCGCGTGAGCCCCAAAATCCCTTCCACGTTTTGTCCAGCGGCAAGTCTTTCCAGTACTGGGCTTCGGCTCGGATCATCTCCTCGAAGAACGGGTGGCGATCAGTCAGCAGCCAGCCCATGATCAAGTTGAGCACATAGAACTTGGACGGCGGCATACGGTTAGTGCTGCCGACAGTCATGTGCCCCTTCTCGTCACGGCTTCCACCTCGCTTCGGCCCGTACCAGACTCGACCGTAAGCACAGTGCGCGACCAGTTGCTCCAGCAGATACGGCCACATCTTCTCGCGCTCAACTGGGTCAGCGGTCAAGATGAAATTCATGCCGTGCCACCAGAGCTGGTTGTAGTGCCAGTTGTTCAGCCCGTTCGCTTGGGTGCGGAAACAGACTTCATCGTACCAGCCGCGCTTCGGTGAACCGCCAGCGTAGTAATCGAAGTGACGTTGCAACCAGCCGAAGTCTGTGTCCTTGGTCGGCGTCTTGCGGGGCAGATCGTCGTCCTTGAAGAAGCTGAGAAAGTGACGAAGCCGCGCCCACTCTGGTTTCTCGATGGCGGCGATATTCGTGGTGTTGAAGATCAACTGCTTGACTTGATCCACGAGCATCGAACTTGGCGCGTTCCATGTGCCGTCGTCGTGCAAGATCGGCAGTACTGCACCATCAGGCAACATGTGCTGAGAGCCATCAGCTTTCGGCGCGATGTAATGTGTCGCGTCTGATGATCGACATGGCAGCGGTCGCGGCAACGTGTCGTCGTATGGCACTGAGTCGAAATAGTTGTCGCCGCTGTCTGCGCCCAGTCCGGTGAGACCTTGGAACGACTCGACTGCTGGTATGTATGTCGGATTCTTCATTTGGTTTTCCTTGTCAGCTTCGCCAAGCGATACGCCTCGGTGGTCGTGTCCCGCAGCTCGATGGGTTCGCCGCTCTCGTCCTCAACGTCCCAGTCGGGCGGCAGTTCGTCGGCGGTTTTGCACGCGACCATCGCAAACAGAATGTACGTCAGCACCACGGCCATGATCACCCATTGGTAGTAAGCCAGCCTCTCTTGCGTTGCGTCTTTCATCTCACTCCTCCAGTTCTGGTAATTCAGTAAACGTCACTTCCGTCCTCGCCGACTCACCTTGAGCGCAGCGGATTTTCTTGGCGCGGAGTTTTGCCACTTGGCCGTCGTCCGCGAACACGATCTTGTTGCACCCGTCCAGAATCAGCTTGGACAGATTATCCACATCTGGGACGCTCGTGTGCCATTCGCGTTTAGCTGGCGTCCGTTTCCTGTGTGCGGATTTCGGACACGGCATGTAGAACACGATGGTCGCCGACACGGGGCCGGTCATCGGCTTGCCACCCCGCATGGCAATCTTCGCCATCAACGCCACGCGACTTTTGGCGTACACGCACTTCTTCGGGTCGTACATCCGCACCTTGGTCGAGCCCTTGCGGACGGATGCGCGGGGGCGCTGTTGGGGGACGGGTGCGCCGGACACGGTGAATGAGATCACTCGCCCACCTCCCCGATGCGGCCAATGCCGTCAGTTAATTTGGAAACATTCTGCTGGCCGAGATTCAACCTCTTCGCCGACTCTGGAAGTCGCGCCACATCCAGCTCCCGCTTTTCCATCTGGTCGTAAATCCGAATGGCATTGGATCGAAGCACATCGCGGTTCACTTCGTCGCGTGAAATTGCTCCCCAGCCGCCCAGCTTTCGGGCCAGCACTTCGGTGATCGGGAACTTGGCTTTCCACCCCCCGAAATCCACCTGGGATTCGTGGTACTCCCAGTTGTTGATTCCCTTGACGATGTCCTCGAAGATGTCGCCGATATCTGGTTCATCAGTCACGGCATTCTTGGCTTTATCGAGAGCATCCAGAATATGGACCGGAGTCACATTGCGCTCACGATGCGTTCTAAGCGTCATGTCGGTCGCCGCGACAAGTTCGTCATGTGACATGCCCGAAAGCGTTCTGAGCCAAACCTGGGTGGCCACAGCGAAGTTGTGCTTGCCATCCACTGAGCGTTTCAGGTCTGGATAGACATGACATAGCTGCAACAGCAAAGTCTGTATCGTTTTCTCGTTAATCATGAGTCCCCCCGATGCAGGTCAGCAACGTGCTTGACCATGTCCCATGCGCCTTCGGCATCTCGCTCAATCGTCTGGAAGTTCTGAACGAAGATCGAAAATCCCTTGCCCTTGCACCACTTGTGGTCGAATGACATCTCCATGGCATCTGGGATTCTCTGCCAGTTCGATTCCTTGTTGGCCTTCTTGTCGGCTTCGGCGATGCCTTCGATCAACCTTTTGGCCCCGTCGTACTCCCTCCCCTTGGCGAGCCTGACATATTCGTCGCCAGTCTTAGTTTTGTAGATGGCGTCATATGCCATCAAGACTTCGTGGGGGGTGGGCTGCTTGGCTGTGGTGAATGGCTGAGATGAATCGAACAAAGTCGCTTGCGACAGTTCTTCTTTCTTTCCATTCTCTTCCTTCCTTCCATTCCATTCCATTCCTTCTGTGGTTATGGACTGACGTTCTGGTGACGCTTGGGTGACATCCGCCTGACGTTTGGGTGACGTTTTGCGCTTGGCCGCTGTCTTCTTTTTCTTCTTAACTGGTTGTGGTGAATCATCTTCCATGAATCCACAGTTGACCAGATACAAGACTGTCTTTGCTACAAGCGGCTCTGGGAACCTCAAGATTCGTGCGAGAGATGTCGATGTGTGTGGCTGGCCCGTGGACTTATTCAAAGTGCCACGCGGGTGACACTTGGATGCCACCTTGATGATACCCAAGTGACATCCGACCATCGCTGGGCCGTCATCCTCTTCGACCAGTTCGCAGTAGATATCGTCATCGAATGAGTTGGATATCGCGATCCATCTGGCATTCTCCACCTGACGGGACCGAGAGTTCTCATAGAGCTTGTCCCAGTCTTTAATCCTGAGCGTCATGGATAACGTCTTTCTGATTTTCGGCTGCCTCGTGTGGCGCGACCCACTCGCAATAGGTCATCCAGAACTGGCCGGGGGTGATGTAGTGATCCTTTAGATCCTGAATGAGCAGGTAGAACGTCTCTTCCATTGATTCTGGGCTCATGTATTTCAGAACTTTGTCCCAGATGTGGAAGCGGTCGCAGTCGTCGCTCATGTTTTCCGGCTTCATCTTTGGAAGAGCCAGATCTATAGCCTTCATGAGACCAATGGTGCCTCTGATTCTCATTCCTCCACCCCCTTCCTGAACGACTCCACGAACTCTGTCGGGAAGACGTACAGTCGCCGAGTCTCTGTCTCGTAGATGTAATTGGCCTCTTCGCGGTCTTCGCGAACCCAGTTTCGGATGACTTGGCCGCTTACGCCGACCAGCTTGCCGATCTTCTCGGCCCCCCAGACTGGGATTTCGGTGTTCTTTTTACTCATGGCGGGATCTTATACAGATCCAATCAACTCGTCAAATGTAAAATCTTCAGTTATTTTCGATAAGCAACTTGACCCCCACGCCGACCCATGGCAAGGTCTCACCACAGGAGGCATGAAATGATCAAACACCCCGACCCGACAACCTGCCAAGAGTGCGGCGACAAGCTGGAGAAAGCCAAGCCCGAGCTTGGGCTGTGCTGGGGCTGCTACGAGGCCCAGTGGATGGGCACGACTTTGGGCTGGGACCGCAAGTGCGAGTTCTGGAAGATCAATCAAGTGAAGCGAGAGCAGGAGTGGAATGATGCCACATAATCGCGTGACGACTGGGCGGCTTCGTGATCAAATCACCGCTTTGCATGAACGGATTGCGGCGTTGCAAGCTGCCGCGAGAGATCAAGAGCGCAGCCATGTGCTGCTGATCGGCGCAATTGCCATGTCTCAGGGCGGCTACGTTGACGTTGACGACAAGTTTCTGATCGAAGCCGATGGATGCACAGTGACACCCGTTTGGCACAAGAATTACACGCGGTACGAGGCGATTCCAAAGAAGACAGGAGTGGAGCGATGAGTGACTACAACCCCCACGACGACGAATGGGAAACGGTTCTGCACACTGCTGGCACAGGGCAGCCGGGTACGCAAGTCGTTCAATTCGACACTTACAGAAGAGGCGAGTACCGAGTCCAATTCAGGCCGTTCCCCGAGCCAGAACCAGAGCCCGAGCCCGAGTACGTTGTGTTCCAGAAGGTGACGATTGACGAGGGCGATTTCCATATCGGCTCAATCCCAATACCGCTTGACGAGACACACGTTCTTATCGAAGCCCCAGACCACAAGGCGATAGAAAAGGACAACCTTGATGACTACGTTTAACCCCCACGACGACGAGGCCCAATCATTGGCCGCTGGCCGGGACGCTTACCGCGATCTCATGGCGATCTTGGTGGACCCAGATGAGGAGAGTGAGGATGACTAACGACGAACGCCTGAAAGAAAACGCCCAACTCGTGCGGGAACATGACGAGATTATTGCGCGGAAAACTGACCGCGCTGAGTATCTAAAGAACTTGGACGAAGCGGTCGATGAAGCAATTATCGACATCGAAGAAGCGGCTCACGCGGTCAAGCGGCTGGGCTTTCTCACGGTCGCGGCCAAGATCAAGAGTCTGGGCGATGAGTTGATCTTTGAGACAACGGCGGTAATCAAAGCAGAAACAGCGGGGACTGTGACAAATGAGTCTGACTGACGAACAACTGGCAGAGCGCACCAAGGGGCTGGGCGGCACGGATATCGCGGCAATTCTTGGGCTCAACGATTACCGTGGGCCGCACGATGTCTACAACGACAAGCGCGGGCTGGTCGAGCCTTTCGCGGGCAACAAATTTACGGAGTTCGGCAACCGCATGGAGCCGGTGATCTTCCAGTGGTACGTCGAGAAGCGCGGAGATCGGTGGGCAACCGCGAACGACCAGCAGTTTATCCACCCCGAACATAAGTGGATGCGTGGCATCCCAGACGGCATCATCTACGACAAGAATGACAAGCCACAGGGCATCGTCGAGATCAAGACGGCCAACTGGCGGCAAGCGGACAAGTGGGGACCAGAGGGCACGGACGTTATCCCAGAGGCGTACTTGATCCAGGTCGCTTGGTACATGGCAATCTTGGACGTTGACTACACCGACGTTGTGGTGTTGCTCGACCGCGAGTTCCAGACGTACCGCATCAACCGCTCGATACCGTTGGAGAATGAGTTGATCGCAGCGGGCAAAGCGTTCTGGGAAGATCATGTGCTTGCTGGAGTGCCACCCGAACTGGACGGCTCGGAAGACTGCTACGAAGGCTTGCAACACGGTGCGGCGAACGAAGGCGAGATCGAATCTACGGATGAGATCGACCAGATTGCCAAAGACTATCGGCTTGTCAAAGAGCGTCTCGCCAAGTGGGAGAAGACCGAGAAGTTCATGCGCAACAAGCTGGCCGACAAGATTGGTGATAACGCCAAGAAGGTGCGCGGCGACTGGGGATCGGCGACATGGGTCCATGTCAAGGGATCGGTCAAGACCAACTGGGAAGCTGTCGCTGCTGAACTCAAGCCCGACGACGAGGTGTTGGCGCGGCACACTCGGACAACCAATCGTAAACCATATTTCAAGGCGACTTTTAAGAAGGTCGCGAAGACTGAGGAGGGTGAAGATGACTAAGTGGATACTGATCGATGAAGTGGCTGGCATCGACAAAGAAACATGGGACGAGGTGTGGCGGATGTGGCTCGAATACGAAGAATCCGCCAAACAGGATGAGCAGGAGGAAACAGAGTAATGGCTATCCAAAGCTACAACGAGAAGGTCGGGAGCATCCGTTCGATGCTCGAAGCCAACGAAGAGAAGATCGCCGAGATCATGCCGAAGCATGTGACCGTCAAGAGACTGTGCAAGACGGCGCTGTTGGCTATTAACAAAAGCCCGAAACTTCTTGACTGCGACCGCACATCGCTCATGCAGGCTTTGATGACTGCTGGCGAACTGGGTCTGGACGTTAGTGGCACACTTGGAGCCGCTTACCTGATCCCTTACGGTAAGCAGTGTACTCTTCAGATCGGGTACCGTGGACTTTTGCAGCTCGCTCGCAGGTCGGGTGCAATCTCATCAATCGAGGCTCATTGCGTTTACGAGCATGACACGTTCAATGTCGAGTTCGGTCTTGACGCAAAACTGGAGCACCGCCCCAACTACAAGGGTGATCGTGGCGCTATGGTAATGGTTTACGCCATCGCTCGCATGAAAGATGGCACGACACAGTTCGATGTCATGACCAAGGCCGACGTTGACAAGATCAAGAACAAGTCGAAGGCTGGGCGGTCTGGACCTTGGGTGGATTTCTACGACGAGATGGCAAAGAAGACCATCACAAAACGTCTCTGCAAGTATCTCCCACTTTCGCCAGAGCTTGAGAAAGCGACAATTGCCGAAGCTGAGAGCGAAGTTGGCATTGGGCCACTGGTGGACGTTGAAGACTTGACTGCACAAGCCAGCCAATCCGACGCCATCATGGACAAGATCGCGCCCGACCCCGAGACGGACAAACGCCGCGCCGAGGAGATCGCGAAGTTGCGCGAAGCCGACGATGACTTGCCGCACTTTGATGACGTGCAGCCGTAACCAAACACGAAGCGGCCCAGGTTGCGCCCACACAGCGCGTAAAACTCCCTCCTTCAATCGTTATGCCTGCCCTGGCCGCTTCACTTTTACTCCCCGCGATGTGTGGGGAGAATTACGACCCTGTAAGGAGCTTTTCATACGACTGATGCTTTAACTGGGGAGTTATGACAGCCCGGAAAGACGGGCAACTGGTGGGAGTGGTTGATGAGTGCGCCCTTCAAGCGCCCCTGTCGGCGGCTTCGATTGCTGCCCCCACCACTAACCAGCCGAAAGGCGCAACAATTGGAGATGTGACATGGCAAAGAAGTTCAAGATCGAGGGTGTCATTGAGCACTGCGAGCACTGCCCGCACTTCCGCGACGACACTGAGAATATGGGGTTCAGAGAATGCGGCTACGAGTGCAAGAGGTTTGACTCCGAGTTCGCATACGAATCGGGTGTCCCTGAATGGTGTCCGCTTGATGACGCGGAGGAGCAGAAATGAGCGAGCAAGAGATCACGATCAGGGTGGGATCAAGGTTTGAGCGCCTTCTTGTGCTTGAAATGGACAACCGCAACGTTACAGGTGAAACACGATGGCTCTGCCAGTGCGACTGCGGCACCCAAAAGACAGTCCGTGCATACAACCTCAAGGCTGGGCACACGCGATCTTGCGGGTGTCTACAGCGAGAGTCGGCAACGCGCCACGGCATGGATAAGTCGCCAGAATACAACGCTTGGCACAGCCTGAGGTCGCGATGCAAGAATGAGAAAGTGGAGGACGCATCGTGAGCAAGGAGCTGATTGAGAGGGCGCGGGCGTTACAGACGTTGATGGGGCGTGTTGAGTTGAGCGACATCAGCATTGACAAGATGGTCGGCGAGTTGGCCGACGCGCTGG